>Ga0208561_100110_pt1 | contig 22770 bp, 22 predicted proteins | sample Shrwel1BS1Day9_FD_187536 | JGI IMG/M metagenome (GOLD analysis project Ga0208561, IMG submission 187536) | Subsurface microbial communities from deep shales in Ohio, USA - Utica-3 well 1 S-1-Day9 (SPAdes) (version 2) ... | reverse complement strand
CTCTTCCCAGTGATCATTCAATATTGTTTTAATTTTTGGATGATTTTTTGATTTATTTTTGCTCATAATATTTTTATCTTTCTACAAAGTTATCCACATTCCTGCAAAAGCATAGTTTCCTATATAATAAAAAAATCTACCTTTATTTATATTTTAGGTAGATTAAAATAAAACTATTAAATTGGGTTCTAAGAAAAAATAAATCATTATACCACCTCCTTAAAATAATAAGCCCTTACTACTTACCAGAAATAACCTTAGAAGCTGCATCAATAAAAACCTGAACACCAACATCAAAACCAGTCTTGAAATCACTCATTATAGTTTCACCTCCTTTAAAAAATTAATAAACTGACAATGATACTAAAACTTAAATACATGATCCATCACAAACTGGGTGTGAGGCTTAGAAAAAACCTTACCGATAGGTGCCTTAACAGAAGCTCTAAACATTAAATCACCTCCTTAAATCAAAGATCATCAATAAAATATAACTCATTCATAAATACCACCTCCTAATAGAAAATAATAATGCCTAGTCCAATACCTTCTTCGCCAGGGAATAACCAGCTGCCATACCTACTGCCGCACCGATAGCCCAACCTCCAGCTGCTGCCGCACTACCTGCAACTACATAACCAACTCCAGTTCCAACACCTGCACCAGTGGCACCACCGCCAAGAGAACCTCCAGCCTTAACAAAACCCTTAGTAACCTTACCTACCGGATCATCACCAAAAGACATAAATAATCACCTCCTAAAAAATAGTTGCTAACAGATCATAACTTTTTCATTCATTTATTAATCCCCTTTTCTTGACTAATTATAGTATAAAATATAACTTTGACAACACTCTGTCGAGCCTTAAAAATAAAACTTAAAAAATTAAGCTGATTCCCAAAATTGAAATACAACATACATAATAACACCTCCCGAAATACTACTGATCATCAACATCATCCAGACGATCCTTCACATCCTGCATAGAGTCCACAATAACTTGAGCAATATCCATAAATTTCACCTCCTTAAAAGATAATTAATAATAGATCAAAAGTTTTTATTTATTCCCTTCTTTTTGACTAATTATAGTATAAAATATAACTTTGACAACCTTCTGTCGACTCCAAAAATTAATTTTAAAAATTTTTTAGCCGGTAGCTCTTTTAGCTGGAACATCTTTAAGATCTTTACCACAATAAGGACATTTCCATTTAGTTTTCTTAGAAGAACTATAACTTTTACCGTTGCAATCAGGACACTTTTTCTTATATGCCAGGTTAATCACCTCCATCTCTAAAATCACTTAAATTTTTAACTTAAATATATTATAGAATTTAAATATGACAGCATTATGTCAAAGCTAAAAAATTATTTTAAAAATATTTGAGAAAATGAAACTTTAAAGGGGAAAATTAATAAATAGTAGAAACTAGGCACGAATTATTATTTTTTGAACGATTAGAAGGCCTCTAGAAGCAAAAAGTTTTCTTTTGCATGAGGATTTACCCAACTTTTTAATTTAAGTTACCATATTATTTAATATATAAATGTATATTCTAAACAAAAATGTAAATTAAAAAAGAAAAAGCGGCTTAAGCCTTTTAGGTTAAAGACTTAGCCGCATAAGTAACTTCATATAATTTTTTACTACTTAATTTAAATTTTCAAGTTTAATTAAAGAGATTTATTGATTTTATTAAAATGTTAAAGTTGCTGATAGATATAAGAAATGACTGCTTTCTCTTAAAGTTTCATCTAAAACGCCAGTATTGTTTAATCCTAATTCATCTGCCAGTTTATCTCCAGAGTTTTCTTCTTTACCGACCATATAATCATAATTGAAAGTATAACCTCCACCAACAGTTAAATTTTCTGTTGGGTGAAATTGTGCTTCCAGATCAAATAATATTCCTGCACCGTGAAATTCAGTAGTAATATCTTGACCATTAATTCCAACTGTATTTTCTGCTTGAACATATGATAATTTCCATTCTCTTGTCATGATAGCATCATAAATACCGCCTGTTGTATAAATTTTTCTCATTAAATAAGGTCTACTCTTTGTAATATTATATTTTTCAATATTAGAATTCTGATCAAAAACAAAAGTTTTATCTTCACTTTCATAACCTGCACCATAATATACTTTATTTAAATTATTCGAGTTTTCTTTATTCATAATAACATTAAAATCAAAACGACTGTAATCATCATTCTCATTCGTAAAAGTATTATCAACTGATACAGTAGAATCTTCATATGTACTAATAAAATCTGCTTCATAAGTACTGAGTAACTTTTCTGTTTCAAAGTTAACTTCTTTAATAAGTTCCCCACCTAAATCTAATTTACCGTCTAATTGTCCAGTTACAAAAAGTTTTTTAATTTGATTATTAATATCAACACTATCATTGTCCATTAAATGTGTAATTGTACCTAAGTTTACTCCAGTTCTAAATGAAAGATTAGAGCTTTGAGTCAAAGGAAGAACAGATTCATAATTTTCAAGCTCCACTTCTGTCATTTCATCAACATAAAAATGTTCCTCAACTTCTTCTGCTAAAATAGTTCCTGTCATTAATACAAGCCCCAACACAACTAAAGTTAAAATTAATACTTTCTTTTCCATATTTATTTTATATATACATATTTTATATTATAATACTTTAACTATCAACTTCTTTATCAACTAACTCTTTGGGCATTAACATCTTTAAGATCTTTACCACAATAAGGACATTTCCATTTCCCCTTTTTATAGGCACTAAAGCTTTTACCTTTGCAATCAGGACACTTTTTCTTATATGCCAGTTTAAACACCCCATTTTTAGATTTATTATACTTTTTTGAAACTGATTAGAGTATAAAATACTAAGGTGACAACACTCTGTCGAATGATATAAATTATTTTTAAAATAGATTTAAATAGAGGATTGTTTATATTTTTATATAAATATTAATATAAATAGTAAATTTTTCTAAAAAGGAGCGGATTGATTTGAAAATAGTTGTTGATATAGGAGGATCCTACATAAGTTCAATATATCTTCAAGCTTTTGTAGATGAGTCAAAGGAAAAATATGCTGGAGAACGAGAAATATTAAAGTGTCAAATTATAAATGAAAATAGTATTTACTTAAAACTAAATAAAATTAACTGGCCAGATAAAACTTATTATCAAGCCCTTAAAGCCGAAGATTTTATGGAAGAATTATATAATGAAGCTGACCAGTATGGTAATATATATGACATGGAACTTTTTTTAGAAAATGGTAGATTAGATGATATTATTGATAATTATAAACTTATAAGCTTTGATTTTGATAAACATAATTTTTATGGAGTCTTTCTAGATAGTGAAAAAGAAATTTTTCATGAAAATAGTTATGCTTATCCATTTACAGAAAAAGAAGATGCTTATGTAATTTTAAATATTCCTAGAGATCAAGACTGTACAGTTGAGATTATAGATGCCAGAAAAGAAAAAGGCAATAGAAAAAGAATCGAAGAAGTTCCACCAAAAGCTTATATAAAGGCTCTTATATTTAAAGAAGGCTGCTTGTCCTATGACATTAATTCATTTAAAAAATTAGCCATTTATAGAGTTAAATAAAACCAACAAAGAATCGAGTGATAAAATGTCAACTCTTTATATCACAAAACAGAATACCCAGTTAACTAAAAAAGGAAAAAGAATAGTAGTCACAGAAAAAAATGATATAGCAGCTGATGTGCCGTTAATTAATGTAGAGCAGGTAATAATAATCGGGAAAGTAGGTATTACTGGAGCAACTATACAGCTGCTGTTAGATGAAAATATACCGATTACTTATCTTTCTTATTATGGTCATTATAAAGGAAGGTTAGTTCCTGAGCAGTCTAAAAACTCCATACTTAGATTAAAACAGTTTGAAGGTTATCAGGATGAAAATTTAAAATTAAAGATAAGCAAAATAATAGTCGGTGCTAAGTTAAAAAATATGAAAAATATTTTATTAAAAAAATCCAGGACTGCATCAGATTTAGAAGATGTTCAAAACAAAGCTGAAGAAATAAAAGATTTAATTAATAAACTAAAAGATGCTGACGATGAGAATCAATTAAGAGGATATGAGGGTATTGGAAGCAGATACTACTTTAGTCAATTTAATAAACTATTAAACTATAATTTTAAATTTAATGGAAGAAACAGAAGACCACCAACTGATCCAGTAAATTCAATGTTAAGTTTTGGCTATTCATTATTACTAAATGAAGTTTTAACAGCAATATCAATTAGTGGTTTAGATCCATACATTGGTTTTTTCCATTCTGTAGAATATGGAAAACCATCATTAGCATTAGATCTAATGGAAGAATTTCGGCAACCAATTATAGACATTCTAGTAAAAAATATTATAAATAAAAAGATCATAGATGAAGACGATTTTAGAAAAGATGGTTCCAAAGTATTATTTACCGATGAAAGTAAAAAAATATTCTTGCAGGAATATGAGAGAAAGCTTGAAAAATATGTTAAATATAATGATGAGAAAGAGAATCTAAGTTGGAGAAAGACAATCCAACATCAGATTAAATTATTTAGAAAAACTATTGTAAATAATCAAAAATATGTTCCAATAGAGGTGAGATAAATTAAAGTTTTAATTTGTTATGATATCTCTGATCAGAATAGACGGACTAGAATATTTAAGATTTTAAAAGATTATGGAAATAATTTCAATTTAGTATATTTGAATGCAGTATAGATCAAAAGACTTATTCTGAATTAGAAAATAAATTAAAAACAGAAATAAATAGTCAAGACGATAGCATTAAAATCTATTTTTTCTGCAGCAGTTGTGAAAGTAAAATTAAAAATCTAGGTAAAAATAATGAAGATTTTAGCGATGGTGCGATAATAATATAGGTTTTCTTCTGTATTTTCTTGTCATTAGAGTAATATAACGATATAATATATTTAATAGTTAATAAACATTTGAACCTTAAAAAGTAAATAATAGCAATAAATGTATTAAATTATTAATAATTATTCCTATCGTGGGTCTTCAAAAAGGGTAAAAACCCCCTTCACCCGCGCAAACAGAGAATAATATATTATATGAGAGTATTCTATAGGATAAGTGAGCTAATTAAACTCTCATATATTTCCAATTTTGTCGAATCAACTTGAAAAATTTGTCGAAAACGGTGACCCGCGCAAATAGCGATTTCAGCCCTGTCACAACAAGTTTCGCAAGGGGTACTGTCAGAATCAACAGTCCACTACAACAAGGATTGCGACCTTTTATATCGGTCATACATAGAACGCATATCTTTAGTCAGAATAAACAGTCCACTACAACAAGGATTGCGACTGTATTTCTTAATTTTTTCTTGTTGTTCTTAGATACTGTCAGAATAAACAGTCCACTACAACAAGGATTGCGACTTAGGAAGGATAACCTGTTTGTTTCCATAACCATGTGGTCAGAATAAACAGTCCACTAAAACAAGGATTGAGACGCTGCTTAAGCTAGCACACCAAAAGCCATAATAGCCTTGTCAGAAGCAATAGTCCATTACAACAAGGATTGAAATAGTCTTGTATTTAGATTACATCCTGCTCTTTTTTATAGTTTAAGTAATGAGTCCATTAAAATAAGGATTGAAACAAATCACCTGTAAAGCGGTATTGCTCATTGTCTGTGTCTAATGACTAAGTCCATCATAATAAGGATAATCACTACTAGTTGCTATTAAGCAGCTAGTTTTTTTTATTTTTCTAAAAAAATAATTATCCCTTGCCAGAGAGTTGTCAAAGTAAGGTTATATCATATTAGCTGTACTGAGAATAAATTAAAACTTATTTAATAGGAGGCTAATATGATTACAAAAAAATCAATCGCTGATTTAGATAAATCACTGGATAGTTTAGATGAGATTTTAAGTTTAAAAGATGAGATAAAACTTTTTTCTCTAGGTTTAAAGCATGATATTATTATCTATAATGATGTGATTGGATCAACCTTTTATAGTCATCATGGTAAAGGATCAGTTGTAAATGTTGATATAAAATATGGAAGAACCAGAAAACCAGAATATAGAATCATAGTAGCTTATCCTGATGGTGAAAAAATTTATCAATTTAATCCTGAAGAGTTTCAGAATGACAGATTTAGTAAGATTAAAATTAACAGATTCACTTTGAAAAGAATTAAAAAAGTTCTCATAAAATTACAAAATAAAAAGGTTCTTTAACAAATGTTGTGAAATCTAAATAGCATCCATTGAATCATGTTAGCTCTTTAATTTTTTAATTTACTCTTAAATACTTAGCAATGATAAATATAATCGGCGTTTTAGGTTTTCAACTTTGGGAACACCGTAGCCAATTCTTTTGATTAATTTGATTTTGTTGTTTAATCCTTCAGCAAATCCGTTGGTTATTCTAGTCTCAAAATAGTTAATAATATGCTGTTCCCAGCGTTTTACTGTTCCTTTAGCTCTATAGAAAAGATTTAGTTTAGACTGGCTGACATTTTCATACCAGTGATTTAAAGCTTGAATAGATTCTTTAACATCAGGTATCTGAAGTAAGTCTCTAAATTCTTCTTTTAGCTCCCATGCTTTTTCTAAAACAGGAGATAGTTTAAAGATCTCTATCAGCCGCTGGTGTCCGTCATCATCAAGTTTTTCACCAGCCATTAAAAGAGTGAGCCTTGATTTGTAGAATTTCTTTCTATTGGCAGCAGTCTGCTTCTTCTGTTCCTTGATTCTAAGCTTATCCAGGGCTTTATTGATAGCTGTGACAAGATGGAACTTATCAACTACTATCTTAGCATTAGGAAAGACAGTTTCTGCTACAGCTTTATAGGGACTCCACATATCCATTGAGAAGTATTTGATTTTTTCTCTAAGCTTCTTAGGCCAGCTATTAAAATACTCGATAAGATCCTTCTTTTTACGAGAAGAGAGCACTTCAATCAGCTTGCCGTTAATCGGATCAGTTAGAGCAACTGCGTATTTGTGTTTTTTCTTAATTGCAAATTCATCAATACTGATAGCTTCAACTTTATCTAAAGTTTCCAGCTGAGCTTTTTCTATCATAGTATCTAATTGAGTATTAACTGAGTTTTTAATACTTGTATAGCTGAGATCATTTTCTCTTGCTACCCTTGAATAATCACGGCCATCAGTCTGTTTTAAAAGATAGAATTTAAAACGCTCAGTTTTCCTGGAATAACCAGGAATACTCTTAAGATTTTTTGGTATTGCTCTTTTGCCACAATGCTTGCAGCTATAGCGTTTTTTAACTATTTTAATAACAACTTTTTTATCTCTAAAAGGAACATCCTGAATACTTTGAGGACGCCTATCATGAATATTATCTGCCTTTTTACCGCAGATAGGACACTTAACATGATCTGTTTTGTAATTAACGATAAAAGTTAAATATTTTTCTGTTTGGATTAATTCTGTTGCCACAAGGTCTGGTAAATCTAATAAATCTGTGATAAGATTATTATGCATTTGCTTGACTCCTTCATTGAATTTTTGGTGTGCAAACTAATTAATTCAACAGAGTCAGGCAAATGCCTTTTTTTATTTAGATTTTTTAGATTTACAGTTTTTTCTTCACAACATTAATTATACAACCAATAAAAAGTTCTTATCTATACTAAAAGACTTAAATTTCCAGGCCAAAGGTAAAGATGCTAGTTTAGTATATGATTGTCACAGAAAATTAAACTCTCTTAATCCAGGTCATTTCATAAATAAAGATAAAAGTATTGATACCTATTATGCTTATCTTTATGATTATTATTCAAGATATGGAATAGACAATGCTGCTCCATCATCTCAGGATCTAAGAAACAGAAAAAAGATTTTAGATTTTAAAAAGGGGAAGAAAGATGCAGATGTTGTTAATAAGATCAGTAAACTATTGAATACTTATTTTACTGCTGATGATTTGAAAGATATTATCCTGCTGCCAATACCAGCTTCTACGGATTATAAGGATAGAATTAGGTTTAAAGATTTTGTAAAAGATGTTTCTGATAGGACTGGAATAGTAAACGGATATGATTTAATTAAAAGTACAGTTGATAGACCGGCAACTCATGACAGATTTAATGGCAGCAAGTATTTTTCAGCAGCTGATTTAAAGCTTTCAAATTATTTAAAAGGAAGAAATGTTGTTTTATTTGATGATATAATTACAACAGGCAAGCAGTTTAGACAGATCACCAATAAAGTTAATAGTTTTGGAGCAGATGTTTTAATGGGAATATTTTTAGGCCAGACAGTAAAGGTGGGTAAATAATGCTATACAGTATCGAAGATTATTTTACACTTTCGTTATTAGCAGTAGAATATGATGATTATGGCAGATACAGCAAACCATTAATTAAGCTTCATCTTTTGACAAAGGTTTTTAAGACTTCAATAGGCCAGGAATTAAATGTCTTTGAAATTAATAAAGAAAAAACAGCAAATTTAATAGAAGACTCCTTTGATAAAAGTAGCAGGTACTATGAAAATAGAGTTAATAATACTAAGAATATTTTATTAGATAAAAACTTGCTAATGAGACTTAGAAGAAAAGCTATGTCTGAGATTGAATTAGCAGAAGAAAATAATATTTCATATTATACTTTTGAAGATAAAAAATATCCAAAAAGGTTAAAAGAAATTGAATTAAGTCCTGTAATGATATTTTTTAAGGGGGATTTGCCTGAAGGGATAGAACTCAAAAATTCATATGCAGTTATTGGATCAAGGAATATAGATGAAATTGGAAAGAAAATAGCACATTCATTTGGTAAGATACTAAGTGAAAATAATTATTGGAATATAAGTGGTTTAGCAGAGGGAGCAGATACTTATGGACATTTAGGTTCCTTTAGTGCTAATAATTTAACAGGAGCAGTTTTAGCTCATGGCCTAGCAGAATCAATATATCCTTCTAGTAATAAGAAATTGGCAGATAAGATATTAGATTCTGGTGGATTTTTAATGTCTGAAGTTCCTCCATCTATAAAACATGCTGCTCATTTTTTTACTAGAAGAGATAGACTGCAGAGTGGTTTAACTAATGGAGTCTTAGTTGTTGAAACTGGGAAAAAAGGTGGAACACTTCATACTGTTAACTATGCTTTAAAACAAGATAAATTTGTGGGAGTTTGGCAACCTGATGAAATTGATGAATCTAATGAGTATATTTTAGGTAATTTAATGTTATTAGGTTTAATAGAACCTAGCAAGAATTTCAAGATTAAATCAAAAAGTAAGCTTAGTAATATTACAGCAATAAAAAGTAAAGAAGATATTAAGAAACTATTTGAAAAAACCAGTAGAGATCATCAGATGAAACTTTTTTAATTTGCTGGGATTAAGGGAAGTTTCTTGTAATTTTATAGCAATATATGTATAATATACATAATAGATTTAATTATTGAATATTCTAAAGTAAATAATAGTAATAAATGTATTTATTATCAAGAATTATTCCTATCGCGGGTCTTCAAAAAGGGCAAAAACCCCCTTCACCCGCGCAAATAGAGAATAATAGATTATATGCGAGTATTCTATAGGATAAGTGAGCTAATCAAACTCTCATATATTCCCAATTTTGTCGAATCAGCTTGAAAAATTTGTCGAAAACGGTGATCCGCGTAAATGGCAATTTCAGCCCTGTCATAACAAGCTTCGCAAGGGGTACTGTCAGAATCAACAGTCCATTACAACAAGGATTGCGACTAACGATACTTCTGGTTATACATGATTGTTATTGGAAGTCAGAATAAACAGTCCACTACAATAAGGGTTTTAATAGATTGTAAAACATAATAATTTTTGGATTAATGAGAATGCGCAAGGGGGTTACTATGCAAATAAGAGTAATTAATAAAAAAGAAGGTATAGTAAGAGAAGCATATTATACTATAGAGTATGTGTTTTTCAATGATCCTGATTATATTCTAGAGCAATTACTTGAATGTTCTTGTGACCCTTCTGGAGATATCAGAAAAAAAGAATGTGAATGCAGAGAAAAGTGGGAAGAGTCTATTGAAATCTATATTAGAGAAGAAGGTGATGAATGGATTGAAATAGGTGATTGGGATGATTTTAGAGCGAGATTATAATTAAGTAAATTGCCTCCTCAAGAATACATAATTTAAAAAAGTGTTTACTCATTCAGAATAAAAAGTCTATTACAAAAAGGATTGAAATTTTGCTCCGAACTCTTTAACATTTACATAATCAAGGCAGAGCATAAGTCCATTAAAACAAGGATAAAATAAAATTAGTGAGGAATAAATATATGAATTTAGAAAAATTTATAATTAAAGCTTTATCATCTAATAAACCATCATTATATTTTAAAAATAATGAAAAAGCAGGAAAAGAAATATTCCCAGCTTTATATAAATTGAAAACTGTTCCTGAAATGGAAGATTATCATTACCATGATAATACTTTTGATCATGTGATGATGGTAATAGATGAAGTTTCAAAAAATACTGATAAGCTTAATGTAAAATTTGCTGCTTTGATGCATGATATTGGTAAATTAGAAACTAAAAAAGAAATTCTTCCTCATCATTATAATCACGAGAAAAAAGGAGTAGAGAAACTAAAAGCAATTGCAGCAGGTAAGTTATCAGCCCAGTTTGTCGAGTCAGCAGCATTTGTTATTAGATATCATATGATGATTAAAAATTGGAATGATTTAAGGCCTGGGACTGTTGTCGATATGTTTAATGCTATTTATAAGAGTCCATTGTCAATGGATGATTTCCTGATTATAATTAAAGCTGATAATTTAAAGAAAAAGAATCAGAAAAAAAATATTCCTTATGAAGAGATATCTAGTATATATAATGATTATGTGAAAGAAATAAAGAAAAAAAATATTGAAGATAGAAATATGGAGAGCGTATTCATAGCAGATAAAAAATAGAGGATTTTTGAGTTTTATATTTAAATATACATTAAGAAGCAATTCATTCTGAGGCAAAATTATTTGGTTTCAAAAACCTGAACCTTGATAATCACTGATATAACAGTTTAATCAAGATGGTCAAAGTCGCGGCTTTTGCTTAAAAATCTGATTTTTTAGCAGACTTTTAAGCTAAAAATAGTGATCTTCTATTCTAAGAAAAGTGCCGTAAAGACTGTTATAATAGTAATAATTGACTCTGACGGGTCTAATGATTAAGTCCATTAAAATAAGGATTGAAACTACTTTAATTCTACATTTTGTAAATCAGTCGGCAGGTTGTCTAATGATTAAGTCCATTAAAATAAGGATTGAAACCTCGTATCTGATTAAGTCTTCAGAGCCATCCATTCGGTCTAATGATTAAGTCCATTAAAATAAGGATTGAAACAATGACGAACTTAAAAACATTATATCGGATAGAATGGTCTAATGATTAAGTCCATTAAAATAAGGATTGAAACTTCAAGCTAAAATATCTACTTAAGTTACCATAAAATGTCTAATGATTAAGTCCATTAAAATAAGGATTGAAACTAAACATAATATCTTATATCATCAACATCATTATTAGTCTAATGATTAAGTCCATTAAAATAAGGATTGAAACTTCATAGCCCAACCAATTTTCAATAAATTGACCGAGTCTAATGATTAAGTCCATTAAAATAAGGATTGAAACATGCCAGAATATGAATATATTCCAGAAGGACACAGTCTAATGATTAAGTCCATTAAAATAAGGATTGAAACATTTAGAGTGTTAAATATGCGGATTAGCTTAAAACAGTCTAATGATTAAGTCCATTAAAATAAGGATTGAAACGCGATTAATCTGCTGCTAACATAGCCAACACTTTTGTCTAATGATTAAGTCCATTAAAATAAGGATTGAAACAGTAAATGGAGAACTAACAAAAGGTCGGCCAGGTTGGGTCTAATGATTAAGTCCATTAAAATAAGGATTGAAACCTGTCCTGTTCAGACTTCCTGGCAACAAACTCTTCAGTCTAATGATTAAGTCCATTAAAATAAGGATTGAAACATTAAAAGAAGGCCAGCATTTGCCAGCCTTCTAATGTCTAATGATTAAGTCCATTAAAATAAGGATTGAAACTAAACCAAGTATTGAATACTCCTGGAATGATCGAAGAGTCTAATGATTAAGTCCATTAAAATAAGGATTGAAACGTTATCTCGTGCATTTTTCCACCTCCTAGAATTAAGTCTAATGATTAAGTCCATTAAAATAAGGATTGAAACTCTTTAAAACATTCTGTACAATTCTATTTGCTCCATAGTCTAATGATTAAGTCCATTAAAATAAGGATTGAAACAAGGCTCCAGCTCAGCATTAGAGTTAAGGAGATGAAGTCTAATGATTAAGTCCATTAAAATAAGGATTGAAACCTTCTGAAGAGTGACCTCTCGGGTTCGTTTGAATACAGTCTAATGATTAAGTCCATTAAAATAAGGATTGAAACACTATTTGGGAGCAGCAGCTTTTCCTTCCTGGGCGAAGTCTAATGATTAAGTCCATTAAAATAAGGATTGAAACAATCAGGTAGTGTTAAATCACTACTGGAAGTTTGGGTCTAATGATTAAGTCCATTAAAATAAGGATTGAAACTATTGAACTCCTAATTCATGTAGCAAATCATTCATAGTCTAATGATTAAGTCCATTAAAATAAGGATTGAAACTCATCAGCGCTGACTTTTTGCCTATCAGAGGGAGTGTCTAATGATTAAGTCCATTAAAATAAGGATTGAAACAATAGAAGTTTGATTGCTGGCCGGTTGGGGGTAAGCTGTCTAATGATTAAGTCCATTAAAATAAGGATTGAAACGAGGCCGGTTGTGACTTAACTTATAACGGCGGTCATGTCTAATGATTAAGTCCATTAAAATAAGGATTGAAACAGTGGAGGAACCACTTATTTTATAGCCGATAACTTTGTCTAATGATTAAGTCCATTAAAATAAGGATTGAAACAATAATTCTAAGTTGCTTGGCCTATTGTCATTTCTAAGTCTAATGATTAAGTCCATTAAAATAAGGATTGAAACTCCCCTAAAGTTAAATCTAAGCTGCAAGGTTGCAAGTTGTCTAATGATTAAGTCCATTAAAATAAGGATTGAAACTATTCTACAAAGTCCTTATAATCTTTAATCTTTACATGTCTAATGATTAAGTCCATTAAAACAAGGATTGAAACATAATGTTATTAGTTACTGTTATAACTGTTATTATAGTCTAATGACTAAGTCCACTACAACAAGGATTATTACACTAGTTACTTTTTAGCAGCTAGGTTTTTTATTTTCATAAAACTTTTTGCTTTTGCCAGTATGTTGTCAAAGTCAGGTTGTATAATATTAATTGTAAGAAGCATTTTATAAAACTTGTTGCCACTTAAATGAAATTATTATCTGTTTTAACTAAAAGTTTAAGATAAAATGAGCATTTTCTAGCTAATTTTACAGGATAAATAATTTGGAGGTGGAAATATTAAAAAAATACTGAAAGTTTTAGATAGCATAGAACTTTTTTTAATGGCAAGAGTTCCTTCAGTCAGTTTTATCTTAGGTTTAGCAGCAGGAATTATCTCAATGGTGGTTTATATTAATTATTCTTTATCTATTTCTGTTATAGTTTTAGTTTTAAGTTTCACACTTTTTGAGCTTTATAAAAAATATTTTGCTGGTGAGCCTGATTTTATAATGCATTTTGATAATGAGAATCTTGAAGATGCAGAAGATTTCGAGAAACTTATTAGAGATGTTTTTGAAGGCAAAATTAATGATGATTAATCGAGATAACCCAGGAGGTGGATTTATGAAGAAAGCAGTATATTTTTTAGTATTAATTTTAATACTTTCACCGGGAGCCTTAGCTCATTCTGATTTTATAGAAGAGGGTGAGTTTGGAGAGTGGGAAAGTGGAAGTTTTAATGATTATATTAATCCTGATAATTTTTATGAGCATTTAAAAGAAAAATATGAATATAAAGTGCCGGATTATTTTGATCATGAAGTTATTATTCCAGTAAAAATTGTAAGTTACTATGGTTTTACAAAATATCATTATTTAACAGGTAAGCCCAGGGCAAAAATTCAATTTGGCGATGACTTTGAGTATGTTTTTAAATTAAATAATAAAATAGGATTAATTCTAACTGATCAGGAAATAGAAGCAATAAAAGCTGAGAATGAGTTTTCAACTTTAGATGAGATTATTAATAAAGGAACATTAATTTTCAAAGAAAAGAGTAATAATCCTATTAGTGATATACAATTCTAGATTATAAGTTTAAATTAAGTTAAAGCGATTTAGGGATTAAATTCTACCTAAAAAGCTTTAACTTTTTTTGTTTTTAAAACTGATTTGCCAGTATGTTGTCAGTGATGGATGATATATTATATATAAATGAGTTATTATAGATTGAAAAATAGAGCATTTAGCCAAATATCGACAATCTTTTTAAGATTATACAAAAAGGTAATTATATGCTTTTATTGAAGTATATATATAGCTATTAAGATAAATAAAAAATATGTCAAAATGGAGGTGCGAAAAATTAATAATCATAAAGAGAAAATATTAACTTTATCATCATTACTTCACGATTCAGCTAAGTTATTGGTTGAAGATAAAGATAAAGCTTTTGATTATCAAAAAAGAATTTTAGACCTATTAGATTCAATTGATAATGAAACTTCAAAAGAAGTACATCAAGTTTTATCTGATTTATTTTCTTCTCAAGAAAAAGATGAAAATAGCTTAGCCTATTTCATTGAAGAGGCTCATCAGTTAATTGGACTTGATTTAGATTCCGATTATACATACAAGCCTTTAAAAAACATATTTTCAAATATTGATATAGGTAAAGCAGATATCAATAGTGAAAAATATTATTTGCCTTCAAAGATAAATGCAGCTAATTCTTTTCCAGTAGACAAAAAAGAGATTAGAGATGAAGATCTTTCTAAAGCTGCTTCAAGCTTCAAAACAGAATTAATGAAAATTTTAAAAAGCAAAGACAGTGATCATTGGGCAGATAATTTATATAGTTTAATTGAAAAGTATGGTTGGTCTTATCCAGAAAGAAAAGGTAGCAAAGATACTCTGGTAGACCATGTGCATTTAGTAACTTCAATTTCTATTATTCTATATAAGAATTCAAATCAGGAAGAAGAAAATGAAAAAAGCTTTAAATTAATAGGTGGAGATTTATCAGGAATTCAAAGCTATATTTATGATATTGCAAAGATTAATTCTGGAGGAGTTTCTAAGAGACTAAGAGCTAGATCCTTTTTTGTTTCAATATTAGGAGAGGCTATTTTACACCAACTCTTATATAAATTAGAACTTCCTCAGGCTGCAAAAATTATTTCTGCAGGAGGTAAATTCTATCTATTAGCACCAAACACTAAAGAAACTGAAGAACTTTTAGTTAACACATCTAAAATGATTAATAACTGGTTTTATGATAAATTTCAGTCAGAGTTGTATTTCAACTTTGCCAGTGTAGATTTCAAAGGTAAAAAGTTCAGTGATTTTGGTGTAGTTTATGAAGTGATCAATGAAAGATTAGAGAAGAATAAAAACCATAAATTCAAAGAATTCTTAGAAGATAATCAGTCATTCCAGCTAGATTCACAATATGGAGCAAATGCAGACTTATGTGAGTCATGTAATAAGCTTTGGACTAAAGAGGATTCTGATTTATGTCATTTTTGTGAGCAGGATTTAAATATAGGTAAGAATTTAACTTCAGCTAATTATATTGCCTATAAATTTAATGGTTCTAGCACAAATTATGATATTAAGCTTTTTGATGAGAGCCCGATCTATATCTCATTATTAGAAGATAAAATAACAGAGGAAAAATATGATCTTTTAGTAAATATCAAAGATGATAATATATCACCTGCTGTACCTGAAATACTTGGCACCTATTCAAGCTATATTCCTACTTTTACTGATCGAGGAGAAAAGTTTGAACTTTGTAAACAGTGTGGAGATGAGGAATGTACTGAAAGAAAAAACTACTTTGAAGATTTTCCTTATCTATTTAGCTGCTTAGCGGCTTCTTCTGTAAGTGAAAGAGAGGAAGGACTTCAAGCTTTAGGTGTATTAAAAGCAGATGTAGATATGCTGGGGAGTATATTCTCAATCGGACTTGGTTCAAAGGAGATTAATTTTTCTGAAATAGTTTCTTTAAGTAGAATGGTTGATTATTATTTCAGTAAAGTATTGCCAGAAAACTTTGCTAAAGCAAAGGAAGTAACTTATAGTAATTGCTCAGCTAAACTGGATAAAAACTATATTGTCTATGCTGGTGGAGATGATCTTTTAATATTAGGTCCCTGGGATAATCTACTTTTAACTTCATTTTATATTAATGATAGTTTTAGAGATTATACAGCCAATAATGATAATGTAACTATTTCAGCAGGTCTGTCATTAGTAAAACCTAAATATCCAATAGCTATGAGTGCCCAAATGGCAACTAATGAAGAAGAAAGAGCAAAAGAATCTGGTAGAAATGCCTTTAGTGTATTTGGAGAGAGTCAAAAATGGGATAAATGGTTGAGAGTATTACCTTTAGCTAATTTATTAGACGAATCTATCCAGGAAGACTATTTTTCAATGAGCTTTGTTAGAAGATTAAATAGATATGCAGGACAAGAAAAAAGATATCAGGAAAATAATGATACTAAAGAGCGAAAATGGATAGGTATGTTCCAGTATGATCTTGGTAGGAATTTTTATGATAATAAAAAATTCAACAGAGATAAAAAGATGCAAAAAGCATTGGATGATTTAGTTGATTTATTCTTAGAAGAAAAAGATGGTATGAGAGGCGTAGAAAACTTTAAACTTCCATATCACTGGTCATTATATCGTAACAGGTAATAAGGGGGTTATAAAAAATGGCGAAATATAATTATAATTGGAATACCCTGGAGTCTGGCTATCTAGATGAAGAGGGGAATTTCAAATTAGAGCTTATCGAAGATGAAGCTGATAAACTAGGTAAGTTATTTGCAAATGGTGGAATAAATAGGAGTCAAAGATATGAAAAACTATCAAGTTCTCAGTTAAGAAAATTTTATAATGAGGTTAAAGCTTTAGACGCACAAATAACAGAAGAAAACTTTTCTGAAAGTCTTCCTTTTATATTAATGCTTAAAGCAAAAGCTAATTATGCTTATAGAGGTGGCGGAAGAAATAAAAAGATTCCTGAAAGTTTTAAAGACTTCATTATCAAGAATGTTGAAATAGTATCTAAAGAAAGAAATTACCAGTCATTTGATAATTTCACAACTTTTTTTGAAACCGTAGTAGGATACTTCTACGGCCACGGTGGGGAGGGAAATAGATAATGAGATTATTAGAATATAGAGTTATTAGAGGAGAAATTGAAACAAAAACAGGTTTAAGAATTGGTGGTAGTTCCGATACTATTGAAATAGGTGGTAATGATAACCCTGTTATTAGAGATGGTAAGTCTAACAAACCATATATTCCAGGTTCATCATTAAAAGGTAAAGCAAGAACTCTTCTAGAATGGTATTTGGGCAAAATAGATAAAAAAGGAGATCCACATAGTTGTACAGATGACAGCTGCTTTATCTGTCGTTCTTTTGGTATCAGTGCTGGTGAAAATGATGTACAGTTTGGACCTGGAAGACTACTTTTTAGAGATAGTTATCTAACAGAAGAGTCAGAAAAAGAATTGCAGGAACTAAAGGAAAAAACAGGTCAAGATTTTACTGAATTGAAAACTGAAAATACCATCAATCGTCTTGATTCATCAGCTGTGCCTCGTCCTATGGAAAGAGTACCTGCTGGTGTGAGCTTTGAATTTGAGTTAGTATATAAGATTATTGATATGGATGATGGCGGTCAAACAGATAAAGAAAACTATGAATTGATTAAAAAAGGACTAAAGATGCTTGAGTTAGATGCTATTGGTGGATCTGGAAGTAGAGGATATGGAAAAATTAAATTCAAAAATCTTACAGAAGAAATTAATGGATCTACAAATGAGATTGATTTAGCAGACATTAGTTTATAGGGTGGTGAATTAATCATGAAAAACTACAAAGTAACTATACGTCCCAGTACATCTTTTATCACCCCCTTAGACTCTGATACATTATTTGGTAGTCTATGTTGGTTGATCCGCTGGAATTATAGTGAAGAAAAGTTAGTAGATTTTCTAAAAAGTTATGAAGATAAACCACAATTTTTAATTTCTTCTGGAGTACAAAAAGATACTATACCCTTTCCAATAACAGAAGGAATTGCTAGAAGCAAAGTGAGGCAACTAGTGGAAGACGCCTTTGTATTTGTTGAACCTGAGAAAATGAATGCGGTTATCAGGTTAATAAAGAAAATAAAAAAGGAAAAATATCTACCAATAGATACTTTCAAAAAATATGTGAATGATTTCAGTCTAGAAAGAATTATTAAAGATATTGTTGCTAAAAATATTGATGAAATAGAAGGAAAATATCAAGATGCATTTCATCAGCCAAAACCATTTATGACATCAAAAGATAGATATCATAATATGATAAATAGATTGTCTAATAGTGCAACCGATGGTGAATTGTTTACTAGAACTGAAATTACATATCATGATGATATAGATGTTTATTTAAGATTTCCTGAAGAAAAGCTTGGTTTTTGGAAAGATAATTTCAATGCTTTGTCTTATGAGGGATTCGGTAGTAAAAAGACAACAGGTAAAGGTCAGTTTGATGTTTTAGACTTTAAGGAAGTTAAACTACCTGAAGCTGATAATCCAAATCATTTCATGACTTTATCTTCTTATATACCTGAGTCTGAAATTCCAGAAGGAAATTACAAGTTAAAAACAAAAAGAGGTAAGGTAGGTTCTATATATTCAAAAGCTAAATATAGTCCGTGGAAAAAACCATTAATCTTTTATGATGTAGGTTCAACATTTAAGATTGATGAAACTGATAAAGATAGAAGTTATGGATCTTTAATTTCAGATATTCATCATTCTTTAGAAGATGTGGTTCAATATGCTTATGCTTTTGATCTGGGGGTGAGTTTGAGTGAGTAAAACTATAGAAAGATATTATCTGCAGCTGCAGCCACTAACTCCTATTCATATTGGTAGTGGAGAAGAGATTATGCCTTATGAATATATTGTAGATGATGATGGCAAATATTATCGTATAGATTTATTTGAATTACTCAATGTTATGCCACCAGAAAAAAGAGAAGAATTGGTAAAAATTATGGAAAAGGATCTAGTTGAAGTAAGAAGCAGTATTGCAGACTATAACTGGCAGAGTTCAGTTATATACCAGGGAAAAACAAGCAGTGATTTTGCTACTGATTATAATAAAAATATTAAAAGGTCAGCAAATAATTTAGCAATAGATGAGTTTATTAACTCAAAGAGAAGACCTTATATACCAGGATCTTCACTTAAAGGAGCTTTTAGAACTGCCTATTTGCATAAGTTTGCTGATAATATTAATTATCAGATTAGTAGGAACAGAGCTGGCTTTTTTAATGTTAGAGATAGTAGAAGAAAAGCTCAACAAATTGAAAGTGGAGCTTTAGAATATAGAGATTTCTTTGGAGATCCTTTTCAAACAGTTAAGTTCTCAGATTCATCTTTAAATATTGATAATATGGAAATCCATAAAACTTATTCTGTTAATGTTACTAAAGAAAATTCAAATGGTATTCCATACTATCAGGAAACTGTTTCAGGGCTTCTTAGTTCTAATGTAGAGCAGAATATTTTTGCTGAATTAAGTATAGATAAAGCAAGACAGGATAATAATTATGGTAAAAACTCTGTTAGACATTCAATATCAGCTAAAGATTTACTGAGTGCAACAAAAGAATTCAGTAAAAAATTAATTGAAGCTGAACTTAATTATTTAAGGAGTAACACTGCACCCACTGAAACTATTAGGATTTATCAGCATCTAAAATCTATTCATGCTGATTTAGAAGAAAATGAATCTTTAATCCGTTTTGGTAAGGGAATTGGTTTTAACTCTACTACTTTAAACTTATCTAATAAAAGAACAACTGTTAATCCAGTTAGTAGAGTTTTAGCTGATCATAAGTTTCCAATGGGCTGGGCGGTATTTAGCCTAAATGAAGAAAAACATGATGTTAGTATTCTAAATAATAAAGAGATTAAAGAAAAATCTAAGAAGATGGAAAAGAAAAAAGAGGCAAAAATTCAAAAGAAAAAAGAGAACTATCCAAAGTTGATGGATTATATTAAAGGTGAGTATGGTAAATCAGAAGCTAAAAAAGCTACAATGGATAGAATGAGAGGAAAAGGTAAATTATATAAGAAGTATAAGAGAGAATATGAAAAATATCTTAAAGGATAACAAAGTGTAACTAACAAAATCTATTAAGTTTGAGTCCACTAAAACAAGGATGTGAATTTATTAATGAAAATAAAGCAGGCAAAATTAGAATTTGATATCGAAGATAGGTTGAGTCTTGATTATGGCCGCAAGTTAAGAGGCTTTTTTGCAAATGAATTTGAAGATGTATTATTTCATCATCATAAAGAAAACGATAAATTTAGATATGGTTATCCTTTAATTCAGTACAAGATATTAAGAGGGAAACCAACAGTAATTGCTATTGGTGATGGAGTTTCTTTAATTGCTGAAAACTTTTTAGAGATAGATAAATTAACTCTAGGAGAAAATGAATATGAAGAGCCTGATATTAATTTAAGTATGTCTAATTGGGAATTATCTGTAAAAGAAGATGTAGAGATGCTTCCTTATAAGTATGAATTTATTACTCCCTGGATGGCTTTTAATCAAAAAAACTTTGATAAATACAAAAGTGAAATACAGGGTAGTAGTGATGAAAAGAGAGTGGAATTTCTAAGTAGGATTTTAATTGGGAATATCCTCTCATTTGCTAAAAGTATTGATTGGTGGATTGAAGAAGAAATTAAGGTCATACCTGTATTAAAAGACATAAATGTTAACTTTAAGAGTATGAATATGATTGGTTTTAAAGGTTTTTTCTTTACGAATATTATACTCCCTGAAGATATTGGTTTAGGTCAATCGTCCTCAAGAGGATTTGGAACCATTAAAGAAAAATAACTATTTAATAAAATATTACTTTATTACTAAGCCAGGTTAATTCCTGGCTTTTTTTCATGCTTTGCCATAATGCTTTCGATCACCAATGTTATATTAATGTTGTTATCCAAAAATTTGAGAGTAGATTAAAGATATTAGGAGAGAGGTGTTCTTATGTGTAATCTATATATCACAAAGAGAAACACTGAAATTTCTAAAAAGAGAAATACTCTTATGCTTAGAAGAGACAACAAAAAAATAATTGAATTGCCACTTTTAAAAATTGATCAGGTAGTTGTTATTGGTAATGTTTCATTGACTGGATCAGCGGTTCAACTATTATTAAAAGAAGATATTTCAATTGTGTACTTCGATTATTATGGCAATTACAAAGGAAGGTTAGTAGCTAAAAACTCAAAAAATTCTATTTTTAGATTAAAACAATTTGAAGCCTATAAGAATGAAAATTTCAAGTTAAAACTGGGTAAGACGATAGTTCAATCAAAGTTAAAAAATATGAAAGCACTTCTCCAAACTTCAAACAGAAAAGGAAAATTTTAAAAATCTCAAGAAGATAAAATTCAAAAATTAACTGCAATCATTAATAAAACAGACTTAGCAGGAAGTACTGCTGAACTTTTAGGTTATGAAGGTATTGGCAGTAAATATTACTTTAGTCAGTTTAATAAATTAATAAAGAATAAATTCCATTTTAATGGTAGAAATAGAAAGCCACCAAAAGATCCAGTAAATGCTATGCTTAGTTTCGGCTACTCATTATTATTAAATGAGGTAATTACAGCTCTTTATTTAACTGGATTTGATCCGTATATAGGATTTTTGCATTCAGTAGAATACTCAAAGCCAGCATTAGCATTAGATTTGATTGAAGAATTTCGACAACCAATAGTGGATAGGTTAGTTAAGAAGTTAATAAATATGGATATGATTGAGCAAGAAAATTTTGAAATTTTATCAGAGAAGGTGTTATTTAATGAAGAAGGGAGAAATATATTTTTAAAGTCATATGAAGATAAGATTTTAAGTGAGATATCATATAATGAAACCAATTTGTCCTGGAGAAAAGTAATTAGAAAACAATCTCAGCTACTAAAAAAATCTATCGAAAATGATTCTGAATATAAAGCGATAGAGGTGAGATAAATGTATTTTATTGTCTGTTATGATATATCAAATGATAAAAGAAGGAGAAAAGTCGCTGGTATAATGTTATCTATCAAATTAATACATTAGAAAATAATAAATATTAATCAAAATAAATTAAAACAGGCACTTCCCTTTCCTAAAATAATCTGATAAAATATTATCAGAATATTTAGGATGTGATCAGATGCAAATCATTCATGACTTTAAAATACCTGTAAAAAAATATTCTGAGCTTGGCCAGAATAATAATTTTCCTCACCCTGAAGAATGTCCTCACTGCCATGATAAACTTCATAAACATGGATTTTACCACCGCTATGTTATCACCATCGATGGTAAATGTTTCTGGATACCGATTAGAAGATACAAATGCCAGCACTGTCAGAAAACTGTTTCCATACTTCCAGCCTTTCTCTTCCCTAAATTTCAGAGATCTCTAAATTATATTATCTGCTGTATCAAAGAATATCTACTCCAGAAAA
>Ga0208561_100108_pt1 | contig 22903 bp, 25 predicted proteins | sample Shrwel1BS1Day9_FD_187536 | JGI IMG/M metagenome (GOLD analysis project Ga0208561, IMG submission 187536) | Subsurface microbial communities from deep shales in Ohio, USA - Utica-3 well 1 S-1-Day9 (SPAdes) (version 2) ... | reverse complement strand
GCAAGCACATCAAGCAGCGGGGCGTGGGATTTGTGTTCCAGCACTACGCCCTGTTCGGGCACATGACCGTGTTCGAGAACGTGGCCTTTGGCCTGCGGGTTCTCAAACGCAACGAGCGGCCCAGTGAAGACCAGATCCGTAAGCGGGTCCATGAGCTGCTGGACCTGGTGCAGCTGGACTGGCTGAGCAAGCGCTTCCCGGCCCAGCTCTCCGGCGGACAGCGTCAGCGGGTGGCCCTGGCGAGAGCGCTGGCGGTAGAGCCCAAGTTCCTGCTGCTCGACGAGCCCTTCGGCGCCCTGGATGCCAATGTCCGCAAGGAACTGCGCCGCTGGCTGCGGCGCCTGCACGACGAGCTGCACGTGACCAGCATTTTCGTAACCCACGATCAGGAAGAGGCCATGGAAGTGGCCAGTCGCATTGTGGTGATGGACAAGGGGCGAATCGAGCAGGTCGGCACGCCGGAGGCGGTTTACGACCGGCCTGCCAGCCCCTTTGTGTCCTCTTTTATCGGTAATGTGAACGTATTCCACGGCCGCCTCCAGGGTGGAAGCCTGGACACCGGCGGATGGCAACTGCCGATCCGTCCGCCAGGCAGTGATGACGTGGGCGACGATACGCCCTACGCCGCCTACATTCGCCCCCACGATTTCGAACTGCTGAAATCCACCGAGGAAAAGCTGCCGGAATGCCGGGTGAAATTCATCCAGCCCATGGGCAGCGTCTACCGCTTGGAGGTAGTGCCCGAGCACGCAGCCAGTGACGGCCTGCCGGAGGTGATCGACGTGGAACTGCCACGCAGGGACTTCCGGGCCCTGAACCTATCCGTCGGCGAGCGGGTGTACCTGCGCGCGACTGAAACCCACTGGTTTGAAGCGGGGCAGCCAGCGGTCACCGGCCCCCGATAACGCAACAGGAGAATCCAATGCATATTGTCGCCCTGCTGGGCAGTCCCAACGTAAAATCCCGCTCCAGCGCGCTCGCAGAGTACCTGCTTGGCGAACTGGCTGGCCGGGATGTGGAAGTGCGCACCTACAGCGTGGAAAGCTTCGATGCGAACAGCCTGCTGCGCGCAGATTTCAAGAGCGAACAGGTGCAGGCCTACATGAGTGATGTGGCCGGGGCAGCGGGATTGATTGTGTCCAGCCCGGTCTACAAGGCCTCCATCTCAGGGGTTTTGAAAACCCTGCTGGATCTGATCCCGGAGGGTGGGTTGCAACATAAAAGCGTGTTGCCAGTGGCCTCCGGTGGCTCGCCCGCCCACATGCTGGCGGTAGACCACGCCCTGCAGCCGGTTTTCATTAATCTGAAAGCAGAAAAGGCGCTGCCGGTGGTGTTTTCCCCGGATAACCAGTTCCAGAAGACGGAAGAGGGAGACTACCTGATCGGTGAGGAGATTCTGCAGCGCCTGGACGTTGCCCTGGAACGCTTTATCGACGGGTTTGAGTCACACCCCGACCACCCGGTCAGCAAGGACCGTACCCATTTCCGGCTGGGTGAGACGCTGGCGGTGTAACGCTGGCGTCAGCCAAAAAAAGACCGGAGGCACAACCCCCGGTCTTTTTTTGGCCTGATGGTTACGAAGGGTCAGGCGGTCTGTTTGGAGGGATCTTCCGTCAGGCGTAGATAAGGCCGCACTGCGCGATAACCACTCGGAAACCGGCGGTTGATCTCCTCCTCATCCTGCAGAGCCGGCACAATGACAACATCCTCACCCTGCTGCCAGTTACCCGGGGTGGCGACCTTGTGCTGCTCGGTCAGTTGCAGCGAGTCAATGACCCTGAGGATTTCGTTAAAGTCGCGGCCGGTGCTCGCGGGATAGGTCAGCGTCAGGCGTACCTTTTTCGCCGGGTCGATCACAAACACCGAGCGAACGGTCAGGGTGTCGTTGGCGTTCGGATGAATCATTCCGTACAGATCGGATACCTTCCGGTCACTGTCTGCCAGGATCGGGAAGTTCACAGACGTGCCCTGGGTTTCGTTGATGTCCTCAATCCACCGTTCGTGAGAATCGACATCGTCGACGCTCAGCGCCAGCACCTTGACGTTGCGTTTGGCAAATTCGTCCTTGAGCTTGGCGGTCAGGCCCAGTTCCGTGGTGCATACCGGGGTAAAGTCCGCAGGGTGTGAGAAGAGCACACCCCAGCTGTCGCCGAGATAGTCATAGAAGTGGATCTTGCCTTCGCTGGATTGTTGTTCAAAGTTCGGGGCGGTGTCGCCGAGTCTTAGTGTCATGGGGTACTCCATTATTCGATGTGATGGATGTTCAGGGTAGCGTGTGCAAAATCAATGGAGTACCAAGAAAACTTCAGTTGCTTTCCAGTCTTTCTGCAATGGCAGCATTCGCCTCTTCTTGTCTGGCAGCCGCTTTGAGTGAGGTCAATGCTGTATCGCCTTTAGCAGTTTTGTTCATAAGGATCTCAGGAATTCTTGGTTTGGTTGCAAAAGAGGGGCCGTCATCATGTCGCTTTTACCGAAACCCAGCCCTCCGGGCTGAGTTATCAGGTCGAACCAGTTTGAGGAGTAAGCCGTGATTAGACGCTCAGAGTTTTTGAAGTCCGCCGTGATGACTGCTGCTGTTATCACAGCAGCGCCGTTTGCCCAGGCGGAACAGACCGATATTCGCGTTTCAGGCGGCTGGGGTCCCTATCCCCTGATGGTGATCTGGGCCAACGAGTATCAGAAAACCCATGACAACGTTGATATCACGGTCTCGGGTGGCGGCACGGGCAAGGGTGTGTCTGATGTGCTTAATGGCCAGTCGGATATTGGCATGATGGGGCGTGATCCCGCGCAGAAAGAGATAGATCAGGGCCTGTTTCCGATCGCCATTATCAAGGATTCGGTTGTGGGAACGGTGAACAGATCGAATCCGGCCTATAAGGAAATTGTTGAACAGGGGTTGTCCAGGGAGGATCTGAACGCGATCTTCAGTGGCCAGGTCACCACCTGGGGTGAGGTGGTTGGCAAGGATTTGAACGATGACACCATTGAAGTCTATGGTCGTTCGGACGCATCCGGCGCAGCCAAGACCTGGTTCAAGTTCTTCAGCGACGAATCCCAGTCGCATTTCCAGAACCTGGCGGATGCCAACTTCAACGGTGACCAGCCCGTGGCGGCAGCGGTGGCCAAGGAGCCCAACGCGATTGGCTTCAATAACCTCAACTTTGCCTTCAACGTGGAAACCGGTGAGTACGTGGGTGATATCCGCCCGGTGCCGCTGGACCTCAATGGCGACAATACAATCAGTGATGATGAATCCTTCTACCAGAATCGGGATGTCTTTCTGGCCGCCGTCGCCGATGGCCGTTATCCCTCACCCCCGGCACGCCGCATGTACGTTGCCGGCAAGGGGCCGTTCAAGGGGGAAGTCAAACAATTCGTGGACTGGATTCTCACGGATGGTCAGCAATACGTGGTTGAAAATGGCTACGTCAAACTGCCTGATGCAGCCCTGGAACACCAGCGCCGGTATCTGAACGATGGTGTGACAGCCAACAATCGGCAGCAGTAGGGGCGGCACGTGGCTGTAACGTCCCTGCGCTCCGGGCGCCGATTGCTTCTGGACAGCGCCACCAAGGCGCTGTTCCAGCTTCTGACCTGGGTGTGCATTGCCATATTTGTCGGGCTGGCACTGGTGCTGACTCAGCAGTCCTTGCCGGTATTGGCCGAGAATAACGTGGCGGACATCCTGTTCAGTGGTACCTGGGATCCGGAAGCCGGTCAGTTTGGTTTTCTGCCCGCCATCGTAGGCACCCTGATCACCATGTCCGTGTCCATGATACTGGTTGTGCCGATCGCCGTGCTTGCGTCTGTGTATATTGCGGAATACGCACGCGGTTCCATCCGTACATTGCTGTCGTCATCCGTGGATATCCTGGCCGCCGTGCCCTCGGTTATTTTCGGTCTGTTCGGGTTGCTGATTGTTGCGCCCCTTGTGGATGAAGTGATTGCGCCGCTGTTCGGGGCCGGCAGCACCGGCCTGGGCCTGCTCACGGCCAGCCTTGTGATTGCGGTAATGACACTGCCGATCATCATGTCGCTGTCAGTGGAATCTCTGGTCGCACTGCCGGATTCCCTTCGGGAGACGGTGCTTTCCCTTGGAGAAACCCGGAGTGGCATGGCTATCCGGATCCTTCTGAGGGCGGCAGGCCCCGGTATTCTCTCGGCTATTCTGCTCGGGCTGGGGCGGGCGTTCGAGGCCTCGATCGCCGTTGCCATGGTCATTGGTGGTAAAAACCTGATTCCGGACTCTTTGTTTGATGCCGGGCAGACGCTGCCCACGCTGATCGTGAACACCTTCGGCGAAATGATGTCTCTGCCGGAAACCCGTTCGGCACTGCTTTTTGCGGCGCTGGTGCTGTTTGTCGTGGTGACGGCCTTCAATCTGTTGGCGAGCTTTGCGCGTAACCGGCTTGAACGCCACTGGAGGTACCAATGAACCGCCGCTACGTTGAGCAATACCTGATTGAAACCCTGATCCGGCTGAGTGCGGTTCTGGTGGTGGGCGTGCTGGTGCTGATCATCGGCATGACTCTCTACAAAGGCGGGCAGGTGCTGATCAATCAGCCTTCCGTTGCCTTCACCGCGCCGGGGCCGCTATACCTGCTGGGGGGCTCCGGGGGATTTCTGCACGCCATTCTTGGCAGTTTTGCGATTGTGTTGCCTGCCACCGTGATCGCCACGGTGCTGGCCATTGCCTCGGGCCTTTACCTGCAAAGCGACTATTGCAGCGAGCGGTTCGCCCGCGCTGTCAATGTTCTTTTGTATGTACTATGGGGAACGCCGGCTATTGTCTACGGAGTGTTCGTGTTAACTCTGCTGATCATGCTGGAGAGCCGTTCCAGCCTGATCGCGGCGACCTTTGCCGTATCCCTGTTGCAGTTCCCGATCATCGCCCGGTTTGTCGATGAAGCCTTGAAATCGGTGTCGGCGGATCTGAAGGAAACGGTTTACGCTCTGGGGACGACGCGCTTTGAAACCCTCCGCCTGCTGTTGCGTGCGGCGCTGCCGGGCGTGGTAGCCGGTGTCATCATGGGCTTCGCCCGCGGGTTGGGAGATGGCGCGGCGGTGCTCTTTACCGCCGGTGGCGGCATTGAGATGCCCTCGGGTCTGAATGACCCAGCCACCACTTTGCCCATCCTGATTTTCCAGCAGGCGTCGTCTGCCTACCCGAGCGTGCGCGAGGATGCCTATGCTGCAGCCTTTGTGCTGATGATGCTGGTACTGGTGCTGGTGGCCTTTTCGAAATTCATTGCCCGTCGCTTTTCCCGTTTTGCCCAGGAGGATCACTGACACATGTCCGACACTTCGGCCATTCGAACCGAGAATCTCAACCTCTTTTACGGCCGGGATAAAACCAATCAGGCCCTTAAACAGGTGAGTGTGCGCTTCCCGGCGAACCAGCTCACCACTATTATCGGGCCTTCCGGCTGTGGCAAGTCGTCATTGCTCAAGTCCCTGAACCGTCTGCACGATCTCAAGCTTCACGCCCGGGTGGAAGGAGAAGTTTACGTCGGGCAGGACCCGATTTACCGGTCCCGCGAGCCGGTGCCGGATTTGCGCCGGCGGATCGGTTATGTCTCGCAGAAACCCACGGCGCTGCCCATGTCGATCTATCGGAACGTGGCTTATGGACCAAAGATCCACGGCCGCCCGTCCCGACAGGAACTGGATGAGCTTGTCGAACGGTCGCTGAGGAAGGTGAACCTGTGGGACGAGGTGAAAGACCGACTTAACGCGCCCGCCGCGGATCTGTCGGTGGGCCAGATCCAGCGCCTGAGCCTGGCCCGCTCGCTGGCCGTGGAGCCGGAGGTGGTGCTTTGCGATGAGGTAACCTCCGCCCTTGATCCGATTTCGTCGGAGCGAGTGGAGGAAACCCTGCTGGCCCTGAAACAGGATTACACCATTATCATGGTGACCCACCTGATGCCGCAGGTCCAACGCCTAGCTGACCACGTCGTTTTCATGTACCTGGGCGACGCACTGGAGCAGGGGCCGGCCAGCGAGGTACTGGATGCCCCCTCGTCGGAACGGGCGCGAGATTTTATCCACGGCCATGGTGGCGGGGCGAAATCGCCCTCCGGCTCGGTCAGGCTTGCCAGCTCCGGCTGAGGCCTTTTTACTGCACAAGAGGGTGGGTGGCCTGATCAAAAAGCAGGCACCACAGCCCCTTTGTACTTCTCGAGAATGAACTGTCTGACCGCATCTGAGCGGAGCTCCCTGGCGAGTTCCTGGATGGCTTCACTGTCCTCGTTATCCGGACGGGCAACCAGGTAGTTAACGTAGGGCGATTCGGCACCCTCGATAACCAGGGCATCCTGGGTGGGTTCCAGCCCGGACTCGAGCGCGTAATTGGTATTGATCAGCGCCAGATCCACCTGGTTCAGAACACGGGGAAGGGTGGCCGCTTCCAGTTCCTTGAAATCCAGGTTTTTCGGGTTTTCGACAACATCGCGGGCTGTTGCCGTAATGTTCGTCGCATCTTTGAGTTTGATGAGGCCGGCCCTCTGCAGAAGCAGCAGGGCCCGTCCACCGTTGGTCGGATCGTTCGGGATAGCGACGGTAGCGCCGTCGCGCAGCGCTTCCAGAGAATCGATTTTGCTGGAATAGGCACCAAAGGGCTCCACGTGAATGCCGGCAACCGGTACCAGGCTGGTGCCGCGGCCTTCGTTAAATTCATTCAGGTAAGGCTTGTGCTGAAAGTAATTGGCATCAAGCTGTTTCTGGGCCACCTGCACGTTGGGCTGGATATAGTCCGTGAATACCTTCACCTCAAGCTCAGCGCCCTGCCTGGCAAGTTCCGGTTTTACAAATTCCAGAATTTCCGCGTGCGGAACCGGCGTTGCCGCAACATTGAGTGTTGCGGCCAGTAATGCGGCCAGGCCGAGCTCATTCACGGCCCGGTCGATTTCTGCAATGGCTCCGTCCACGCCCTGAAGCACCGGATCCACCGATCCCACGCCCAGAAGCAGCTCCTGGCCTGTCACGATCTGGTAGATGTGGTCGTTGGGCAGGTGCTGGGCCGGCGTGTGCCGGCCAACCACCACGGCCCTTGTCAGACCTGCGTCGCGGACTTCGTCCAGAAATCCCTGTTCGGTCAGGGAGCGAGTAAAGTGCTGGTCGTCGCCCCGGGTACCCACCCGTCGGTTCAGCCAGCGGGCGGTTTCAAAGGCCTCGGTGCCCGGCGTGGCACCGAAAAAGTCGTGCAGGTAGGCCGGGCGGCAGCGCATGTCGATGACTTTCATAAGGCAAAACTCTTGATCGAAAAAATTACCGCAGTTGCCTGGCTCAGCTGGTTCTAGTGAATCTGTACGCCGGCATCGCGGAAGGCGCTTTCAGCGAAGCGCGCAGCTATACACTGGAGCAGGCCAGGCACTTGCAGATATTGCCGGGGAACTGGTGGACAGGCATTTCCCGAAGGGGGCGGCCATCACCGCCAGTGATCGCGGCGAGACCGCCATTGCCATCGCCGATGCCAAGGTCGCGGCTCATCATGCCGCGCTGGACATCAGTTCGCGCCTGTTTGACGTCGCCCCAACCACTATCCTTTCCCCCCTTCCCGGTCATGTGCCTTCGGTAGAAATAATTTGCTCGGACAATGCTCTCAATGCGGTCCAGCCGTAAGTGGCCGCATCGTGCCCGTCTGAAAACCTTATCCTTAGTCCGGTCAGGCCCAAAGGGCGGATATGGGTAATGGTCGTGGGGTTGGCATGGCGGGCGAGATCACCCTTCCTGCCCCGGCAGCTATCGCACTGGCAGTGGTCGCGCAACCTCTGTGCCGGAACCTGCACCGCGGATTCTCCCAGCCACCGGAGCACCAGCGCCGCTCCCAAATTGATGACCGAAGCCTCCAGGTAAGGATTTCCGGTATGTACGGGTTTTCCTGTGAGCAGGCGCTCAAAATGCAAAACACTCATTCGGCCCCCTTCCACGGTACCAGTCGGCGTTCGATGAACCGCATCAGGACATCGAACGCCAGGGCAATCAGTCCGATCACGACAATGCCCATAATGACGATGTCGGCATTGAGAAACTCCGAGGCGTTAAGCACCATAAAGCCCAGCCCGGGCGACACAACGATGATTCTGCTGGCCATAAGATCAATAGGCAGGCCGCAGCTTAAGGTTGTTTTGCGGGCCATGATTCAATTCCTCGACAGGTTGGCTTTCGTAATTGGTAGAACCCTATCAACCAGCCTGTGAGCGCCAAACCAAGAAAACCTGTAAAGCTTTGCGCAAAACGCGGAAAAGTAGTTTCCGCAGGCCCCGGACGCATGTATCCATAAAAAGGAATGTCGATCGAAGATAATCGGATTTGTGAGCGTGGTGGAGCGCGTTAACCTCGGGTCAGTCAATCACAACGACCTGCAAGGAAAATGACTATGGCTCTCGATATATTCTGGTTTCTGCCAACCTCGGGCGACACCCGCTATTTTGGTAAACCTGGCAGCGGCCGGCCGGCGACCAACCGTTACCTGCGCCGCGTCGCAACCACCGCTGAAGACCTGGGTTATGATGGCCTTTTGATTCCCACGGGGGCCAGTTGCAAAGATCCGTGGGTAGTGGCGTCCAGCCTCGCCCCGGTGACCAGTCGTATAAAACTGCTGGTGGCGCTTCGCACGTCCATTTCCGGACCAACGGCGTCTGCTCGTCAGGCTGCAACCCTGGATGAAGCTCTTGGCGGGCGATTATTGCTGAATGTGGTACCCGGAGGGGATGCCGCGGAGTTGGCCGCTGAAGGGGTGTATTACAGCCATGATGAGCGTTACGAGGCTGCCGGCGAATTCCTGAAGGTCTGGCGCAGCCTGCTGCAGGGGGAAACTGTCGACTTTGATGGCAAATTCCATCGAATTCAGGGCGCGAAAAACTATTTTGACCCGGTTCAGAAACCCTACCCGCCGCTTTATTTTGGCGGTTCATCCGATGCAGCCATCCGATTGGCTGGTGAACAGGTGGATGCCTATTTAACCTGGGGCGAACCGCCGGAATCCGTGGCTGAAAAGATCGAACGTGTCCGTGCCGAGGCCGCCAAACATGGGCGCACGGTGCGCTTTGGCCTGCGTCTTCATGTGATTGTCCGGGAAACCCGTGAAGAGGCATGGGCGGAAGCGGACAAGCTGATCGAGAACCTGGACGACGATACCATCGCCAAATCCCAGGAGAACCTGGCCAATATGGATTCAGTTGGCCAGAAGCGCATGCTGGCACTGCATGGTGGGCGCCGGGACAAACTGGAGGTCAGTCCGGATCTCTGGGCTGGTGTCGGGTTGGTTCGCGGCGGTGCTGGCACGGCCCTGGTGGGCGACCCCGAAACTGTGGCAAAACGCCTGCTGGAATACCGGGATGCCGGCGTGGATACGTTCGTGTTGTCTGGCTATCCCCACCTTGAGGAATCCATCCGGTTTGCTGAACTGGTGTTCCCGTTATTGCCGGGCAAACAGCCAGTTACCGATACGGATTTCCATACCGGCGGCGCGTTTGATATCCGGGCCGCAAAGGCCTCCGCATCCTGAAACTTTGAATCTCTCAGTGGTGTGCTCATCGTGGCACTCTCCGTTTGGCCGGACACTCGTTGTCCGGCCCTTTTTTTGTGCCTGACCGGACCAGAAAGCGCCTTATGAAAAAAAGCGCTTAGTAATTCAGTAAATATTATTCGGTTTGTCTTGCTGCCTGCCTTAGACTTCAAAGATATCATCGAATTTGTTTTTATTACTTTCTGGCGGTGTATCGTCAGGTGTTTTATCGTTGAGTAGGGAAAGCAGTCCGTGAATTTTCAGCAACTACGCATCGTGCGGGAGACCGCCCGGCAGAATTTTAATCTGACGGAAGTGGCCAATGCCCTGTTTACCTCACAGTCTGGTGTGTCAAAGCACATCAAGGATCTGGAGGAGGAACTGGGTGTTGAGCTTTATGTCCGAAAAGGTAAGCGCTTGCTGGGGCTGACCGAGCCCGGTCAGCAGATGCTGGTTTATGTGGAGCGTATGCTGATGGATGCCCGTAACATCAAAAACCTGGCCGAGCACTATCAGGAACAGGACTCCGGCGAGCTTACCATCGCCACTACCCATACCCAGGCGCGATATGCATTGCCCGAGGTGGTCAGTCGGTTCAAGCAGCAATTTCCAAAGGTGCGGTTGCGCCTGCATCAGGGTAGCCCGGATGAAATTGTCAGCATGCTGCTCAGTGGCGAGGCGGACATTGGCGTTGCCACCGAGGCCCTGGGCGATATTCCGCAGCTGGTGTCTTTCCCGTACCACCGCTGGCACCACGGTGTGGTGGTGCCTAAACTGCATCCGCTGACGGAAATAGAACGGCTGACACTGGAAGACATCCAGCATTACCCCATCATCACGTACCACGAGGGTTTCACGGGCCGGGCTTCTATCGAGAAGGCGTTTGCCACCGAGAACCTGCGGCCTGAAATTATCATGACCGCCCTGGACGCGGATGTGATCAAGTCCTACGTGGAATTGCGCCTGGGCATAGGCATCATCGCATCAGTAGCGTTTAACCCTGCCCGGGATTCGGGGTTACAGCTGCTCAATACCGATCACCTGTTCGAAGAAAAGCAGACACGAATCGGTATCCGTCGCGGCAATCTGTTGCGTAACTATGCCTTCCAGTTTATTCAGCTGTGCGCTCCGGAGCTGACCGAGGAGGTTGTGGCCGGGCGGTTGGCACTTCCTTCCGGTCGCTGAGCGGGCGTCGGCACCGTTGCCCGCTCCGTCGGTTTTCTAACAATGATATGAGTTTTTCTTGATTGGTTCCTCCTCCCCCCCCCTCACACACTGCTCTTTTTTCAGTAACTGATCAGCTGCGGCGACAGGCTTTGACTCTGGGCCACCAGTACCCTCGGCGCCGGCTCGCGGGAGGCTCTGGCGAGGTATCGCAACCCCTCAATCCACCGCTGGTGGCCGGATTCGGTATTGACATGGCCAACACCCGGTAAAAGCTCGAATTCGCTACCCCAGTGCAGGGCCAGGTCCCGTGCCCGGTTCGCCGATGCGGCCCGGTCGTTGGTGGAACCCACCACCAGGGACGGAAATGGAAAGTAGTCGTCGGGAATGGGCGCGAAGGGGCGCAGCGCATCGGGGGCGGAATCCCTTTCGGTATCCGCGGGTGCAACCAGCAGTGCACTTTTAATTCGATTGGCGCGTTCAGCACCATACCGACGTGACCAATGCGCCACCGCGACGCAGCCCAGGCTGTGTGCAACCAGCACGACCTTGTCTGTGGGGGCATTGCGAACATCCCGGTCGATGGCCTCAATCCAGTCTTCCGGGTCCGGCTGTGACCAGCTCGCCACATGAATCCGCTTGCTGTTGGGCAACAGAAGTTGCCAGTGGCTTTGCCAGTGGTGGGCGCCAGACCCGTTCCAGCCGGGAATGATCAGATAACCGATTTCCTCGGACATGGGGTTTCCTCCAATTCTGCCTGATTGTCAATGAGCTCACCTTACCGGTGTTGCTGGCGTGTACGAACCAACCATTTCTGAATTCATTATTCTGGAAACGCATAAAACCCAGGGAAAGTCGCGATTTCGGTAATAGATGATTTATTCAGAAGCTCTGCACGATAAGTTGGTTTGGGCCGACCGGAAGCGCTGGTAGCTTGGTCTCCACGAAACGGGGCTGATACCGGCCCAGAAATCATCGAACGGATGGAGATCACTGTTGTGGCTAAACAAACTTCACTGAGAAACAGACTACGGACCAGTCGCCGGGCATTTATCGGCCTGCTGGCATCAAGCGCTCTGCTGCTGACACCGCTGGGCGCCAGCGCAGAAGTAGAGGAAGACACCCTGCGCATCGGTTACCAGAAATACGGCACCCTGATCCTGCTCAAGGCCCGGGGCACTCTGGAGCCGCAGCTTGCCGAACAGGGTTTTGACGTAAAGTGGATCGAGTTCCCCGCCGGCCCGCAACTGCTGGAAGGCCTTAATGTGGGCAGCGTGGATTTCGGCACCACGGGTGAAACCCCGCCCATTTTTGCCCAGGCCGCCGGAGCGGATCTGGTTTATGTGGCAAACGAGTCACCCGCACCCAAGGGTGAAGCAATTTTGGTGAAAGCCGACTCACCGATTCAGTCCGTAGCGGATCTGAAAGGCAAGCGAGTGGCGCTGAACAAGGGATCTAACGTGCACTACCTGTTGGTGCGGGCGCTGGAAGAGGCCAATTTGTCAATTCGAGACATCAAGCCGGTCTATATCAAACCGGGCGATGCCCGCACGGCGTTTGATCGTGGTGATGTGGATGCCTGGGTCATCTGGGATCCGTACCAGGCGGACGCGGAAATTGCCGGCGCGCGCTCGCTGCGTGATGGCGAGGGGCTGGTGGATAACCACCAGATTTATCTTGCGTCCCGGCCTTTTGCCGAGCGGTATCCCGGCATCGTTAATGAGGTGATCGACTCATTGGCCGAGCTGGACGCCTGGGCCAAGGACCATCCGCGGGAAGTTGTCGACATTCTGCACAAGGAGACGGGTATATCGAAAGAATCACTCCGCTTGGCGGTTGATCGTTATGCCTACGGCGCGACCCGGATCACTCCACGGATTGGTGCAGCCCAGCAGACCATTGCCGATGTGTTTTACGAGCTGAACCTGATTCCCCGTGAAATCAACATCGACTCGGTGCTCTGGCAAAGTCCTGCGTCGGTTGCCCGTAACGCACAGTAAGCCGATCAGGAGGCAGAAGCGATGTCGCTATCCATACGTAACCGGGCACTGGCAGGCTTTCTGCCCTGGATCGTGCCAGTGGCGCTGCTACTGACCTGGCAAACCGGGGCGCAGCTGGGCTGGATTACCGCCAGGGTACTGCCGGCACCGACGGATGTCGTGGCCGCCGGCTGGCGCCTGACGGCATCGGGGGAGCTCTGGTTCCACCTGAAAAGCAGTTTTGAACGTGCCGCCATTGGCTTTGTGATCGGTGGTGGCCTTGGCCTGGCCCTGGGGTTTGCCACCGGGTTGTCCCGCTGGCTTTCCCTGCTGCTGGACAGCACGCTGCAGATGGTGCGGAACATTCCGCACCTGGCGTTGATTCCGCTGGTGATCCTGTGGTTCGGAATTGATGAAACCGCGAAAATTTTCCTGGTGGCCCTGGGCAGTGTGTTCCCGATCTACCTGAACACCTATCACGGTATCCGCAACGTGGACACGCAATTGCTGGAGATGGCCCGGTCATACGGCGTCAGGGGCTTTGCGCTGTTCTGGCATGTGGTGTTGCCGGGCGCCTTGCCATCGATTCTGGTGGGTGTGCGGTTCGCCCTCGGCTTCATGTGGCTGACGCTGATTGTCTCGGAAACCATTTCCGCGACCGACGGCATCGGGTACCTGGCGATGGATGCCCGGGAATTCATGCAGACGGATGTGGTGCTGGTCGCCATCCTGCTTTACGCCGTACTCGGCAAACTGGCGGATATAAGTGCCAAGGGGCTGGAACTCTGGTGGCTGCGCTGGCACCCGGCTTATCAACGTGGACAGGGGGCTTGAACATTATGGCGAAACAGGCACCGGCCAAGTGGGGAGTGGGTATTACCACCCGCAACCTTCAGAGGCAGTTTGGCGATCTCAAGGTTCTGAAAGGCCTTGATCTGGATATTCAGGCGGGCGAGAGCCTGGTCATTATTGGGCGAAGTGGTTGTGGCAAGAGTACGTTGCTACGGCTGCTGGCGGCGCTTGATGAGCCCGACGGTGGAAAACTCGACTTTGTTGGCGAATCGGAAGGATCGAGAGATCACAGTGTCCGGATGATGTATCAGGAGCCTCGCCTGCTGCCGTGGAAAACCGTGGTCGAGAATGTGGGAATCGGCAGTGTGGAGCCCGTCGAAGCAAAATTTGCCTTGCATGAAGTCGAGCTGGACAGCAAGGCGCAGAACTGGCCGGCAAGCCTGTCTGGTGGCCAGAAGCAGCGCGTGGCACTGGCTCGGGCACTGGCTCACCGTCCGGAATTGCTACTGCTTGACGAGCCTTTGGGGGCGCTGGATGCGCTTACCCGGTCCACCATGCATCGGCTGATCGAAAGCCTCTGGCAGGAGCATGGCTTCACCCTGGTAATGGTGACTCATGATGTCAGCGAAGCAGTTATGTTGGCGGATCGGGTAATCGTTCTTGATGACGGTGCTATTGGCCTGGACATCAACATCCGGTTGCCAAGACCCCGGGTGGCGACCGACCCGATATTCGTGGGCTATGAGGCCCGCTTGCTTGAATACCTTACCGGGGTGCCGGTGGAACCGGCAGACAAGAGCCTGCCCAGGCATAAGTGGGAGGCCGCAAGGCCAGATTCCGGCTATCTGGCCATTTCCAATTGAATTGATCAATCTGAAACTGATTTACAAGAGTGAGAGGAAACCAACATGAGTATTCAACAACTGAACCCCCGTAACCAGTTCCGTGGCCAGGTAGTGGCCATTAATGAGGGCCCGGTGCTGTCCGAGGTCGATGTGGAAACACCGGGTGGTATTGTCACCTCGGTGATTACCACTCGCTCTGTAAAAGAACTCGGTCTGAAAACAGGCTCGGATGTGCTGGCTTTCGTCAAGGCAACAGAAGTGGCATTAGCGAGACTGTGACGATTCTGTTCTTTACGTTTCAGGCAAGGCTTCCGACATCTTGTCGACCAGTTCTATAAGGCTGTCGGAGTTGAACCCGGGTCTGCGCATGGCGGGGTGGTAAACGCTGTCCTGCCGGCGCACCCAACCCGCGAGCATGCCCGCGTTCATGGCTCCGTTTGTATCCCACGCATGGGCGGCAATCATCGCCGAACGTGCGGTTTCGCCCCCCACGCTCCGGACGGCTTCCTGATAAACGGTTTGTTTCGGTTTCCATTGGCCAAAGGCGTCGATTGAAACAACGTGATCGACCAGCTCGTCCAGCGCGTTTCTAGTGATCAATGCCTCGGTGTTGCCTTTTGAGCCGTTGGTAAAGAACACCACGTCCATTTTTCTGGCCTTGGCCAGCGCCAACGCTTCCCGGACATCCGGGTGGGCGTCGAGCTGCCCAAACACCGGCAAAATCCGCTCTATCGCTGACGCAGTCGAGGAAACGCCAAAGTTGGTCAGCACAACCTCCAGCGTCCCCCGGGCCACGTCGATGAAGGGCACATAGGTACCGGTGGCGGATACGGCAAATGCATCCCGTAGCAGTTGAGCGAAGAACAGGTCTTTGGTGTGTTCGGGCAGGCCGAGCGACTGGAAGGCATTGGACAGGCCCTCCAGGGAAAAGATGGTTTCGATAACGTCGAAGACAAGTACGGGCTTTTCAGGATTCATCATCAGGCCTCCAGGAAAACGATTACCTGCTACCTTACTCGGTTATGAGCGATTGCTCAAAAAACGGGCTCCATTGTTTCCTTATCCCGATAAATGACCGTTACTGTCGAAGGTGGAGCCAGCGGGCAAGCCTTGACTCCGGGTGTCGGCTGATGGACCAGGGCAGCCACGCCATCACGGCCAGAATAGCCAACCCCGCCACCACCGTCAGTACCGGGTTTAGTTCAAAGGTGGTACCAAGACCGGCAAAAACCATCGTCATGGGCAGCATGCCAAAGAAGGTTGCAAGCGCAAAACGCCAGGTATGAATGGCCGTAACGCCCGCGGCATAGCTGATCAGGGCGAATGAAAAGATGGGAATCGCACGGGTCAGGAGAATGGCGATGGTCAAAAAACGTTGAGAGCCGCCTTCCGCGAGAATCGGATTATCTGGGAAGTGGCGAAGGATGGCGTCTCGGCCCAGCAAGCGAGCGATCCAGAAGGCCAAAAGTGCCCCCAGCAGGGCCCCGGTGGCCGCGATGAGTGTTCCTTTTATCAGGCCAAACGCCAGCCCTGCGGTCGCACTGATTGGCAAGGTTGGAATAGGGCCGACAATCACGGCAATGACCATGAGCAGCATCAGCAGCGCTGGCCCTGCCGCGCCCTCCTGGTTCAGCCAGTCAGTCAGTGTTTGGGAAGTCAGGCTCGCCGGCATGCCCAAAGCTTGTAACAGCCACCATGCGGCTGCGAGAGCCAGAATCACGATGGCCATTATGGATGCTCGAAAGATCATTAAGGAATTCCTGGTTTGGGATTCTCCGCAGCCCATGACGAGCATTGTACCCGCCCCTTGGACACTTTCGGGATCAAGTTGTTACAGACCTGATAAACGGAACCGGGGCGTTTGTGGCGGAAATGTCACCGTTGGTTGTAACAGTTGCCATTGTCAGGTGTCTGTCGGGATGAACGCCAGCAATAGCCCGGCAACAGCAGGCAATGGACAACCGGAACGGAGAGTCGGAACCATGACACGGCACTACTGGATGGGTGGCAACCGCTCCTATGAGCAGGATCGCTTTTTCGAAGCGTCCCTGGACAAGGCGCAATGGCAAAGGGCAAAAAGCGCGGAAGACTGGCAGGCTTGCTGGTACACCGGAATGCCGGGCCCTGAATATTTCGAGAAAGTGGGGCCAGAGCGCAAGATCAACCACATCCCCGGCAATAACGTCCTGACGGTCAAAAGTCGGCTTTACCGAAGTGTGATGGACCTGAAAGACCGGGTCCAACGCCAGGAAAAAGGCGTCGGCCCCCGGACCCGGCGGCTGGATTTTATGCCCCATGTCTACTCCATGCCCGAGGATTACCACTACTTCCAGCAGGCTGCGTGGGAAAACCCGGAAAAGCGCTGGCTTTTAAAGCCCAAGAATGCATCCAAGGGCAAGGGGATCCGGTTGGTCGATGACCCCGCCAATGTGCCCATGGACGCCTCCTGGCTGATACAGGAATATCTGGAACATCCGCACACCATGCACGGCCGCAAATATGTGCTGCGCCTGTACGTACTGGTTTCTTCCGTGACCCCCTTCCGGGTTTACGTCTATCACCAGGGTTTTGCCAAGCTGGCCTCCTTGCCCTACAACGATGAAAACGCCAGCAACCCCTACAGTTACCTGACTAACCCGGATATCAACGCGCTCAATCTTGAGGCCGAAGTGCCGGTGGAGTTCGTCGATTTCGACCGCTACCGGGCCTGGCTGCGTGAGCAGGGGCATGACGACCAGGCCCTGTTTGCCCGCATTGACGATGCAGTGGCGTTGACTTGTCTGGCCGCGCAGGAGCCCATGCGTGAACGGTGCCGCGCCATTGGCGCCGATCCCCGGGGCTGCTATGAGCTGATGGGTATCGATTGCCTGATTGATGAGGACCTAAAGCCCTGGGTGCTGGAGTGCAACCTCAGCCCGTCCCTGGAAGTGTGTGCCGGCCCCGAAAGTGGCGGTCGGATTGAGGAAACCATCAAGGGCGGCCTGGTGGCCGATCTCGTGGAACTGGTGGGATTGAATCGGCCCATCAAAGGCGAACCGGACCAGTCCCCGGAGCAACAAGTTATTCAGCAGACCCGCGAAGAATTAAGCCGCAGTGGTGGCTTCAGAAATCTGATTCCGGGTGTGGCCCCCTCACGCTACCTGCCGTACATGGCCCTGCCCCGCCTTGAGGATTGGGTGTTGGCTCAGTCCCTGTCGGGGAAACCACTTCCCCAACCCGCTATGGAGCGATGGGTGGCCGAAGAAATGGTCACCGATGAACAGGTCCTGCTCTACGACACCCGCCTTGGTCATTTCAGCGCCCTGAATGAAACCGCCTCGGTAATCTGGTTGATGGCGACGGAGGGTGCCGGCCCGGACGCAATTGCCTCGACATTGCTCGAATCCGCGCTCCACACCCAGGCCGGCCCGCCGGACGCCTGGCCTATTCGCCAACAGGTCTGGGATACGCTGGCGGATTGGGCTGGCAATCGTTTCCTCGTGCAAGCCAGTGACAGTCAATTCGGTGACGGGCAAGGCGAACAGGCGGCCCGTGAAGAACGTCCTCAACTGCCGGTTACCTGGCTATCGACGGTCCTGCAATCCGGTCGTGCCATGGTGCGCTTGCAGGTCGACAGCATGCCATTGCGTGAGTACATCCACCCAATGATCGAGCGGTTCCACGTAACGGAGCATCCTGCCCCGGACAGCCTGCCCGAGCTTTGCATCGTTCGGGATGCCCCGGGCTACACAATGATTCTGGATGGCGAGGTGGTGGTCTCCCGGCGGCCGCTGAGCGCTATGTCCGAAGCGCTGTTCACCTGCCTGATGCGCGAGGCGCCTGGGCCAGGCGATATCGCCATGGATGCCAGTGTGCTGTTGATGCCGGGGGTGGCAGGCCAGACGGTGATGGTTGCTGCCGGAGGACAGGGCCTGCAGGAAAGCCTGTCCAGTGCATTGCAAGCCACCATTGGCCGTGGGCTGTTGCTGGGTGCCTATGATCGCGTGGAACCACTGGCCACGCCGGCTACCGGTGGGTCGTGCTTTGTCTCTGCCATCCTGATTCCCGCGCCCTTGCCGCAGAACCCGACGACCAGGATCGTCGCCCGCCGCCTGACCGTTGGCGAGGTACTCCAACACATGCTTCCGATCTGTTGTGGGGTTGGTGGCCGACCCCTGAGCGCCGGTGAGTTTACGGCCCTATCAAGCTGGGTTGAAGCCCGGGAGTGCTGGCTGGTCGATTGCCGGGAGCCCGGTGCCGCTGCAGAGGTTCTGGAAAACATCGTGAAAACAGGAGGTGGGCACCATGACTTTGCCAGACTGGAAGGCTGAGGAGTTTGTCAGCCCCATTATCGATGAAAACATGCATACCCTTGCTCAGCTAACCGCCTTTCTTGAAAGCCTGGATGATGCTTTGTACCGGGGCGTCTCCGGAAATCGCGGTCAACACAGCATTGGCAAGCACGTTCGGCATGTTATCGACCATTACCTCACGTTTCTGGGACTGGCGGGCAAAGGTGCCGACGAGGCGCTTGACTATGAACAGCGCCAGCGGGATGTAGCGCTGGAAGAGGATCGGGAGTCCGCAATCCATTGCCTGGTGGGCCTGGCCCGGGAGCTGTCAGGAATTCTGCGGGATAAACCAGTGAAGCCGTTTGTGCTGAATCATAACAGTGAGGGACATCACCAGTTATTTTCGAGCAGTGTCGGACGGGAACTGGTCTTTCTGGCCAATCACACTGTGCACCATATGGCCATCATCGGTTTGCTTGCAGAGCAGGCTGGCCAGCAGGTGGATGAGAGTTTTGGTGTTAACCCTTCAACCCTGCGGTATTGGGCTCAACAGGAAGAAAAAAACGGTGGGAGTAAAAAGAGCGCCTGTAACAATGCCGGTAGTGGGGTGTCGGTGTCTTGAGAGCGGGCAACTTTGCTCTCGTTTCGACAACAACAGGATGATCGGAGGACGATATGGCCGATGACAAACGAAAGGACCTATTGCGAAAACTGTCCCGAAATCTGGTGGTCACCGTGCCCATGATGACGGTGGTTGCGGTGGCCGGTTTCAGTGACAGCAATGCTTCTTCATTCAGCTTGATTCCTTCCGCCGAGGCGGCCCAGGGAGAGGCTGAAGGCTACGGTGAAGCCGAGGGCGAGGCCCAGGGTGAAGCCGAAGCAGGTCAGGCGGAAGCTGAGGGCCAGGCCGAAGGGGAAGCAGAAGGGCAAGGTGAAGGAGAAGGAGAGGCAGAAGGCGCCGCCGAGGGCGAAGGTGAGGCGGAAGCCGAAGGCTCCTCCGCCAGCCTGAAAGATGCAGTGAGCCGCCCCGAGGGCTACACCCCTTATCAGGGTAATGTGGCCAAGCTTGTGGCACAGGGTGAAAAACTGTTCAACGACAAGACCCTGTCCTCGAACGGGTTGTCCTGCGCCACCTGCCATGCGAACGGGGCCGGTTATTCTGCCTCCTTCAAAAACGACTACCCCCACCCTGTGGCCATGGCCCAGAGGGATTTCGATATGGATGAAGTGTACCTCGATGAAATGGTGCAGATCTGTATGGTCGCCCCCATGGCCGCCGAGCCACTTGACTGGGATGGTCAGCAACTGGCGGCGCTGACCGAGTTCATGCGCCAGGAACAGGAGGCATTCAAAGGCCGATAGAGGGGTATTGTTGCGTTGTTGTGCTCTTTGGCCCGCTTCTGACCCCGAGCGGGCCTTTTTTTAGGTGTGGTGACCACCTTGTAACAAATAGCAACGTCCTGTGTCTGTTGGATATCACTTCCCGGAGGATGGGGCTCAGGTATGAAAACGGTTGTTGAAACGCAGGACGCACCCGCTGCTCAGATCCAGGGGTCACAACAGGCAACAGGGAAGGCCCGTGGGTTGATCGGATGGTGGAAGCGCTTTGTCGGCTGTCGGCTGTGTCGCAACCTGACCGCCGCTTCCTTCTTTGCCATCCTGCTGATTGAAATGGTCATCCTGATTCCTTCCTACCGGAATTATGAACAAGATCTTTTACGCCAACGGGTGGATGTGGCTGCCCAGGCATTAACCACTCTGCTGACCCAGACGGAACCGGGCGGGCTGTCCGAAAACGCTCTGCAACGTCTGATGGCGCAAAGCCCTCTGGAAGGCATTGTTATCAAGGGTGAAACCCAGGACCTGGCCACCGGGGCTGCGGTTGATAACCCGGGCCCTGCCAGCGGTGAGCTTAGAGATCAGGCCCGCACGGCGTCGGGCAATTTGGCCGTGAACTGGCCCTCGGGTGTACTGGCACCCGGCTATCGGGTTCAGGGGCTTGTCAATATGAACCAGATCCCCGGCGAACTGGTGGCTTTTGTGTTCCGGATCCTGGGGCTCTCTTTGCTCATTGCCGTCTTCGTCACCCTGGTGGCCATGGCAGTGGTGGACCGGATGATGCTGTCGCCACTGTTGCGATTGCGCGGCAGGATCAGTCTGGCCGGCGACGATGCCGAACACCCGCTTGAATATGTCCGAGCCCCGGAACGGTGTGACGAGTTCGGTGAGGTGGAATCGGCCTTCAACGACCTGCTTCGCCGTAACGCTTCCTATCTCTCTCGTTTGCACGAACTGAATAGTGAGCTGGATCAGTTGCTGGATGAGCGCACCCGGTCCCTGCGCCGGACCGAGCAGGAGCTGGAAATCCGCACCCTGTACGATCAACTGACGGGACTGGCCAATCGAAATCTGTTCGAGGAACAACTGGAGCGGTTCTTCCGGTTGCCGGCGGCCCAGCATCCGGCAACGGAGGCGCTCATGGTGGTCGGGCTGAACGATTTTCAGACCCTAAACGGTCTGGCGGGCCACGACATCGGTGACCGGGTATTGCAGGAAGTCGCCCGGCGGCTGGCGGGTTTCAGCTCGGATCATGGCCATGTGGCCCGGTTGGGCGGCGATGTGTTCGGGTTGCTGGTGCAGGGTACGGACCACGAGCCCGTCGAAACCCGAATCTCGAAAATCATCGAAGCCTGCGAGGCACCCGTTGTCATTAACGGGCACACCCACGAGTGTGAATTCAGCGCCGGCGTGGCGGTGGCGCCCCTGGACGGGCAGGATGCCAGAACACTGCTCAGTCATGCGGAAATCGCCATGCACCGGGCGAAGAAATCCTCCGGCACACAGGTGCAGTTCTTTGCCTCGGAACTGGGGGAACAGGTACAGCGCCGCAAGGCTCTGGTGCGGGATCTGAAAGTGGCCGTGGAGCGCGAGCAGCTTCAGCTTCATTACCAGCCCCAACTGGATGAGGCCCGACGAATTGTCGGCTATGAAGCGTTACTTCGCTGGCAACGCCCGGCCCAGGGTTTTGTCTCCCCTGGAGAATTCATCCCCCTGGCGGAGGAAACCGGGCTGATACGGCAATTGGGTGACTGGGTCCTGGAGCAGGCCGTGGCGCAATTGTCGGGTTGGGTCGCCGAAGGCTTTAAGGGCCGTGTGGCGGTCAATGTTTCGGCCGTGCAACTTAATGACCCGACCCTGAGCCAGCGGATTGCCGAGCTGCTGCAGCGCTATCGAGTGGAGGCCGGGCAGTTGGAACTGGAAATCACCGAGACCGCGTTGATGGAAAACATTGATTGTGCGCTCTCCACCCTGAGGCAGTTCCGGGCGCAGGGGTTGCTCGTGGCCGTGGACGACTTTGGCACCGGCTATTCTTCCCTGGCGTATCTGAAAATGCTGCCGGTCTCGCGCATCAAGATTGACCGGGCCTTTGTGACCGGTCTGCCGGGCAATCACCAGGATGCGGCCCTGTGCCGCAGCATCATCAGCATGGCCCACAACATGGAATGCGAGGTGATTGCCGAAGGGGTGGAAACCGAGGCCCAGGCCACCTGGCTGACAGGGGCGGACTGTGACGAACTGCAGGGGTTTCTGTTTGGTAAGCCCGCTCCGGCACGGGACCATGCGGCCCTGGCCCGGAAATTTTAATCACCCGTCAAATGCTGAAATAACCCACGGAGGAATCGCAATGGTTTTGCCCGCCCTGTTGAAAACGCCCGTTCGCACCTGTGCGGATGCCTGTGAACTGGCCGTGAGTCATGGTACGCCCAGGCGGGCTGCCAAACTGGCCTTGGTGGTGGGAAGTCTTCTGGTGGTGATCAATCAGTGGGAGGCTTTCAATGGGGCGGCGAAGTTTGATTGGGTCAAAGTCGTGCTGACCTACTGCGTGCCTTACCTGGTGTCTACCTACACCAGCGTCAGCAAGGATCTGCACCATCGCAAGCAGGCGTGGGCCCTGCAGGAATAGTCAGGAGTAACTGAGAGTAACGGCCACGGCCATTGCGTCTGAGTCGTTCAATCGGAATCGGTTGTGCGGCTTTTTTTCTGTTCCAGCGCCTCGTGAACCCGCCGGTCGATTTCACGGATAAACTCTTCATTCGGCACACTGCCACTGTGGGCCTGCATGAGTTTGGTGCTCATGCGCAGGTTGCCGATAAACGTGCGGCAATCGCCACACATCATCAGGTGGAACTTCACCGACAGGTTCTGCCCGGTGCTCAGTTCCCCGTCGATATAATCACTGGCGATGCCCGCCAGATCCTTACACATCAGCATTCGCCGGTCTCCTGGAAGTGTTCGACCATCAGGAAGATTTTTTGCCTTGCACGGTGCAAGAGTACACGC
>Ga0208561_100106_pt1 | contig 22975 bp, 22 predicted proteins | sample Shrwel1BS1Day9_FD_187536 | JGI IMG/M metagenome (GOLD analysis project Ga0208561, IMG submission 187536) | Subsurface microbial communities from deep shales in Ohio, USA - Utica-3 well 1 S-1-Day9 (SPAdes) (version 2) ... | reverse complement strand
CTTACAACGAACGCTTCCTGCAGAACATGCGGGACAAACTGGGGCTGGTTGAAACCGAGGCACAGGACAAGGACCTGATCATGGAAACCCTGACCCTGCTGCACGAACAGGGCGTGGATTACACCCTGTTCTTCCGGGCCCTTTCCAACCTGCACCGCCACGGCCAGGCGCCCGTTCGGGACCTTTTCGTGGATCGCAGCGCGGCGGACCAGTGGCTGGAACGTTATGAGTTGAGGCTACAGAAAGAGTCCCGGGCCCATGACGAGCGGGAACATGCCATGCGGCAAGTGAACCCCAAATACATCCTGCGTAATTACCTGGCGCAACAGGTGATCCTGGAAGCACAGAACGGGGATTATGCGCCCATGAAGGAGTTGTTAGCGGTGCTCGCCAAACCGTTTGATGAGCAGCCCGAGTACGAGCAGTACGCCGCCCCGCCACCGGACTGGGGCAAGCACCTGAATATCAGTTGCTCGTCTTAAAGCTGCTCACGCCTGCTTCAGTGGAAGTGGGTGGGGTTTTACGCGTTGCACGCTTTTGGCTGCCTGTTCATAGGCGCGATGGCGCACGTCCCACAATTCAACAGCATGTTGAATGTTCAACCAGAACTCTGGAGTGTTTCCCAGAGCGGCGGCCAACTTAATCGCCATAGGGGCCGTCAGGGTGCCTTTGTCATGAACAAGCCGGCCAAGGGTGTTTCTATGTACGCCCATCGCCTCAGCTAGCTCACTAATTTCAATATTCATCGGCTCCAAGAACTCAGTTAGCAGCATCTGGCCAACGGTCACGGGGCGACGCTTGGTACTTTTCATAAAATAACTCCTCTAGCCCTTGTACGTATGGGGGTCTAGATATGTATCTTGGGCGGTGCCTTCCTCCCAGCGGAAAACCAATCGATACTGCTTATTCACCCGAATCGAGCACCAACCAGAGAGACTGGCCGCGAGGTGCTCGAAACGATTACCAGGCGGAATCCTCAAATCCGATTCCTTTGTTGCCGCATCCAGAATCTGAAGTTTTCTAAAGAGAGCACTTTCTATCGTGTTGGGGATTTTCTTATGGCTTTGGTCCTCCGTATAGAAGGTCTCCAACCATTCGTCCTTGAATTCAACGGCCATAGTTCCTTGTTCGCTTTTTAATCATATTATGCACAATGGCATTGTGCGTCAAACCTGCGAGCCATGGAGCGGGCGGTTACAGAATCAGACCTTGTACCCGCTCCCCCTTCGCCCCCAATTATTCGGATTTTGGTGGCGCCAGAGCATCCAAGCGAGCGCCCCGGGTCATCAGAAACAACACCAGCAGAATTGCAGGAATGCCCATGACAGCAGACAGGGTAAAAAATTCCGCATAGCCAAAATCCGCCACCACAATGCCGGAGAAGCCACCCAGGAATTTCCCCGGCAACGTCATGAGCGAGCTGAACAGCGCGTACTGGGTGGCAGTGAACGAAGCGCTGGTCATGCTTGAGAGCCAGGCAATCAGCGCCACATTGGCGATACCGCCCGCTAGGTTATCGGCACTGACCACCACCGCGAGCGTGGCCACATTGGGCGGAAGTTGCGCCAGCCAGACGAATAAAAGATTGGTCGCCGCCGTCATGATCGCCCCGGCTAGCAAGATCTTGCGCACGCCGTACCGGACCACCAGGACACCGCCAGCCAGCGAGCCGACGATGGTCATGAAGAAGCCGAAGATTTTCGTAACATCCGCCACCTGGGTTTTCGAAAAGCCCATGAAATCCAGATAGAAGGGGTTCGCCATCACACCCATGGCGATGTCGGAAATACGGTAGACCGCCACCAGCACCAGAATGGCGATGGCCAACTCCCGATAGCGCTGGAAGAAATCCAGGAAAGGGCCGGCAATGGCCGCATAGAACCAGCCGGCAAACTTGGCGAGCGCGGGCGGCAGGTGCGTGCGTTTACTCGCCTCTTCCCTCACCTTTTGTGCAATATCACTGGCGGCGGCGAAGTGATTCACCGCTGGCTCCCGGGCCACCAGTACTGTCAGGGCACCCACGCCTACCAGGGCCGCCATCACCTGGTACGAGACTGTCCAGGAGTAGTATTCGGCGATGTAGAGCGCCCCGGCGCCGGCCACCAGCAACGCCAGCCGGTAACCGAAGATGTAGGTGGCTGCCAGCGCCGCCTGCAGTCGCTCTTCGGCAATTTCAATCCGGTAAGCATCAATGGCGACATCCTGAGTGGCGGAAGAAAACGCCACCAGCAGCCCACACAAAGCCAGAGTCTGGGTGGCAGAAACCGCATCCACCGTGGCCATCAGATACAGCCCGGTGGCAATACCCGCCTGGGCCAGAAGAATCCAGCTACGCCGCTTGCCAAACAACTGATCCAGTATTGGCAATTTCAGGCGATCAACAATCGGCGCCCAGAAAACCTTGATGGAATAGGTAATACCCAGCCAACTAAAAAAACCAATGGTGGCCGTCTCCACCCCCACATCCGCAAGTCGCGCGTTCAGAGTGGAAAAAACCAACAGAAACGGCAACCCCGCTGAGAACCCCAGGAACAGCAGGGCAATCACCTGCCAGCGGGTGTAAACGTAGAAAGTTTCTTTCAACAGGGCCAGGCGGTCACGGGAGAAAATAGCGGGCCTCTCAATCCCTGAAGTTATTGAACTGCAGCGGAATATCCAGCTCGGCTTCCTTCAGCATGGCAATGGCCTGCTGCAGGTCGTCGCGTTTCTTGCCGGTTACCCGCACCTTGTCGCCCTGGATGCTGGCCTGAACCTTCATCTTCTGGTCCTTGATCATCTTCACGATCTTCTTGGCCATGTCGGTTTCAATGCCCTGCTTGAGGGTATAGTGCTGCTTGATCAGCTTACCGGCCTTGCTGTCACCTTCCTCGGCCAGCGCACGCGGGTCAATCTGGCGCTTGGCAAAGGCCATACGCAGCATTTCTTTCAGTTGCTCGAGCTGGAATTCCTGCTCCGCGCTGACGGTGATGGTCTTGTCACTCAGCTCAAAGTCGGCTTCCACGTTCTTGAAGTCCCAACGGTTGCCCAGATCGCGCTTGGCCTGATCCACGGCGTTGGTGACTTCGTGCATGTCGGTTTCGGAAACGATGTCGAAGGAAGGCATTTGTGTGTTACTCCTGACACACCAATAGGTGTCGATAAGTTCAAGTTGTCGTATTCAGATCCAGTAACGCCGGCAACAGAGATTTGAGCTGCAACCTATCGCGCTCAGACAGTGATCCCATTTTCTTGAGAACAATACTCTGTTCAACCGTGGCGATGAGAGGCTTCATGACAGATGGTTTTAGCAATCCAGCCACTTGCCAATCATTAACCATGGCTTCGCCAAAGCTCAATGGATCCCGAATCTGGCTGGTAATTGCCATCAGAACAACGTCCGGGCGATAAGACTGATAATCCGCGCAGCTAATAACCACCGCTGGCCGCTTCTTCGTAGTTTTCAAATTGGTGAATGGGAAACCCACCAAAATCACATCACCGAACTCAAAGCGTGTCGTAGTCTGCATCTTCTTCGTTATCCCATACCTTGTGGAAAGAAGCCTCTGCTCCTCGCGCAAAATCCTTGCGCATTTGATGCTCACGATCTTTTTGGCTAAGGAAGTCGATGAAGTCTTCCACTTCCGTGATTTTTTCTGGCGGCAAGTGTTCTAGCTTGTGCAGTAGCTGCTGAAACCGGTTGTCCATTTTGCGCTCCTGAAGCTCAGGTTGTGGCGGTTAGTATCGCATGGTTCAAACAAAAACGCCCAGCGGATGCCGGGCGTTTCAGAATTACGAAAGAGCCAGAAATCAGAGCTTACGGCCCTTGCTCGCCGCAATCCGCAACCGCAGCGCGTTCAGCTTGATGAAGCCTTCCGCGTCTTTCTGATCATACGCGCCTTCATCTTCCTCAAAGGTGGCGATCTTCTCGTCGAACAGGGAGTCGTCGGACTTACGACCAACCACGTCGACGTTGCCCTTGTACAGCTTCAGGCGAACCGTACCGTTCACGTATTCCTGGGTGGTGTCGATCAGTGCCTGCAGCGCTTCGCGCTCCGGCGACCACCAGTAGCCGTTGTAGATCACTTCGGCGTAACGCGGCATGATGCTGTCTTTCAGGTGCGCCACTTCGCGGTCCAGGGTAATGGACTCGATCGCGCGGTGAGCACGCAGCATGATGGTACCGCCCGGGGTTTCGTAACAGCCACGGGACTTCATGCCCACGTAGCGGTTCTCGACGATGTCGATGCGACCAATACCATTGGCGCCGGCGACCTTGTTCAGGTGCTCCAGCACTTCGTGTGGCTTCATGTCCTGGCCGTCGACGGCCACGATGTCGCCCTGCTTGTAGGTCAGCTCGATGTAAGTCGGCTCATCCGGCGCCTGCTCCGGAGACACGCTCCAGCGCCACATGTCTTCCTCGGCTTCCGCCCAGGGGTCTTCCAGGTTGATGCCTTCGTAAGAGATGTGCAGCAGGTTGGCATCCATGGAGTACGGGCTCTTGCCCTTCTTGCTGGTCTCCACCGGAATGTTGCGCTCTTCGCAGTAGGCCATCAGCTTTTCGCGGGAGTTCAAATCCCACTCTCGCCACGGCGCAATCACCTTTACGCCCGGCTTCAGCGCGTAGGCGCCCAGCTCGAAACGCACCTGGTCGTTGCCCTTGCCGGTTGCACCGTGGGAGATGGCATCGGCGCCGGTCTCGTTGGCGATCTCGATCAAACGACGGGAAATCAGCGGGCGGGCAATGGACGTACCCAGCAGGTACTCACCCTCGTAGATGGTGTTGGCGCGGAACATCGGGAACACATAATCGCGCACGTACTCTTCGCGCAGATCCTCGATGTAGATTTCCTTGACGCCCAGCGCCTCGGCTTTCGCGCGCGCCGGCTCCACTTCCTCGCCCTGACCGATGTCGGCGGTGAAGGTCACCACCTCGCAATCATAGGTATCCTGCAACCACCGTACGATCACGGAAGTATCCAGGCCACCGGAATAGGCCAGAACCACCTTTTTAATATCAGACATGCCCTTGCTCCAGACTGAATAGAATGGATGTGTTGAATAGAAGGGCAATATTGTACGGGAGTGCGGGGGGAATGGCTATTGGGGAGGTATTTTCTCGCCTTAACTCAGCCCCTCATAGAAGAGGGGCCGGGGCGCTCCAAATTGTCGGAAAGAGAGAAAAAGAAACTTAAACAGCCGCCTGTTGGGCCTGGCCGCCAATAGCTTCCTGGCGGATGCCATCCCAGCCATCTTTGACGGTACGCAGAAGACCAAGCACTTCGTCCAATTTAGCAGGATCATTCTTCGCGCTGCCTTCAAGGAGGGTGCGCTCCATATAGTCATAAAGCGCTTCCAACTGGGCCGATAGCTCGCCACCCTTTTCGAAGTCCAGGAACGAGCGCAGACCGCCAATGATTTCAATGGCTTTGTTGAGCAACTGGCCCTTCCCTGCATAGTCTTTCGCCTGCATGCGAGCCTTGGCCATGTTAATGCGCTCGATCGCGCCGTTGTAGAGAAGCTGGATCAGCTTATGGGGATCGGCATCGGTGATGCTGGTCTGGGTATTAACGCGCTGATATGCCTGCAAACCGTTCATAATTTACCTCATTACGCCATGTTCTTGACCTTTTATCGGCCCAGAGTGGTCGAACTTTAGTGCTTTAACCACCGCTCTTATTGGCTTGTGGAGCCAGAGCAGCGAGTTGCTGACTTACATAATCCCGAGTGCTATTGAGCTGGGAAATTAGAGAATCGGCGGCTGTGAACTGGCTAACCAACCTCTCACGATACGATGCAATTCGCTCTTCCAGTCGCGCCTGACTTTGTGCAATCTGATCAAGCTCACGGTTCAAGCTATCCCTACGAGACTCAATCGCACCCTCGGCGCCAACCATCCTGGTTACCAGATCTACCGTCCGCTCACCAACACCTTCCACATAGGTAATGGAACCGCGATCACCAGTCTGATCACCCAGAATTCTCACCTGAAGACCGGAAGCATCCCCGTTCCCGGCGCCCAAAAAGAGAACCTGACCATCGCCCTCGGCCCTGCGGCCATCAATGGTGCCCGCGATATCCAACCCATCAGTACTGGTGTTGGTGCCAAGGCCAAAAGTAGCGGCACTCTCTGCAGAAGCCAGTGAAACTCTGGATTCGCTCCCATATTTGGAAGAGGTGAACGTTAAGTTCCCGCTTCCATCTAGACCCGCTTGTACCGAAACGCCTGCGGCATTAAGGGCATTATCACCATCCAACTGTGCCTGAATATCGTCCAGCAAAGCTTGCTGAGAAATATCCGCGCCTTGGGTCAGTTGCAAATTGACCGAGATATCGCCATTAACCGTCAAGGACAATTCGTCGTTGCTGGCATCGATCTGGAACGGCCCAGCACCCAACGCAGATCCTGCAACCAACTCACCCTGAGTAGCTACTTGGGTCACATTGATATCATAAGAGCCAGGCACCGTATCCATGCCGCTGCGCACAAACTCCACTTGGCTATCACTCGCGCGTCCCTGCTCAGCAAATAGCGCAGTCACCTCATCAGGGTTAGCCTTAAGTTTTTCCTCAAACTTGGCTCGATCAAACTCCAGGCCACCCGTCTCCCAGTCGGTTGTAATTCCGACATCAGCCAGGCTGCGAACACTCTGATTTTCCATACCCGGTACGACCCGGGTCAGAATCCCCCTGAGCTGACTCTCAATGTTTCGAACAGTAGAATCACCCGTCAGGAGGCTGCCTTGCCCCGACTCAGCGTTAAAGCCAGCCAAGCTATCAATAGTGGACTGGAGAGCATTAAACTTGTCGACAAATCCTTGTACTCGGTCCGAGACTGCCCCAAAGTCCTGATTAACGCTAACTGTAGAGGTGCCCTCCGCCTTTACATCAAACGTCAGGCCATCAATAACATTCTCGAAGGTATTGTTAGAGCGAGTAACTTCAATACCGTTGATCTTCATTACCGCATCATTGGCGGCAATGGTTTCTTTCATATCAGGGTTCGCGGTTGGATCTGCTGGATCAAATGCAAAGCTTGCCAACCCTGGCGCAACAGCGTCCTCAGTAACTGTGATGCTGGCAGCGTTAGCGGTGCCCGTTTCATCAGCGGACATCACCAACTGGTAGCCATTACCGGTGTCAATCACGCCAGCAGACACACCCGCATCGGCTTCATTGATAGCATTCGCCAAGCCTTGCAAGGTGTCGTTACTGGAATCAACGGTTATGTTGGTAATCTTGTCGCCTACAGAAAGCTTCAGCGTCCCCTGGCCTACGCTGGTGGAGTCTTTATCGGCAAAAACGGACTGCGAGGCCAGCGCCTGAGCAGACGCGAGACTGGTTACTTCAACGTTGTAGGTGCCCCGGCTAGCCTTCGTACTATCGACCGACACACCAATGTCTTCATTAGAGGAAGAGGCGGAAAAAGCTTTCAGGTTATCGGGTGAGCTCAGCTGACGCATGGGCAACCGCAGCTCGGTCACAGCACTGCGCAGTTTGCCATACGCAGAAAGCAGAGTTTTTGCCTGCTGCGTCTCCTGGGTCAATCGGTTTTCGGTTGGCTTACGCTCGGCTGCGACGAGTTGGTCGACCAAATCCGAGTTAAGAACGCCAGAACCAATCCCTAACGATGAAATACCAGCCATAATCGAGCCTCCTCAAGGGGGCAATCTCTTCACTATTACTGTTAGCGGCAAAGGGCGGCAAAACTTTACCGCTTTATACCAAAATATAGTTTACCCATAACCAGAAACACCGCCGGCTCCCCAGGGAGGCGGCGGTGCTGAAATTCCGTGGTCAACGTTAACCGCGAAAGCGGCAAGCTCTTACACTTTAACGTTGAACAACGTCAGCGGTTCATCCTGCTGCAATTTTTCTGCCAACCTCAAAGCCACTTCATCCGGGATCTGGCGAATCACTTCCTGGGTTTTCTGGTCCACCACTTTTACAATGGTTTGCCCCAGCTCGTTATCCACCTCAAACTGAAGATCCCGCTGCACATTCTGAACAAAATCATTCAGTTGGCTCACCGCCTGCCCCAAATCCTCCCTCTGGGATTCATTCCGCTCTTTCAACTTTTCAGCTTTGGAAACTTCCGTTGTTGAACGCGGACTTTGAGCCTGACGGTTTTCTGACGATGAAGAAGCCAGGTCAGGGGCTTTTACCACGCCCTCGGCCTGAGATGACGACAGTGCCTTTGCCGGAACTGAAGGCTCAGAGCGCACCAGCTTTAAATCCGGACTGTTCAGGTTAACGTCATTCATAGCTTTACCTCGCTATCCTTGTAACGGCGGAAGCCGGAACCCGAAGGTTCCGGCCGTTACCGCTCTACCCTTACTGCAGGAGGGAGAGAACCTGCTGCGGCCGGGCGTTGGCCTGGGCCAGTACAGAGATACCAGCTTGCTGCAGTACCTGAGACTTGGAGAGCTTCGCAGTTTCTGCGGCGAAGTCTGCATCCAGAATCCGGCTGTTAGCAGCACTCAGGTTTTCTGAGGTGGTGCCCAAGTTCGCGATGGTGGAATCAAAGCGGTTTTGGACCGCACCCAGCTCGCTTCGAACACCGTTCACCGCTTGAAGCGCTGCGTCGATTCGCTTGATCGCTTCATTTGCATTATCTACGTCTTTTACGTCAAGTTTATCAAGATTACCGGATACCGCCTGAGTTTGGTCGGCATCGAAGCCAGCATAGCCTTCCTGAGCACCGCTAACAGTAATGGTATCCATTGCTTCAATTGTGATCTGCCCCCGCAGCACACTCGCAGTAGTACCACCGTCCAGAGTGTCATCAAGGCCGCCAGTAAGGTCGGAAGCCGTACCTGAACCCACCGCAGTTTGCTCTGAGTGGATGGTAATGTTTTTGCCGTCGTCGTTGGTAAACACTAAGCCGCTGCTATTGGTGCTAGCATTCAGGCCTTCAATACCCGCATCGTTAATCGCGGCTGCAAGCTCCGTTTTATCGAGCGACCCAGCTGTTCCGCCGGTGGTGGCACCAGAGATGGTCTGACTAACAGTCACAGCCGCACCAGTACCAACACTAACTTTTAAGGTATAAGTCGTATCTTCAGCTACAGTTCCAGTCGCACCAGCCACGCTGGAGAAATCAAGCTCTTGGACGTTAGTCGCTGAAACGGACGTCAGCCCCTCGACATTTGCGTCCCTTATCGCTTGCGCCTTATCTTCAGCCGAGTCGGAGTCAGAAGCACCCACACTGACAACTTCTCCATCACCAACCTGAATTTTCAGATCTCCCGCAGAAAGCTTGTCGGCAGTAACATCATTCGGACCTGTCATAGAGGCATATGCACCGATTTGCTCCAGACGGGTGCCCTGAGACAAATCCACACCAATCACTTCACCAGCGTTGGCGCCAACCTGGAAGTCCTGCTCACCAAAGGTGCCATCCAGAACCTTCAGACCGTTGAAGGAAGTCTGAGTAGAGATACGCTCAATTTCAGCCAGACGCTGCTGAACTTCTTGATCCAAGGCTGCACGATCAGAAGCACTGTTGGTTGCGTTTGCAGACTGGACGGACAGGTCACGAATCCGCTGCAGGTTGTTGGTGATCTCGTCCAAGGCGCCTTCGGCTGTCTGCGCCAGAGAGATACCGTCGTTAGCATTCCGGGTTGCCACATCCAAGCCACGAATCTGTGACTGGAATCGGGTGGAAATTGCCAAACCAGCCGCATCATCTTTAGCTGAGTTGATGCGCAGACCGGAAGACAAACGCTCCAGAGCCTGGCTATTCATATCTTGAGATTTCTGCAACTGGTTCTGAGCAGACAGTGACGCAACGTTAGTATTGATACCGAGAGCCATGATGCTTCTCCTTCGACCGATGTCGTTGTTTCATGAAAGAGGCCTAACGCTCTTTCTAAAGTTTGGGAGCGCCGCCCTGTTATCCCACTTAACGACTGCACCAAAGCTACCTTTAGGTTTTTTCAAAAAAACTGTGTAACAAAGCGTAACCAAGCGGCAAGATCATTCCTCCTTCCCAGTCAAAATATCGACTACCTCTAAAGCCCCGCAACTCAGGCCCCACCAAAAAACCTTACAAATAAATTACTTGCCGCTGTTGGCACAAGTATCGCTTAGAAGACAGCAAACGGCAGTTCCACGAATACCTGCCGGCAACTGGCAACTTAACACTGAAAAAATCGTCGCTAGTTCCGGCTCTCTGGCAAGGAGATCAGCTATGCCTCAGGTCATAAATACTAATATTGCTTCGTTGAATGCTCAGCGAAACCTGAACGAATCACAACGAGATGCCAACGTTGCCTTTGAGCGCCTGTCATCGGGTCTACGCATTAACTCAGCGAAGGACGATGCGGCTGGTCTCGCTATCTCTACTCGTTTTCAATCGCAAATATCGGGCCTCAACGTAGCACAGCGAAATGCTAGCGACGGCATTTCCCTGGCCCAGACAACTGAAGGTGCACTGTCTGAAGTCATCAATAACCTTCAGCGAATTCGAGACCTGGCCGTGCAGTCTGCAAACGCCACCAACAGTGCATCTGACAGACTTGCCCTGGACCAGGAAGTGCAGCAGCGGATTGGAGAGATTGCCCGAATTGCAGATCAGACCACCTTTAATGGTCTGAAAGTTTTGGATGGCTCTTTTGGAGAAAAGACCTTTCAAGTTGGCGCCAACTCTGGAGATACAATTGGCGTAGACCTTTCGAAAGGCTCCCGCGCAGACCAAATCGGCTCTTTGGCCACATCAGGTTCACGACAGGTATCCAACCAACCCTTAGCCGATGGAGATCTGACAATATCTGTTGGCGACAGCGACACCTTTGAAATCCCCGGAACAGGCACCGACAGCTCAGCAAAAGCCAAAGCTGAAGCTATTGAGCAAGCCAATATACCAGGCCTACCGACGGTAACCGCAACCAATGTTCAAGACCTGGCGTTTTCCGCAGTTGATGGCGCAACGGGCTCTACAGCGGGTACCGGCACTTACACCATTGAACTGGCCATCGGCACCACAACAGAAACCATCACAGCTAACCTGGATGCCCCAACAGGCTCAACAGGTGCAACGGCAGACACTCTAACCAGCTCAGAACTCGCTACCGCGATTAATGATGCTGGCATCGAAGGGCTTTCAGCTGCCGGTTCAAGTACAGGTGTTGAGCTGACCGACTCGATGGGCCGAAACATTACTATTACCAGCGAGTCAAAGACAGTTATCACGAACACCACTACCGACCCCGCGACAGCCGCAACCTCCGACCTGGCAGGCGGATCCGCCGGTTTTCTGGCGGGGGATGTAGGTGCGGTCGGCACCGCTACAAAATATGGACAAATCAGTCTCGAAGCCCTGGATACCATCTCCATCGGCGGCAATAATCCAGGCAAAGTTGGGTTCGTAGCTGACGAGACAATCGCGGTATCCGGCAACCTGGAAAGCGTCAACATCAAAACCGTTGACGGTGCTAATGACGCAATCAAGCGGGTCGACTCCGCTCTGGATACCATCAATGGCATTCGAAGCGAGCTAGGCGCTATCCAGAACCGCTTTGAGTCAACCATTGCAAACCTGAGCACGACCTCAGAGAATTTGAGCGCTGCGAACAGTCGAATCCGGGATGCTGACTTTGCTGCAGAAACCGCAGAATTGGCCCGCACCCAGGTATTACAGCAAGCAGGCCTTTCAGTTTTATCCCAGGCCAATGGTCGGCCCCAGCAGGTGCTTCAGCTGCTGCAGGGCTAAATAAAGCGAATCAAGGAGCCCCTGGACGGCATTTGACCGTTACCAGCAAAAGATAAGTTTTACATGTTAAAGTCGACGCCTAAACCGTTTTATGGAGTGGCCCGTGGTTCAGAATAAAGCATTACAACTTCTCCAACGTCGGGAAGACAATCTGCGCTTTTTCCAAAAGCACTACCCTGACATCTATCACCATTTTGCAAAATTGCAGTTAACGCGGGCAGAAGTCGTTATAAGCAATAACGAAGACGAAGTCGATCTGAACTTTGACGGGCAGTCTCTGTATAAGGGACAAGGCAAAGCTAGAGCTCACTACGGAGTAGAGCTCTTCAGAAGAACTTTTGCAAAGGACAAAATACTCCCCTCCCTGTCGCCACCTTGGCCTGGAGTTTATCAGCATCCCCGCTACGCACATAGCGCCGTTGACAGAATTGCGAGGCTTTCCCCCTTAGGTAAAAGCGAGTTTCGGGGCTATCCCGTCCCCAATTTCTACCCGTTAGTAGTTTTCCAGGGCGTGGGCCTCGGCTATCAAATTGAAGAACTGGTAACTACAAGCGATGTTGAAAATGCGCTTATTGTCGAGCCCGAAGAAGAAGTGTTCGGCGCCAGTCTTTTAACGGTTGACTGGGAACGTGTATGCACCCGATTCCAGAAAACAGGACGCTCGTTACGCTTTTTAATTGGACTAGAGAATACCGAAGAAGGCCTATGGCCTTCTCTAATACATAACCTGATGCACTTCACTCCCATATTTCCGCTAACGAACTTATTCATTAATGAACGCGGGGATCCGACCATGGATGCCGTTGCCAAGCGCCTTAATCGCGAAGGCCTCGCTTCGTTAAGCGTGTGGGGCCACTACGATGATGAAGTCCGACAATTAAACAATGCCTTGCATGCCTTTCACATGGGCATCAGAACAATCCCCCCAAAACAATCGATTCAATCAGATATTCCTGTACTGATTGTCGGCAGCGGCCCTTCATTAGATGAGAGACTGGAAGATATCAAAGCCGTTCGAGACGAGGTCGTTATCGTCAGTGCCGGCTCAGGCATTAGAGTGCTCATCGAAAACGACATTTATCCGGACTTCCATATCGAGTTAGAGTCAGATTATTATACTCACCGAGTGATCAGTTCTTACGATAGAGAAAAACTCAAATCGACACGCCTCATTGCAGCCTCACAAATTTGCCCGCTCACATGGGAGCTTTTTGGTGAGCAGCGTTTATATTTTAAATCAGAGAGCCCCATTGGACACCTATTTGGTAGCCCAGAAACTCTCATTGTCGGTGGCGCCCCCACCTGCACCAATGCAGCCATTGCTCTCTGCTCGCAGATGGGCCTGAGCAACCTCTTTCTTTTCGGTACAGACTATGGATTCAAGGATCACCAACATCACCACTCTAAATCTTCAGTCTACGTAGAGAGTGAAAATAAAACGCTAGGTGACGAGCTCAAAAAGGGCGCCCAAAAAACTTTTAGTAAAAGTCAAACCTTTCAAATTCCTGGCGTAAATGACTCCACTGTTCATACAACTCAAACCTATTTCACATCTAAACGAGCTACAGAAAACCTAATAAAGCTTTCTGCCCGGAACCAGTCGAACACTAATTTTCACAACTGCGCTGACGGTGCTGAAATAGAGGGCGCGACCTGGATGACCCGAGAGGACTTCCTTATTAGCGCACATTCAAAAGCAGATAAGAATGAAAGACTTAGGGTTGTCGCTGAGTTTTTTAACAGAGATGCCCAAACGGTTTCCCTAACAACGATGACACAGTCATTGGATCACACAAGACAAAAATTAGCAAAACTGGCAAAAAAAATTGAAACATTTCTGACAACCCTACGATTACGAGGAAAAAAAGACATTACACGTCTATCCTCAGAAGTAAGCCGTTATATGGAAGGGACAGTCAAAAAAGAAGACATCGGGTTTTATTATATGATTCGAGGCACAGTACGTCACTTCCTTTACGTTGCGTACTCACATGCTATGGCGATGAGTGATGATAAAGCAATCGCACTCTTTTTGAATCAGTGGAGAGACGAATTCATGGTCTGCATGAACGGACTACCAAACCACTTTGATTCAGTAACGCGCAAAAAGTACGTGCTGGAAGAAGACCCGTGGGTTACCCAGTCAATTAATGACCCGGAAAATACTTTGCTTGATTCAGGGGATCAATTCTAACGTTCAGGCCGGGCTAATGGCCCGGTCGTTTTCGGAACTCAGGCAGTGACTCGCTAATAAGAATCGGCATTTCCCAGGGCAATAGATTATGGTATTTGACTACTTCCTAGCTTCCAAAGCTGGCCCGTGGAACCGACTCTATTTTTACATGATGCTGAACGCTTATGCCCGAAAGAGCGCGCCTGTCAAGCGAAACTATCCTTGGTAACCGGAGTATTAGCATCCACTGGCTTACAAACCATCTTCCCAATCACCCAATCAAACACCTTCGGTGGCAGCCCAAATCCAGGCCGCACACTTCGCACACAGTTCTCAGTGATGACATCACCGGCCTTCATGTCTTTCACAAAATACAGCGATCTCCGGAACTGAACATTGCCCTGCTCGCTGGACTTTCGGCCGTAGTTGACCTCACCGAGGGCTTTCCAAGCCATTTTGCTGTCCCTACAGAGCGCAGTCAGGTCGACAGGCTCCAGTGAGAAGCTATCATCCGGGCCACCACCGTTGCGGTCCAGTGTGAAGTGCTTTTCAATCACAGCCGCGCCCATCACAACGCTGGCAATAGCGGTGGTGTTATCCAGAGTATGATCTGATAGACCTGTGACTAGCCCGAACCGTTCGATCATGTCTTGAATCGTTCTCAGGTTGTAGTCTTCTGCCGGGGCGGGATAACCGCTGACACAGTGCAGAATGGCCAGTTCCTTGCAGCCACCTTCTCTTGCAGCCGTGACGGCTTCCTCAATTTCCTCAGCATTGGCCATGCCCGTGGATATAATCGTGGGCTTGCCGGTGGCGGCCACATAGCGAATAAGGGGCAAGTCCACGGCTTCGAAGGAAGCAATTTTATAGGCCGGTGCATTCAGGTCTTCCAACAGATCCACAGCAGTGGTATCGAAGGGGGAGCTGAAAATTGGAATGCCAAGTTTTTGGGCATGCTCAAACAACGGCTTGTGCCACTCCCAGGGCATATGGGCTTCTTCATAGAGCTCGTACAGGGTGCGCCCATCCCACAACCCGCCTTTGATCTTGAACTCTTCGGAATCCGAGTTAAGGGTTATCGTGTCCGGGCGGTAGGTCTGGAGTTTGACGGCATCCGCACCGGCTTTAGCTGCCTCTTCAATAATCCGAAGGGCCGTTTCCAACTTACCGTTATGATTTGCCGATAACTCCGCAATGATATAGGGAGGGTGATTTCGGGAGATTTCTCGCCCGGCAATTGTGATTTTTGGTTCACTCATCATTTTACCTCCTGCGGTTGCCACTCACTCGCCAACAAACCAAAGCAGACAACATCGTGATAGTTTTTGCCATCGAAGTGCTGTTCTCTAAGGCGACCTTCTTCGATAAAGCCAAGGCGCTTGTGGAAGGCAATGGAGCGTTCATTAAAGCCCAGCGCCTGACCACAAAGTTTGTGCAGCTTCAATTCATTAAAGGAGAAATTCAGCGCTTCACTGCCCAAGGAGCCACCAATACCTTTCGGAGCAGCCGGGGAAACATAAAATCCCCAGTCAGCAATTTCAGGACTTCGTGTCCTACTGACATTCACAAAACCAACGGCCTCACTATCTTTTTCATAAATCCGCAAATGCGTATTCGGGTCACGATTAGTTCGCTCAAACCAATAACGATGCTCATCCAGGCTGATCTCGTGCGTGGTGTACATGAAACGGCGCACTTCCGGATGATTTCTCCATGCCAGCACCTGCTCCAGGTCTTCCGAGGTCATCGGGCGAAGTCCTGTTTTACTCATGGCTGCTGTATTCCGAACGTTGAAGTGTATGACAGATCTTTGCAGCTCCGAGACCGTCGCTCAGTTGAGCCGCAGCTTGGGCCATTTTCGCCAAAATTTCAGAGTTACTATTGAGCAATTCAAGGATCGAAAAAAGGGCTGAGGACGTGAGGGTCCTTTCCCCGGGAGTCATTACGGCGCCTGCACGGACAAGCGCATCTGTACCTGAAATCTGGTTATCAGCAAGAATAAGCAAGACAGACGGTAACCCAAGGCAACAGCGTTCCCAAGCAGTCCCACCAGCAGCCCCGATTGCCAAATCAGCACGACGCATCCGCTCAGCCATATCACTAACGTTAACACTCACCGTTGCCTGAAAAGGAAGCTCAGAAGCCTGCCTTTTTACAGCTTCAAGATGAGGAGCAGATCCACCCATCACAATGTCAATTTCAGTCTCCGGAGAAAGAGTGGTATTTGAGAGTGCTTCAAGTACTTGACCAGTGACATTCGTGCGGTCAACGCCGCCCAGGGAGATCAGGATACGTTTGAGCTGCGGTGAGCACCTGCGTTCAAGGCTGACTGCCCTCAGCTCTGCGAATTCGGGACGAAGCAACCCATACGTTGGACCGATCAGTTTTGTACAGCTCGGAGGAACTAGTTCATCGTAATCTTCGGGTTGGCGGCCCAGGTTTTGATCCAGCAACACCGCACACTCATGCTCCCGGTCTGCCAAGTCATCGATCACCATAATCTGGCCAACGGCTTCGGCCAAGGAGCGTTCCCATTGCGCGTGGAGTGCGTAGTGGTCGACGATCAGCCAATCAATGTTGTCGCGGGTGAGCACTTCAAGCGTTTGCGCTGCATCGGTTTGCCATGGAACGCCCAACCAATGGGCATGAGCAAGCGCTGGCTCTTGTGTTCCAAGCATCCCTGACGTCTCTGCCGACCGAAGCAGGTGAAGCTCAAACCCCCTTTGAGCAATCAAGTCCGCCAGGTTCCCGCCATGGTTTCTGCAAATAAACAGGCACTGGTGGCCCTGTCGACGCAGTTCTTCACCCAGGGTCAGGCAGCGCATGACATGACCAGTGCCGATCTGGATAGAGGCATCGGCACGGAAAGCAATTTTCATAGCCATCAGTTAAGTCGTTTGAAACCGCTATGACAGACAGGACCTATAAGCAATTCATCTATAGAGCGGCCTTCCTCACATTCCTTGATCATCGCAAAAACCGGATCAAGCTGTTCAAAATATTCGGCCACAACCGACTCAGAATGCTCGGTGCAAACGTACACGGAATTTCCTGCCAAGTAACCTTTCTCCAGCATTTCCTGAGTAATCAAAGTCTTGTACTTAAGTGTACTTTCGCTATTAAAACTGAAAGCTGTAAGTGCAGGCAGTCCCATGTGAGTTATTTCAAGTTCATATTTATCGGCAAGTTTTTGCCAGCCGGCTCGAATATTAAGACCTGTCTGTGTAATGCTCTCCCATGATCGCTCACGTTCCATGACTTCAAGTGTTTTCAGTGCAGCGACAGAACCGATTCGCTCTGTCCAAAATGTGCTGCTGATAAAGCTGGTCTGTGCTGCTTCCATCACTTCACGCCTACCAATGGTAGCCGTCACTGCGTAGCCGTTGCCTAAAGCTTTACCAAACATGGCCATATCGGGCTCTACGCCATATTTTTTATGTAAACCACCAAAGGTTTCACGGAAGCCCGAGGTACACTCATCAAAGATAAGTACGATGCCTTTTCTGGTAGCCAGCTCACGCACTTTATGCAGAAAGTCGTCTTTAGGCCCCATATTCCTGACTACTTCCATTTTGATGACACCAATATCATTCTTGTTGATTAGTGCCTCAAGACCAGCAAAATCATTGTAGTTAAAGGGGTAAACCGTATCTTTCAGATTGCCGGGTACACCGTTAGGCTCAAGACCGGGTAGAATATGGCCGGCAAGATTTTGATCATCACCGAGGTTGGCTGAGAGATACCAATCATGCCAACCGTGATAACCACAAATAGCCACTTTGTCTTTACCACTCGCTGCACGAGCGATGCGGATCGCAATCGCATTGGCTTCACCTCCTGAACGGGCAAAACGTGCCATATCAGCCCAGGGATGCAATTCAATCAGCTTCTCTGCGAGATACACCTCTTCTGGCGCGTTCAGTGTAGACATATTACCGTCTTGCACTGTTTTGAGTACCGCAGCGTCTACCTCCGGGTGACCATAGCCAAGCGTGTTAGTACCGATACCCATGATGCTCATATCGGTATAGGTACGCCCGTCAAGATCCCACACAGTACAACCTTGGGATTTGCTGAAGTACGAGGGCCACTGCTCGGGCAGGAACATCTCCGGGCGCTTTGAAAGCAACATATTCCCGCCGGGGATGATATTCTTGGCACGCTTCCAGAGCTTCTGACCTTTACCCATCATCGCTCCTTGGTTACGTTTCAGCGCTTGGTTAGCTGAAAAAATATGAGGATGTATCCGTTGCAGTTCCGCAACTTCTTGCCATGTGAAATTCAGGTTGGGTGCAAAGTGCGAGAAAACTTTTCTGATAACTTCAAGATCTGCCAACTCATCTACCGTCCAGCGCCAGCCTGATAGGTCTTCGTTATTTGTGAGCGATCCCGTTTTGAACGCACCAGATTCACGCAAATATCGTGTCACATGCTCGCGATCCTGAGTCTCTTGCGTCATTCTGGCTGATCGCTCCAAGGCTGTCCGTGTGAACACCTCTATATCCAAACCGTCAGGAAACATGGGAGGATTGCAGTTGGCAAAGTAATCAACCTTCTCTTTCCTGAAACCGCCGATAACCTTGTCAACCAAAGCGGGATCAGCTAGAGGACAATCGCCAGTGATTCTGACGATCACATCAGCATTGCAATAATTAGCAGCTAAAAGATAGCGACCCAAAACATCATTCTCATCACCTTGTATACATTGGTAGCCAAGACTTTCTACATGAGCTACCAATATATTATTATCAGGCTCTACTGATGTTGCGACCACGATTTGGTCAATAGACTTTGAGCGCGCAAGACGCTCTATAAGCACCTCAATCATCGGTCTCCCAAGCACCGACTTCATTACCTTACCAGGTAATCGGCTAGAACCCATTCGGGCCTGCACTATGGCAACAGTCTTCATAGGTTTTTCCAGAAATAAGGATTCAAAAGTTGGTTATCGCGCGTCTGCAATTCATGAGGTGGGGCAAAATAAGTTCCATTTGCCGCCTGTATGATTTGCTGCAACTGTGAATAAGAGTCCACACCAACCACAATTTTTTCAATTTCCGGTATAGATAAAGCGTGTCGCAAACAGGCTTCCAATGGAGTCTGGCCGATTTCGTTCAACCAGTCACTCCATTGGCTCCATAAAGCATTCCAGCGATAAAACTTCTCGGGACGTTCCTTTTTCGACATCAACAGCAAACCTTGCATAAAAACTGACCGCACATGTAGGCCTGTTCCTCGCTTCTGTAATTCTTCGAGCCACCCTGACTCCTTGAGCCGGCGGTCCAGGATATTGAATGGCGTCTGGACCAAATCAAAGTTATAGCTGCGACACAACGTATCCAACTGTTCAGACCCATAAACCGATATCCCAATGCGTTTTACCACACCCTGTTTTTTTAACGCCTCCATTGCTTGATAAAGCGCCTCGCCCTCACGATTCAAAAGCTGATCTGGCTTGTGTAAAAGCACCCCGTCCAGCCTGGAAACATTAAGACGAGCAAGCGAGCCTTCAAGCTGGGCGTTAACCCACTCTGCCACATTCTGACAAGCTTCCGGCACTTCAGGCAGTTTGGTGATAACTGAGAACTCATCCAAACAATGCCGCCCCAGTACTCCTTCACTCTCACCATAGGCTATGGCCGTATCAAGCGTACTGATCCCGTTTTCTCTTGCCAAACCCAGAATTCTTGCCACTTCGCTTGGCAGCACTTGACCAGTTTGGTTAGCAATACCATAAGGCATTCCGAACTGGACCGTGCCCAAAGCCAGCTTTCCAGTTTCAGTTTGAAAACTCATGGCTCAATATCCCAAGCCAAAAACAGCCTAGACGACGCCCTCCGAGCGTCACCTGATGACGCAAGAATCCCTCAATGGTATAGCCATTCTTCAGAAAGACTCGAAGAGAGGCCAAGTTATCTTCATAGCATCCAGCCTCTAGTCGATGGAGGCCGAGCTCATTAAATCCATAATGAGTTAACGCATTAACTACTTCGCTCGATAAACCCTGGCCCCAATAACTCTTCTCCCCGATTAAAATACTTACTTGCCCTCGTTGGTAATGGGGGTTAATGAACCCAATTTTTGCATTTCCAATATGAGCATTATCCTCTTTATAAAAAATCCCAAACAGCTTAGTGGACGGAGAAAAATTACAATCATCAATGAAACTCAAGCAACTTTCTAGCGTCTGCACTTCATGCCTGGTTTCCAGGTATTGATTGACTTCTGGATCATTCAGCCAACCCACATATCTATTAGTTACATCTTTATCCGTAAGACTGCGCAAATATAATCTTTTTGTTTCAATTTCCATCATGAAGGACCTCTCTGAGCTTCGCGACAACAATATCCTGTTCGCCATAACCCAGTGCTTGATAAAGCGGCAAGCTAACCGCCTCAGTGTAATACCGCATGGCTTCCGGAAATTCTTCTTGCCTAAAGCCCATGCGTTGATAATAAGGCTGAGTGTGGACGGGAATATAATGTACGTTTACCGCGATGCCCTGCTCTCGCAAAGACTCGAACACCTGGCGATGTGTCTTGGTGATTACATCCAGCTGCAAACGAATCACATACAGATGAAAGCCAGAGTAACTATCCGGATGCTGCCAGGGCGTAGTAATCGGAAGGCCGGCAAGGAGTTCATCGTACCGCCGAGCCAGTTCATGGCGACGGGCAACAAAAGTATCCAGTCTGTCCATTTGGCTGATACCGAGTGCAGCTTGCAGCTCGGTCATCCGGTAATTAAAGCCCAACTCCACCTGCTGGTAATACCAAGGTCCGTCCGGCTCATGGGTCATCAGGTTTTGATCACGAGTCACGCCGTGACTACGCAACAAATCCATACGGCTGGCAAGTTCGTCGTCATTGGTCAGCGCCATACCGCCTTCGGCAGTGGTTACGATTTTCACCGGGTGGAAACTGAAAACGGTAATATCGCTGTAACGGCCGTTACCAATGAATTCTCCCTGGTACTTGCCACCGATGGCGTGAGAAGCATCTTCAATAATGCGGAAGCCGTATTGCTGGCTTAGTCTATGAATCGCTTCCATGTCACAGGGCTGGCCGCAGAGGTGCACGGCAACCAACACTTTGGGTAGACGGTTTTCCAGCCTGGCTTTTTTGAGTTTGGATTCCAGGGCTTTCGGGCTCAAGTTATAGGTGTGCGGATCTATATCAACAAAATCAACTTGCGCGCCGCAATACAACCCACAGTTAGCGGATGCAACAAAGGTAATCGGTGTTGTCCACAACCAGTCACCTTTACCTAATCCAAGAGCTTTACAGGCGATGTGAAGGGCGGAGGTGGCGCTGTTTACGGCAACCCCATGCTTTGCGCCCACGTGCTGTGCTACCTTCCGCTCAAACTCCGGCACCTTGGGGCCTTGGGTCAGAAAATCTGACCTTAAAACCTCAACCACTGCGTCGATGTCAGCCTGGCTGACATCCTGCTTACCGTAAGGAATCACCGCTAAATCTTACCAATTTCGTTGTAGTGACGGTCGATCCAACCTTGTACCTGTTCATTTGTCATCCAATCCGTGTTGTTATCACTGGAGTAAACAAAACCCTCCGGCACCTTTTTGCCGTCCTTTATGCGGTTTTTGCAGCTCCCCCAGCTGTTGATATTAGGCAAAATCTTAAAATGCTCCGGGTATTCATAGGTGAAGTGTGAATCCTCCGCGCCTATCATTTGCTCATGCAACTTCTCACCCGGGCGAATACCGACAATTTCCTGTTCGGCTTCCGGGGCCACTGCCCGGGCCAAATCGGTTATTTTAATGGAGGGAATTTTCTTGACGTAAATTTCGCCACCGACCATGTCCTCGAAAGCATGCCAAACGAGCTCAACCCCCTGCTCCAGGCTGATCATAAAACGAGTCATTCGCGGGTCAGTGATAGGTAAAACGCCTTTGTCCCTGATCGACATAAAGAACGGCAGAATCGAACCCCGAGAGCCCATCACGTTTCCGTACCGTACAACCGAGAAGTGTGTTTTATTCCAGGCAGAATAAGAGTTGCCAGCCACAAAAAGCTTGTCTGAGGCCAGCTTTGTGGCGCCATACAGGTTGATGGGGCTGCTTGCCTTGTCCGTGGAGAGAGCGACAACCTTCTTGACGCCCTTGTCGATGGCTGCATCAATCAAATTCATGGCGCCATTGATGTTTGTCTTTACCGCTTCGAACGGGTTGTATTCGGCGGTAGGAACAATTTTCGTGGCCGCTGCATGAACCACGTAATCAACGCCATCTAACGCCCTATACAAACGTTCGCGATCTCTGACATCACCAATGAAAAACCTCATGCGGACGTCGTTTTGGTATTGCTGGGCCATCTCCCACTGCTTCATCTCATCCCGCGACAAGACAATCAGCTTTTTAGGGTTGTATTTAGCCAATGTCATCGGCACGAACTTCTGGCCGAAGGAGCCGGTGCCTCCGGTGATCAGAATAGTGGAATTCTGCAGCATGGACTTGTTCCTTGGTTTTCCGCCTTATTGGCTGAGCATATCACCGGCTGCAACCCTTGGCCAACGCCCGGACGCAGCGGGTATTGCTGTTGCTGCTGAGCTAACGGCAGGGAGTGCTTTGGTCAGATCCGCACTCGCCTCCAGCTTTACACATCCAAACGAAAGGACTATAAACTAACCCGATTAAACTAATAGATTCAGAGGTGAGGCCATGGAATCCATCAACATGCACGAAGCCAAAACCCGGCTCTCACAGTTGGTTGCCCGAGCATCAAAGGGAGAGGCGTTCATCATCGCCAAAGCAGGCAAGCCCGTTGCCCGGGTAACGGCAATCGACAGCCCGGAAGAGAGCCAACAAAAGCGCATCGGCTTCATGGCTGGTCAGTTCACGGTTCCTGACGATTTTGATCGCATGGGAGAGGACGAGATCACCGAGATGTTCGGGAGCTAACATGAATTTGCTTCTGGATACCCACATTCTGCTCTGGGCTGCCGCAGAGCCGCAAAAGCTTCCCGGGCAAGCTATAGAGTTATTGGAAAATCCAGTGAACCCACTGTACTTCAGCGCAGCAAGTATCTGGGAAGTGGTTATCAAAAATGGTCTGGGCCGCGCGGATTTTCACGTTGACCCACACCTACTACG
>Ga0208561_100101_pt1 | contig 24292 bp, 25 predicted proteins | sample Shrwel1BS1Day9_FD_187536 | JGI IMG/M metagenome (GOLD analysis project Ga0208561, IMG submission 187536) | Subsurface microbial communities from deep shales in Ohio, USA - Utica-3 well 1 S-1-Day9 (SPAdes) (version 2) ... | reverse complement strand
TAGAAAAGTCAAAAAGCAAATATTCAAAGTCTGGAATGAACTTTTCAGTATTCGGCTGAGTATTGATCATTGAGTTAAATCTCTTACCTATATTATACCTCTTTTCCCCATGGTAAATCAAGAGGGGGATTACTAACGGCAGCTGTTCTTCATCATAATGATCCTGGTGATGTTCCCAGATCCGAATCATATATTTGAGAAGTTGAAAGGAAACATCTTTGTCGGGATAACTCTTGTGTTCAAAAAGGCAGTATACATAGGCATTATGTTTATTTAATTGAACCCTATAAACAACATCTGAAAAATATTTTCTTAAATGTTTGCTAACAAATGATTTTTTTGAAATCTCCAACTTATCCATATCAATCAATTCTAACAATTCCTGAGGCAAATAATTTTTGATAAATTCTTCTGCGACAATCTTTTTGTCGAACATATCTTGAAAAAACCTGTCGTGAGGAGTTTGCATTTTTCTAACCTCTTTCTCTTAGAATTTTATCTTTAAAAAGATAAGGCCTGAGAACTAATCTTTAAGTATATTATACCACAAAACGAACTTGTGTTCAATTAAATTCAAGCTAATTCGACAAAAAAACAGAGAAATATTAATTGATTTTAAGGCAAGAGTGTATTATAATAAAAGTTGTTAAGAAATTGAACACGTTAGAAAAGGTTGAAAAAGTTTATTGAGTGTCTGCAGCATTAAATTTATAAATTAATCGAAATAAATAAAGAAAATCCACAAATGTGACAACCGATGTCAAAAATAGTGTTAACTGAAAAGTTTTACTTTGTCATTCGACAAAATTAGATACTCTAATTATTTGATGTATCTTAAATAATGTTATAAAATAAAGATTGCGAGAGGTAAAAGAGTTATCTGCAATATTATGCCTATTTTAATTTTAAATGAATATATGCTTTAATAGATTTTTAGATCATTATTTTTATTTTAGCCCCTATCCTTCATTAATATTTAGTATACATATTATTCTTTTTTTGATATAATATATGTAAGGAAAACAAAGAAAGTAAAGACAAAGGGGGTTAATAAATGGAACTTGCAAGAGTTTCATCTAAAGGTCAGATTACTATTCCAATAGAAATAAGGAAAAAGTTAAAGTTAAAAGAAGGAGATAAAGTTTTATTTGCGGAGGAAAATGGAAACATTTTTGTGCTAAATGCTTCATTAGTTGCCTTAAAAGAAATTCAGGAAAATATGAAAGATGAAGCTAAAAAACAATATTTAAATTCTGAAGAAGATGTAAATGAGTATTTAGAGAAAATTCGGGAAGAAAAATGACAGCCGATGTCACGAAATAGAATCTTAACTCAGGTACGTTGACAATTGAATATGTATGGGAATCTTTGGAACCGGGGTTTTCATATGGGAAGATGAACTGGGTTAGAGGTTTAAAAAACTATGATATAAGTTCAAGGATCAGGTTATTTTTTTAGCAATACACTTTGATCTCAACAAAGTGAATGCAGGGATTTATAAAATTTTAATAGAGTACTTGATTTTCAGTTTTGATAGGATTATACTTACTATATAAGATAATAAAGTCCTGTCAAATCGAAGTCTCAAGTTACACTTGGGATATTTACGTAGAGGAGATGGGGTTTTTTTAATTGTTTTTAGTTTTGCTTTTATCGAATTCGTGCTCATTTGCTTTGAAGTTCCAATGACGATAGGGGAATTCCCATCCAGTTTTATAATGCTTTTGGCCCGTAGAAATACCAATATTAAATTGAAAATTATCCTGAAGTCCAAAAAATTGATAATGGAGGATATGGTTTTCAGAATTTCAATGAAAAAGGAATTAACTCTTTTGAATCAGAATATGCTGACTTAATTGATGTGTATACGAATTATAAAGGAGTTTGTTTTTATGAATAAATTTTTCTGTAGAGAGCAGTTAAAAAAGAAAAATATTGGTCCTGAAAATAAAGAACAAAGAATTAAATTGCTTAGAGAAAATCTTTTTGCTCTCCAAGATGACTGTAAAATAAATTATGGAAAATGGAAAAAAACTTTAGAGGAATTGAGGGGGGAATCTTGTGGAAAATAAATCTCCTTTTTTTCAATAAGAAAGAACAATTTGGATAATATTACAATACCTGAATCAATATATTTAGATACCAGTTTCATCTACGAAATGTTGGCCAATGGGGAGAACTCTATAGCTGCTGTTGATGGGCATTTTACAAATGTGCCGCATATTAATTCTTATGGCCCTTCATGGGTATTTTAGGAAGACCAAAATTCAACTTTTAAAGAATATTTGATGATATATTTGATGAGTACGATAGTTTAAATTCATAAAATTATTATCTGAGATATAAAATCCAATGTCACAAAATAAAATCTTAACTCAGGTACGTTGACAATTGAATATGTATGAAAATCTTTGGAACCGAGGTTTTCATATGAGTAAGATGAATTGAGTAGAGGTTTAAAAAACTATGATATAAGTTCATGATCAGGTTATTTTTTTAGCAATACACTTTGATCTCAACAAAGTGGACACTTTGTTGAGGTGGGCAAGCGAAAACAAAATATAGATATAGAATATAAGAGTTTTTTGTATATGAACTTAAGGGATTGAGTTTATATGTAAAAAACTATTTTTTTATGTGTGGAGAGAAAAAATATTATCAGATATGAATCTATTCTTTTAACTTGAGAGATTTTATATTTTGAATGCGAATATTTATTAGGAGGATCTATTTATGTCAGATAAAAAAACAATATTAGTAACAGGTGGAGCTGGATTTATAGGTTCTAATATTGTGGATGAGTTAATTAATAGAGGAAATAAGGTTATTATAATAGATAATCTTTCAACCGGCAAAGATGTTTATATAGATAATAAGACTGTATTTTATAACTTAGATTTGTCATCTAATAAAATAAAAGAAGTATTTGAAAATCATACTATAGATTATGTATTTCATTTAGCAGCTCAAATAGATGTTCAAAAATCATTTAAAGACCCTATCTTTGATGCTCAAAACAATATTTTGGCAACCTTAAATTTATTGAATTATTGTAAAGAATATAAGGTTAATAAAATTATATATTCCTCATCTGCAGCTGTTTATGGTGAACCTGAATACCTTCCAATTGATGAAAAGCATCCAATAAATGTTATATCTCCTTATGGAGTAACTAAACATACTCCAGAGCATTATCTTAAAATTTATAAAGAAATGTATGATTTAGACTTTACTGTACTAAGATATTCAAATGCCTATGGTCCTCGACAGGATCCAATGGGTGAAGGTGGAGTCATTTCTATATTTGTAGATCAAATGATAAAACGAGAATCTCCTATTATTTATGGCGATGGTGAACAAAGTAGAGATTTTATTTTTGTTGGAGATATTGTTGATGCAAATGTTGCCGCTTTAGATGAAGGTGATGGGGAGATTATAAATATTAGTTCTAATATACAAAATACCATTAATGAATTACATAATATAATTAATGATTTACTAGGAGAAGAAATAAAAGCAATTTATAAAAAAGCTAAAAAAGGTGATATAAGGCATTCGCTTTTGCAAAATAATAAAGCTCTAAATGTTCTTAACTGGAAACCTAAAAATAATTTAAAAAGAGGTTTAGAAAAAACAATAAATTATTATAAATCAAATTAATTACTTATAATAATATTGACACACAATTGGGGTGAATTTATTGATTGATAATAAAAGGATTATTGCTGTAATTCCAGCTAGAGGTGGTTCTAAAGGTATTCCTAGAAAGAATGTGCGTTTCATGGCCGGGAAGCCTTTGATTGCTTATTCAATAGAAAATGCATTAGCTAGTAGTTATATTGATGAAGTAGTAGTTTCAACAGATGATGATGAGATATTACATGTAGCTGAAACATTTGGTGCAGAAGTAACTAAGCGTCCTGATCATTTAGCTGAAGATGATGTTCCTTTGGATCCTGTTATAAATCATGCGGTAATGGCAAAAGAGGAAAATACTGATTATCAGATTGTAATAACACTACAACCTACTTCACCATTACTAAAATCTATCACAATAGATAAAGCCATTAAAGAGTTTGCTGATTCTAATTGTGATACCTTGTTATCTGTAGTTGATGAAAGACATTTAACATGGACAAAACAAAATGGAGAATACATACCAAATTATGATGAAAGAAAAAATAGACAGTTTTTACCTCCTAATTATTTAGAAACAGGAGGTATTTTGATAGCAAAGAGAAGTTGTGTGAATAAAAACAGTCGTTTTGGTGATAAAATTAATTTAATTGAGGTTCCGAAAGAGGAATCCATAGATATTGATACTAAGATGGACTGGTGGGTTGCTGAAAAACTGTTAGAAATAAAAAAGATTTTAATAAGAGTAGATGGTTATAAAAGGATTGGTTTAGGTCATATTTATAGAACTTTATTATTAGCAAATAGACTTGTTGATCATGATTTTATTTTTGTTTCTAATGCGGAATATAAACTGGGAATTAATATGATTAAAGATCATAATTATGATATTAAAACTTTTAATGACTTTGACGAATATGAAGAGATTATTAAGGAATATAATCCTGATATTGTAATTAATGATATATTGGATACTGAAAATAACTATATTCAATATTTAAAAGAAAATAATATTTTTGTAGTAAATTTTGAAGATATGGGATCAGGTGCTAAAAGCGCTGATATAGTTATTAATGCTTTATATGATGAGAAATATCCATTGGAAAATCATTATTGGGGTAAAGATTATTACTGTTTGAGAGAAGAATTTCAACTTGTTCCTAAAAAAGAAATTGATAAGGAAATAAAAGATATACTTATTACTTTTGGAGGAACAGACAGTCATAATTATACCGAGCGATTAATTAATATACTTAAAGATAGCTCAGTTGATTTACAAAAGGTTAAAATTAATATAGTTTTAGGTTTAGGTTATGAAAACAAAAACAAACTTGAAGATCTCGTTGAAAATATTAATCTAGATATAAGCATAATGCAGAATATAAAGAACATAAGTAAATATATGTATCAGGCAGATTTGGTTTTTACCTCTGCAGGTAGAACTATTTATGAGTTAGCATCTATTGGGACCCCAACTATAGTACTTGCTCAAAACAATAGAGAGTTAAGACATAGATTTGCAAATTCAGAAAATGGTATAGTTAATTTAGGTCTTGGTTATGAAGTTACTGATCGGGAGATTAAGGAAACTTTTGAAAACATAGTCAATGATTATGAGTTGCGTAAAAGATGCAATAAATTAATGTTAAAAAATGATTTGCGATCTGGTGTTGATAATGTTTTAAAAGTTATTTTTGAAGGTTATGATGAATATAAAAAGGAGGAAATTTAATGTCTATTATTAATAAAATCAAGAAAAGTGACACAGCATTTATAATTGCAGAAATTGGTGTTAATTATTATGATATTGCAACAGAAGAAAACATTACTCCAATGGAAGCAGCTAAATTGATGATTGATAAAGCAGTTGAAAATGGTATTGATGCAGTAAAATTTCAGTCTTATAAGGCGGGGAAGATAGCTTCAAAAAATTCTCCGGCTTATTGGGATCAAAATGAAGAACCAACTGACTCTCAATACGAACTTTTCCAGAAATTCGATAAATTTGGCGTAGAAGAATATCGAGAATTGGCTGAGTATTGTGAAGAAAAAAATACTATTTTTATGTCTACCCCTTTTGATTTTGAGTCAGCTGATTATTTAGATGATTTGATGCCTATATATAAAATTTCTTCTTCAGATTTAACCAATCTACCTTTTATTGAACATATAGCTAAAAAAGGTAAGCCTATATTTTTATCAACAGGTGCTGCAACTTTAGGAGAAATAGAAGTAGCAATTAATACTATTCTTGATACAGGCAATGAAGAAATTTGTTTAATGCACTGTACTCTTGATTATCCTACTGATTATGAAAATGCAAATTTAAATATGATAAAATACTTAGGGGAAGTTTTTCCTGATTATTTATTAGGTTTGTCTGATCATACTCGTCCTGATGAAACAATGTTAACTGTAACAACTGCTTTTATTTACGGTGCTAAAGTTATTGAAAAACATTTTACTTTAGATAAAACATTACAGGGTAATGATCATTATCATGCAATGGATCCTAAAGATTTAAAGATGTTTAGAAATAATGTTGATATGATAAAAACTATTAATGGTAGTTATTATAAAAAGCCGATAGAGTGTGAAAGTGAATCTAGAAAGCAGGCGAGAAGAAGTATTGTTGCTTTAAAAAACATGAATGCAGGTGAAGTTATAACGCGAGAAAAAATAACTTTTAAAAGACCTGGCACTGGTATTTCTCCTGCAGATTTAGACAAAGTGTTAGGAAGAAAATTAAAAGAAGATGTCAAAGAAGATGAATTATTAGTTTGGGAAAATATATAATATTATAAGGAGACTCTTTTATGTATACTGTTTTATCTGGAGCAAAAAAAAATATAGGTGATTTTTTAATTACAGATCGAGCTAAGAAATTGTTAAAGAAACATAAACCTGAACATGAACTGTTTCAACTACCTCACTGGAAATCACTAGAAGAAAATATTAATAAGGTTAATGAATCTGATGCTATTATAATTATGGGAGGACCGGGTTTTCAACCTCATTTTTATCCAGGTGTTTATAAATTGATGCCTAATATTAAAGATGTTAAACCACCAATAATCCCTATGGGTCTAGGTTGGAAAGGCTTCCCAGGTGATTATTTAACATTAAAAAATTATAAATTTACTGATCAATCGTTAGAAGTTCTAAAAAAGATTGAAACTGAAACAGAATATATTAGTTGTAGAGATTATATGACAAAGAAAGCTTTAAAAAGAAATGGATTAAATAATGTTTTGATGACTGGATGTCCTGTCTGGTATGACCTAGATTCTATTGGGAAAGAAATGATTAAGCCAGATAAGGTAAAAAAAATTGTTTTCACACCTGCTCAAAAACATATATATAGAAATCAGAGTATTGAAGTTATGAAAACTTTAAACAATTTATTTTCTGAAGCTATAATATATTGTTCTTTTCATAGAGGTATAACTGCAGATGATAAATTTTCGCCAAAGAAAGATGAAGAAAATAATTTAATTATTAAAAGAGAAGCTGAAAAATTAGGTATTAATGTTGTTGATACTTCTTTTGATTTAGAAAAAATAAATTTTTATGAAGATTGTGATCTTCATGTTGGTTATAGAGTTCATGGACATATACATTTTTTAAGTAAACGGAAACCTTCTATTTTGTTACACGAGGATGGTCGTGGACGAGGAGTATCTAAATCACTGAATTTGTATGGTATTGATGCTTTTAAAAGGACTTATAGTGGTTATTTAGCCGACAAATCTTCTATTCCTAAATTGTCTGGTTTAGTCAATAGAACTCTTGGAAAAATAAAACCTAACAAAGATGCAGTAAATATTTTAGAAAACTATTTACTAGAAGAAGTTGATAATAATTTTGCTAGATTTAGTGGTGTGAATAAAGTGATTGATTCTCATTACAAAGTTATGAAAAAATTTATTAATAGTTTACCATAATGTTATATTTATATTAATTAGGAATAAAGGTGTATACTTATGATTAATAAAATAAAAGAAATAATAAAATTGTTTTTACCTGAGGAAATATTAAATAAAATCAAGTATAAAGATTATATTAAAAAAAATATTGTAATTGGTCGTAATGTTGATATTCAGAATTCAAATTTGAAACAAAATTCAAGATTTGCCTATCATTGTTCAGTAAGGAATTCAGAAGTGGGAAAATATTCATCTATAGGAAGGTACACGAAGGTTAACTATGCCAAAGTAGGTAAATTTTGTTCTATATCTTGGGATGTAACTATTGGAGCTATTAATCACCCATATGATAAAATTTCTACCCATGCATTTCCTTATGTTCCTAGGATTGGATTTGTTAATGAAAGAAATCAAGAACATAAAAGGGTTACAATAGGTAATGATGTTTGGATAGGATGTAATAGTGTAATAATGCCGGGAATACAAATTGGTGATGGTGCTATAATAGGTGCAGGTGCTGTGGTGACAAAGGATATACCTGATTACGCAATAGCTGTCGGTGTGCCTGCTGAAGTAAAAAAGTATCGTTTTGAAAAAGATTTAATAAATAGACTTATAAGTATTCAATGGTGGAATTTTTCTGATAAAACAATTCAAAAAAACATCAATATTTTCAAAAGAAAACTAGATGAAAGAATAATAGAAAAGTTATTAGATATTAAGGAAGATAAATAAATGTTTGATAAATTAAGAGTAATAATCGGTGAGGAAAATCTTGAATTTATAAAACATAGTAAGAATTATTTATCAGCAACTTTTTTTTTAAAAGCCCTTGGTTTTATTAGCGTTCCAATATATACTCGATTATTAACCCCAGATGAGTATGGAATTTTAGCTGTTTTTGCTTCTGCTATAACAATAGTTACTGTTTTTATGGGATTGAATCTTCGTAGTGGAATAAAAAGATATTATTTTGAAAAAAATAATGACTTTGACAAAGTTTTAGGTATCAATTTAATTTTTATTTTCATTTTTGATATTATTTTATTCTCTATTTTATTTATTTTGAGAAATCAAATTGCTTCTTTTTTCGCGATTAGCGGAAAATTATTTTTTTATGCCAGTTTGATTTCTGTGCTTTATGTTCCTTTTAATATATATTTAAGCTATTTACAAGGTATCAAAAATAGTAAAAAATATTCCATAATAACTATTATAAAACAGATTCTAATTTTAATAACCTCAATTATTCTAATGGTTAACTTAGAAAAGAATGTTTATATGGGCAAAATATATGCTCAATTATCCTTTGCAGCTCTTTTATTCTTTTATTCATATTATGAAATGATTAAAATCTCAAATTTCTCATTGAAAAAAAAATATATCAAGTATACATTGTCATTTGGAGTTCCACTGATTCCTGCAGCTTTATCAGGTTTTATTTTATCACATTTTGATAGGATAATTATTAATCAAATAACTGGATCATTAGATACAGGTTTATATTCTTTTGCCTATAATGTGGGAATGATTATGAATGTAGTTGTTATGGCAAGTATAAAAGCTTGGCAGCCTATTTTTTATGAAGAATTTTCAGATAATAATTTAGATAAAATTAATCGAATGGCTTATAACTATTCAAAATATATTTATTTTTCTGCAATAGGTTTAATATTGTTTAGTAAGGAAATAGTGATGATATTAGCTGATGAAAGTTATTATGAAGCTTTAAATTTAGTTCCAGTAATTGTTTTAGGGTATGTAAGCGTATTTCTATATACTCTTTTCTTTCAATATGCATCTTATAGAAAACGCACAGGGCTAATATCCTTGAATACTTTTATCTCAGGGTTTGCCAATATAGGTTTGAATTATTGGTTAATTCCGATTTTCGGTTATACTGCAGCGGCGTATACTACTTTTGCTTCTTATATACTTTTGTTTGTGCTTCATTATTCAAATGCAAGATTTGTACTGAAGGAAGAGGTTATTTCTTTAAGGAAGTTAATTCCTAACTTTGTTTTAGTTTCAGTTATTGGATCAATATATATGATTTTAAATAATTATATATCTTCTTATTGGATTATGTTTTTTATTAAGATTTCAGTTTTAAGTTTCAGTTTTTATTATTTTATTTTTAGAGATTATCTAAAAAATAAATAGAGTGGGAAGTGATTTTTGTTGGCAGTTTCATCTGTTAAAGAATTGTGTGAAAAAATATGGGATATTGAAGAAAAATATGATTTATTCAATAAGGAAATAAAAGGTGTTTATTTCTGGAAATTAATTAGAATGCCATTGTATTATGAAATAACAAAAAAGATTGAAATATATGACCAAGCACATACACAGGTGAGTCAGAGATTTATGGATAAGCTTTTATATTTGCCTAAAGCGCTATATCATACTCACTTTCATGGTGCAATTAACAGGAATAGTCAACGGGATTATTTAATATTTGAACATTCAAGAAAGGTAAAGGTGGATGGTGAATATATTGATAAGTATACACATTATCTGATAGATGATTTAGAAGATAATAGTTATGAAATAATCGACAAACCATATTTGCGCAAGCATTATAATAAACCGTCAGCAAATAGAAGTTACTTTGAACATTTTTCATTTATTGATTATATTAAAAGGAAATTTGTGACTTCAAAGCTTAATAAAGAAGAGAAAAATTTAGTTTTTAAAATAAAAAATGATTTAGAAAAAGTTTTTAATATAAAAATTAATTTATTAACAAAAATTGAATATCGTATTACTCATTTCAAAAATGAAGTTGAATATTATGATAAATTACTAAAGAAAAGAAAACCTAAAAAAGTTTTCTTAGTAGTCTCATATGGAAATGAAGCGCTTATTTATTCATGCAAAAAAAATGATATTCCAGTCGTTGAAGTTCAACATGGGACAATGAGTAAATATCATTTAGGTTATAGTTTCCCCAATAATAAGAGTATTCGATATTTTCCTGATAAAATATATTTATTTGGTCAGTACTGGTTTGATTCTACTCCTTTACCTTTAGAAAATAATGAAACTGAAAAATATGGTTTCCCATATTTAGAAAAAAGATTAAGCGAATATAATTCTATGTCAGTAAACAAAAATCAAGTTTTATTTATTTCACAAGGAGTGCTTGGCAAAAAACTTTCTAAATTGGCATATCAATTTGCTAAAGAGAATGATAAATATAATATTATTTTTAAATTGCATCCTGGTGAATATGATCGTTGGGAACAAGAATATAAGGAATTGTTATCAGCTGAGAAATTAAATAACTTTAAAGTGATTGATCATAATCATATAAACTTGTATGAATTATTTGCGCAGTCGGAATATCAGGTTGGAGTGTTTTCTACAGCAATTTATGAAGGTCTAACTCTTAACTGTAAAACAATATTATTTGATCTTCCTGGTGTAGAATATATGGAATATTTAATTGAAGAAGATATAGTTAAATTTGCTGAGAATGCCGAACAGTTAGCTGATTTAATTAGAGAAGATAATTTTGAGCAGAATTATGATAAAGATTATTTTTTTAATGGAGTATAAATTATAAGATTGGTGATTACCATTCATTATTTAAATGGAAACATTGTATTCAGGATTAACAATAGATGCAATAATATATTAGATTTCAAGAGCGAAAAATTATTATCTACTTTAATTGTTAATGATTTAATTGGTGGAAATTGTAGAGTGCTATTTATACTTGAATCACCAAATAAAAAAGAATTAAGTAATAGGTTTCCTGCAGCTGGTGCTTCAGGTAAAAAACTATCTAAATTAATACTCAGCCAAAATAAGTACCAGAAGATTCCTTTTGGAAGGTTGTTGAATAATCAATATAATTATTCTGAAATAAAAGATGAATTAAATAAATATGGTGTTATGAATGTTTCGCAGCTGCCACTTCAGATTGATAGTATTAAATCAGAAAAATCTAAAGATATGTTAGCAGAAATATATTCTAAATTTAAGACGATCAGAAATAATCCTTTTTCATTGAATAGAAATTGTGATATAACTTCATATATAGAATCTGCTATCAAATTTGATTTTTTTAATAGATTAGATCTTATTATTGAGAATAATTTATTGGAAAAAATAATACCGCTGGGAACAGTTGCTCACTCATTTTATAGTAAATATTTATTCAACAGTGATAGTATTTCGGTTTATGGGAATAAACATCCAGGGAGAAATGGATTGAGGGATTTAAATGTTAAAGTTGATAGTTGATACTAATATATTGAAATCAGATTTTCAGGAATTGAAGATTGCCTATAAAACTTTTAGCAGGGCAATTGAAGAAGATAAAATAAAGTTCATATTGCCTAACATAGTAAAAGAAGAATATATTAGTCAAAAACAATCAGAATATATGGGGAATTTCAACAAAATAATTAAAGCTACATCTTCATTACAGCGTAAAGATTTATCAGCTTCTGTTTTAGATGAACTGGAAACTTTAAATACTTTTACCAGTGGTTACAAAGACCAAATCAAAGAAGATATTAGAACTCATTTTGAAAATAAATTTGAGAAATTTAATGTTGATATTATAGGAAATAAAGCTGGAGATATTGATAAGGTTTTTTAATAATTATTTTACTAATGGACCAGCATTTAGCGGAGTAAAGAGCCATAAAGATTTTCCTGACGCATTTATATATCAGTCAATTGTAAATTATAGTGCTGAGACTGAAGAAGAAATTAATGTGATAGTTAATGATGGCAACTTATCTAAAGCATTAAACAAAATAGATAACATTAAAACCTGGAAAAGTCTTAAAAGTTTGTAACGCCCCCTAAAGATATTGGATAGATACCAATTAAACATTTTATAATAATTACAGGGGGTAAAAGAAAATGCCTAAAACATATGATCCTGATGAAAAAATGGAAATTGTTCTTCGTGCTATTAAAGGCGAAAAAGTATCTGATCTCGCTGATGAATATGGTGTTAGCCGCAACTCCATCTATCTCTGGAAAAATGAGTTCTTAGACGGTGGTATGAGCAAACTTAGCGGCGAATCTGTTACTGAACAGGAAGCCAAACTTAAAGAAAAAGACGAACAAATCAAAGAGATGGAAAAAATTATTGGCAAACAGAAAGTCCAGATGGAAATCCTTAAAAAAAAGCCCTGGCAGAATTAAATACTGCTGATAAAATTAAAATAATTAATCAGCTTAAATCAGATTATACTGTAGCAGAATTATGCCGAACTTTTAATATAGCCAGAAGTACCTACTATTATCGTCAAAACAATGATCAAGACGAAGATAAAAATACTGAAGATCAACTCTATTCTGGTCATCCAGCCTATGATAAAGATGGTAATTTAGTTCCAGAAGAAGATGTTGTCCAACTGGTTAAAGATTACTGTGGTGAGTCTCCTCACCTGGGCTACAGAATGGTAACTGATTACTTGAAATATACAGAAAATCTAAAAGTAAATCACAAGCGGATTTACCGCATTATGAAGGTCTTAGACCTCCTGCAGGATAAGATAGTACCAAAACCTAAAGAATATCAATTAAGACAAAAACACGAACTAACTGGACCTGACCAGCTCTGGGAGATGGATATGGTCCAGATGTACATAGATAACAGTGGTCAGTGGGTATATATGTTTGATATTATTGATGTATTTACTAGAGAGATTGTAGGTCATCACGAAGGACTAAGATGCCGTACAAAAGAAGCTCTTAAAGCGCTTAATGAATCAGCGGAAAACCGAAATACTGATGATCTGATACTCAGAACTGATAATGGTGTTCAATTTAGAAGTCGAGAGTTTCAGACCAGGATTAGAGAACTTGATATAGCTCATGAAAGAACAATGGTAAATACACCAGAAGAAAACGCTCATATTGAGAGCTTTCACGGTACATTAAAAAGAGCTGAAGTATATCAAACACATTATCGCAGCATAACCCACTGCAGGAATTCTATTGCTAAATTTATTGATAAATACAATAACAGAAGACCACACTCATCTGTTGGTAAAATACCACCAGCAGTTTATCATAAAAACATTCTGAACAACTTAGTTTCAGGAATTAAATTAGCAGCATAAATAGTTAATTTACTGGAAATCTGTGTTAAACAAATTATATTAAAGCTTGTCCAAGATTAGAGGGGCTAGCTCATATTTTAATAAAAAACAAATGCATTTTTTATTATTTGAAGATTTTATTAAAGATCCTAAAACAGAAACCAAAAAAATAATTAATTTTTCAGGTGCTGATGAAAGAAAATATAAATTTGTTGAGGAAAAAAGAAATAAAACTATTTTACCCAGATTTCCATTTTTATTAAATGATATAAAGAGATATTTCGGTCGTCAATCGATAATATTCAGGTTGACTAGAAAGCTTTTTTTAATTGGTAAAAAACCTGGTTATGAAAAATTGAATAAGAACTTAAGAAATCAGTTGCAAGCGAAATTTCAAAAAAAGAATAAACAGTTGAAAAAAGTAACTAGTTTGAATACTGACATCTGGGGATGTTAGATTAGTAGGTAGAAATAAATATCACTTATGGGTTTGAAAACTATAATTATTTTATTTTTATGTATTCTAAATTATGTATATTTTTAATCATAAAAGGATCATAGTTCATCGTGAAAGGTGATGAGAAAAAATTATAATCAAAAAGAGAAATATTATTAAAATAAAAGTAAAAAACAAAGACATATTAAGATTAAACATTAATTCGCTATATTTATATTTTGTCTTTTCTTTAATTTTTATTAATCAATATTTAGGTATTGGAAGATCTTTTTTTCAGATAATATTATTATTTAGTGGTTTTATTATTTATTTAAATAATAAAAAGATTATAAATCATGAAATTATAAATAATTTATCTCTTTTTAATTTTATACTCGTATCTTTACCATTTGTAATATTTTTAAGCATTTATGATATGAGATTAGGTCCGATTTTTTATTTAATTTATTTTGCATATTCTATTTTACTATCAATATATATATTGATATATATAGATGCTGCTGTTAAATTTTCTAGAAATATTTTCTTTTTTTTAATTTTTTGGTTTTGTTTTGAAGGTGTTCAACATGGTTTTAAACCGGATGAGATTAATTTGTTTTTGAAGAATTCTTCGCGAAATTATGTTAGTTCTTTATTTCTATTTTTTTCTATTTTTTTCTATATGACTAGACTTAATAAAAAAAGAGGAGTTCCTTTTTATCCTTCATTAATAACTATTTTTGTATCAATATTAGCATATGGAAGAACAGGAATTATATTGTCATTCTTTTTGTTTTTTATTATTATATTTTATAGATATTTTAACAGAATTAGTACCTATAATTTTTTAAAGTTTATTTTGGTATGTATAATAATCATTTTGATAGTTTTTAGTATTTATTCATATATTATAGAAAACACAAAACTAAGTGAAGGTTTTAGTTCTCCAAGATTTAAAATGAATAGTGATTATTTCAAGGAGTTAAATTTAAAAAGAATTGTAATTGGTTATGATTATAGGCAGATTGATATTATATCCAAATATAATGATAATCCACATAATTCTTTTATAAAACTTCATTATAATATAGGTATAGTATTAGTATTATTTATAATTTTTATTTTATATACTTATATTAAAAATTTGTTGAATTTTAACATTAAAAAGTTAACTTTGATATTATTTTCTTTATTATTTTTGATAAGAGCATATTTGGATGTTATTTTATTTATTCATATGTATGATTTTCTTTTCTTTTATTCATTAATTTTGATAAATAATAAATCATTAGGTGTTTGCAAAACAGGCAAAGAAAATAGTGAAAAATGCAAATAGTATGTTGGATTTGATTTTAAGAATTTAAAAATTGAATAAGAAAATGTTCTAATAAAACGGAGCATGACAAAATAAACCTATGAATAAAGGTTTTTAAAAAAGATATTAAAAGATTTAAATTCTAAGCAATTAGTGATCTTAAAGATCTAATGTTTTCTGGTTTATCCATTTTATCAGCTAAGATCAATGTTAAAAGCTGAGTGATTCCAGCTAGAAAAACATCTGCTTTAATACTCTTTAGATTCTGAGTTTTTAGATTACCAGTAACCATGGCCTCTTTAAAATAGTTAATTGTCTGTTCAACCACTCCGCGTTTTTTGTAGAGATCTATCCAGTCATCTGTATCTCTAATGATACCAGGATAAGTTCTTAAATCCTGATTTGGATAAGTATAGATAACTCTACCATAACTGGAGTCAGTACAGGGGTTTTTACAGTAGCAGTTTCTTTTACCGCCCTTGTAATTGATTTTAGGACAGACAAACTAAATCTGGGGCTGCGGTTTTTGCCGCGACACCAGCCATTAGGTTTCATTGGTAAAGATGAATCTTTAGGACATAAAGGCCAGCCATTTTCATTGTATTCTGGCTGTGGTAGATCTGAATTAGTATTTCTAGAATTAAGTGGAATAACCGCTTTATCAAAGCCAAAACCCTTAATTAAAAAGGGATAAGTCTGATAACTGTCAAAGGCAGAATTAGCGATCAAAGTGGAGTAATGATGATTATGAAGATTAAAATAATCTTCTAAAACTGGTTTTAAAGAAGTTGAATCTCCAATAGATTTGTCTTCATCAGGTGAGTCAGATTTTTTCTCAACAGGTACTTCAGGGTGATTATCTTTAAATTCATCATCAAAAAAGAAATATGACGGATAAATCCAAGCCCATTAGTGACAATACCTGCTTTGTAGACATAGCAGAAATGGCCATTAATGTAGAGCTGTTTTATCTCTTGATTAACCTGAGCTGAAGAAGGAAGGCATAGACTGATAAGCAAAGGCATATATATTAACATTTTTATCTTTTCTGTAGATATTTTTAAGTCTGCGAATGATATTGTTTATGTATTTGGGATTGTTTTCAGTCACATAGGGCTCAAAGCCAGTTGTATCATAGATGAAAAGATCAGATTTTAGAGGATCAATTTTTCGGCAAAGTGGTTCAGTAACATCAACAAGATGGTAAAAAAGTTCTTCTAAATTATCTTCAAACTTTGTCTTAAAGCGAGAAAATTGAGAGATGTCAGGAACAGATTTAAAACCACAGAAATCTCTTAAGTCACTGCTTAAAGCAAAAATATTAACTAAAAGTACAAGAGTTGGAATTCCTAATATTTTTTGAAGGATAAAAGCAGAAAGCATTGATTCCAGACCATATTCTCTTTTTCTACCAAAATATTTGTAGTAAGCAGTGTAGAAACTGGTAGGAATAAATTCAGATAAATCAAGATATTGATCGAGTATTTCAAGGAATTAAGGTTTATCATTTTGAGCCATATCTTTGGACTGTTCATAAAGATCAACAAAAATTTATGTCATGGGCCTTGTTATTTCGGGCCTTAAATATTATACAGATGATTGGATAAACTTAATTTAAAGAGGGAGGTTAAAAAATCAATAAGATTTTGGTAATAAATATAGAAAGAAGATTTGGTGGAGCTGAAAAATCAATAGTTGATATTATAGAAGGAGTTAAGGCTAAAAGCAATTATGAAATTTTATTTATTGTTGAGAATATAAAGATGCAGAAATTACTTGATGCTAAGGGAATCAAATATAAGAGTATAAAGCTGGGAGAAATCCAATTTAATATTAAGGGAGTAATTAAAGTTTTATATGGCAACCTAAAGATTTTAAAAGAAGTAATTTTTTATAAACCTGATATTATTTTTTCAAATACCGACTTGAGCCACATGCTAAGTATTTTTATAAGTTTTATTTTCAAAAATAGGTTAGTAATTATTTTAAGGGATTATGGGTTTAGAACTTTTATAAAAAAAATATTAGATTTTTTTTCAGCAAAAACTATTTATGTTTCTAAACATTTAAAACAATTTTATAATGATAATAGTGACAATCCTGTTATTCCAAATGGTATTAAATTAGAAAATATAAATACATCAACTATAAGTAATAAATATAGAACCAAGAAGGAGGTTCTATATTGTGTGGCAACAAGATTTGTTGAATGGAAAGGTATTGATATTTTAATAGAAGCTTTTAATTTAGTTAACAAAGAACTCGATCAATTTAATGGGAAATTATTAATTGCTGGAGAACCTAAAAACAATAGCAAAGAATATGACTATTATATTAAACTAAATGAATTAGTAAAAAAACATGGTTTAAGCAGTAAAGTTAAATTTATTGGGTGGGTAGATAATCCTATTAATTTTTTTAATAATTGTGATGTTATATTATCAAGTTCAACTTCAAATAATGGTGGACCAGAATCTTTTGGTAGAACAATTATTGAAGCTTGGAGTGTTAAAAAACCGGTTATAGCAACAAATTGTGGGGGGCCATCCGATTTGGTAAAAGACAATATTAATGGCTTAAAAGTAGAAGAAAATAATATTAAAGAGTTTAAAAAGGCTTTAATAGATCTTTATGAAAATAAAGATAAACGAGAACTGCTAGGATATAATGGCTTTCAAAGTGTTTTGGGAAAATACAATATTGACAATATAAGTGATGATTATTTAAAATTCATAAATGAAATAGGGGGATGATTAACATAAAAATATTACTTATTGATTTTAAACATGATGGAAATGGTGTTTTTTACGATAATGCCAAAGAAATGATTGATATATTTTCAGAAATTGGAGATGTTACTTATTTAACTAAAACACCTAAAATAAATAAAGACTTGGACAGAAATGATATAAAGATTTTTGTTTTAAAAAGTATTAATGAAAAAATTGATTTTATAAAATCAAATATAAAAAAATATGATAAGGCAATATTTTTAACACAATCAATATTTGATTTTATGTTTTTCCCTTGTTTTTCAGAGAATATATATTTATGGCACAACCCAAAGCAACATCCAAAATCATTTAGTATCAAAAGATTTATCGGAAAAATATCATTTTATATATATGATTTTTTTATGTTATTATTTTCAAATAGTATAATATTAGCATCTAAAAATATAGAGATACCGTACTTTTTTAACTTTTTTAGACAAAAATTTGTTTATATTCCTTTGCCAACTTTAAATAAATCATATCCAAGTAATAAAAAATATAATAATTTAAAAAAGAAATATGAAATACTTTTTTTTGGAACCATTGTTAAATATAAAGGTCTTGACTATTTGATTTCAGAATTAGAATTGATTAGTAAAAAAATGAATGTTGCTATTATTGGTAAGGGAGAGATAGAAAAAGAATTTCCGGGTCTATTAGAAAAGATAAGAAATTCTAAACATGAAATTGATTTTATAAATAGATATATAAGTAACAAAGAATTAGCATCTTTCATATCAAATTCTAAAGTTGTTACTTTTCCCTATAAATTTGCTAATGGCACTCAGACTATACAGTTATGTTATAAATATAATGTTCCTGTTATTACATCAAAGAAAGGTGCTCTTGAAGATTATGTTAAAGATAACATAACAGGTATAAAAATTGATTTAAATAAGGGAGAACTAAAAAAATCCTTAAATGACATATTAAATAATTATGATAGTTATATTAAAAAATTAATAAAAAGTGACTTCACTAAAAAATTTGAAAAAACTGAAATGATAAAAAATTATAAAAAGGTATTAAATAATTAATAGGTGTGATTTAAATGTCAATATTATTTCTTCAATCTCCTTATTCATTTTTATTTAATGGAATAGGAAAAAAATTAATGAATGAAGGTATAAACTCTTATGCTCTTACCTTTAATTTTGGTGATAAATATTTATATAAGGATATAGAACAAATTGATATTCACAAAAAAATTAATAATATGAAACAGATTCAAATTATTAATAATAAATTAAATGAAATATTAGATATTGATAATTATTATACAAAAAAGAAAGAAAAAATATTAAATGAGAAAATTACTGAAAAAGAACAAAGATATTTTTATAATTATGTTCAGGTCTTAGAAAAAATAATTAAAGAAAAAGAGATAAAGTTTATTTTAATGCAGAATGATACCAGATGGCAGCATTCATTAGCTATTTATGTTGCTAAGAAATTAAAGATTGACTATTATGTATTTGAATTAGGATTATTTCGTCCTAATACAATTACTATTGATCCACAGGGAGTTAACTATAATAATTCTGTTCCAAAGAACAAAGAATTTTATAGGCATATAAGTATAGAAAATAAATTTGATTATTCAAAAATAAATTCAGATATAAGTGAATTTGAAAGAAATATTATCGTTGCTAAATATATGATATATTATCGTATTGGAGAAATATTAGGTAAAAATAGTCTGGAAAACAAAACAATAAGATTAAAGGATTATTTTAGTAGGTTTTATAATACATATCTAAAAAAAAGAAAAAAAGAAGATAATTCTATTCAGCTTCCTCCAAATTATATATTTGCCCCTTTCCAGGTAGTTAACGATTCTCAGACTTTAGTACATTCTGATTTCAATAATATGATAGAGTTTGCGGAAACTGTTATTGAAGGAGTTAAAGAGTACAATAGTAATAATGATGATAACTTAGCACTTATTTTTAAAGAACATCCTATGGATGTTGGGAAAGTTAACTATGATGATTTTTATGAAAAATATAAGAATGATGATTCTATAATTTTCTTAAAACAAGGGAATACAAAAAAAATTATTAAAAAAAGCAGTTTGGTTATCACTATTAATTCTACAGTTGGTATAGAAGCTTTAGAAATGCATAAAAAAGTTATTTGTCTTGGTAGAGCTTTTTATGCTATTGAAGATATTGCAAAAAAATCTAATCAAATTACTCTTGCAAATGATATAGGGGAGATTTTAAATAAAGAAATAGATAAAGATCTAATTGATAATTTCTTAGATTATTTAAAATATGAATATCAGGTTGAAGGTAATGAATATTATTACAATGAAAAGCAAATAAAAAAAATTACTGATATGATTTTAGAAAAATATCTTAATTAGGGGTATTGAAATATGAAAATTACGGCAATAATACCTGCGCGTTACAGTTCCAGCAGATTACCTGGAAAACCATTAAAAGATATTTGTGGTAAAACAATGGTTCAGAGGGTCTACGAACAGGTGAAAAAGGTTAGTTTAGTAGATAAAGTTATAGTAGCTACAGATGATCAAAGAATTTTTAATAAGGTTAAGAGTTTTAAAGGTAATGTTATAATGACTTCAAAAGATCATAAAACTGGAACTGACCGCTTAGCCGAAGTAGCTGCAAAAATAGAAACAGATATAATTGTCAATGTTCAGGGAGATGAACCATTAATCAATCCTTCTGTCATAAAGTCTGCTATAGAGCCATTATTATCAGATGAGTCTTTAAAAATGAGTACATTGAAACACTTAATCAAGGATGAAGAAGAAATTAATAATCCTAATGTAGTGAAAGTTGTAACAGATAAAAATAACAATGCAATTTATTTTTCTAGATCTAAAATACCATATTCAAGAAATAGTCAAAAATTTAATTATTACAAACATATTGGTTTATATGTCTATAGAAGCGATTTTCTATTGAAATTTGCAGAAATGGAATCAACACCTCTTGAAGTGCAGGAGTCGTTAGAACAACTCAGAGTTATAGAAAATGGATATAAAATTAAAGTGATAGAAACAGAATATGATTCTATTGGAGTAGATACCGAAGAAGATTTAGAAAAAGTTAGGAATATATTGGGGGAATAAAAATGGTAAAAGAAATTAAATTGAATGAAAATGTTATTTTTGGGAATAACAGTCCTTTTGTATTATTTGCGGGACCTTGCGCAATTGAGAGTGAAGAACGAGTCTTAAAATTAGCAGATGGAATTAAAAAGATTACAGATAAGTTGAATATTCCTTTAGTTTTTAAATCATCATATGATAAAGCTAACCGTTCTTCTATTGATTCGTATCGTGGACCTGGGATTGAAAAAGGGTTAAAGATACTACAAAAAGTAAAAAATGAATTTAATTTACCAGTAATTTCTGATGTTCATACAGAAGATCAGGCAAAAATAGCTGCAGAAGTTTTAGATGTTATCCAAATTCCTGCTTTTTTATGTAGACAAACTGATTTAGTAACTGCAGTTGGAAAAACTAATAAGATTGTTAATGTTAAAAAAGGTCAATTTTTAGCTCCTTGGGATATTGACCAGGTAGTTAAAAAAATTGAAAGTACTGGTAATGAAAAAATATTATTAACAGAGCGAGGAGTTACTTTTGGGTATAATAATTTAGTTGTTGATATGCGATCTTTACCAAGAATGAGGAAAACAGGTTATCCGGTAGTTTTTGATGCTACTCATAGTGTTCAATTACCTGGAGGTGCAGGAGATTCTTCAGACGGCGATAGACAGTATGTGCCTTATCTTACACGCGCTGCTGTTGGAGCTGGAATTGATGCTCTGTTCTTAGAAGTACATGATCAACCTGAAGAGGCATTATCTGATGGTGCAAATATGGTAAGATTAGAGAATCTAGAAAAAATATTAAAACAAGCTCAAGCTATTGATAAACTTGTTAAGGAGGATCTATAAGAATGAGATTGCTAGATTCAGAATTAGGTTCTCAAAAAATCAAACAGCAGGCTAAGAATGTTTTAGATATTGAGTCTGAAGCAATTTTAAATTTAAAAGAATCTATAAATGGACAATTTGTTGAAATAGTAAAAGAAATTCTTAATTGTCCCGGTAGAGTTATAATGACAGGTATGGGAAAGTCGGGTTTAATTGCAAAGAAATTGGCAGCTACTTTAGCGAGCACTGGTACGCCTTCGTTTTTTCTTCATCCAGCTGAGGCCATACATGGAGACTTAGGTATGGTTACTAAGGATGATATTGTTATTGCATTATCAAATAGTGGTGAAACTAACGAAGTTTTAAATATTGCCCCTGTGATTAAAAGAATCGGGGCTAAGATTATTGCAATGACAGGTGGGCTTGATTCCACTTTGGCGAAAAACTCAGATTATTTATTAAATACAGGGGTCAAAGAAGAGGCCTGTCCTTTAGATTTAGCCCCAACAGCTAGTACTACAGCAACATTGGCATTGGGAGATGCTCTTGCAATAGCTTTACTCGAAGCAAGAGATTTCAAGCCTGAAGATTTTGCTTTATATCATCCAGGCGGTTCCTTAGGTAAGAAGTTATTACTAAAAGTAGATGATGTATTGCATGTACGAGAACAGAATCCTGTTGTTAATTTAGAGACTAATCTTAAAGAGACTTTATTCACTATGACTTCAACAGGTATGGGGGCAGCTAACATTGTTGGTGACGATGGCAAATTGGCCGGTATAATTACTGATGGTGATATCAGGCGGCATTTGGAAAAATCACCTGACCTGTTAAATAAACTTGCTGGAGAAATAATGACAGTTAATCCAAAAACAATACTAAAAGATAAATTAGCAGCTGAGGCGTTAAAGATAATGCAGGACTATGAAATTGAAGATTTGCCTGTGGTTAATGAAAATAATGAACCTTTAGGACTAATTAATTTTCAGGACTTATTAAAAGCAGGCGTATTATAATTTTTCGGAGTTGATTTCAAATGATAACAGCATTGATTATGGCTGGAGGAGAAGGAACTAGATTCTGGCCTTTAAGTAGAAAAGACCATCCTAAACAGTTTTTAAAGCTAAATGATGATCAAAAAACAATGCTGCAGGAAACTGTAGAAAGAATTAATGAACTTGTTCCTTTAGAACAGATTTTTATTGCAACTAATGAAGCTTATCAAAAAGCAATCAAAAAACAGCTGGATGGTATACCGGAAGAAAACATAATAGTAGAGCCAATGAAAAGAAATACTGCTGCCTGTATAGGTTTATCTTCAGTAGTTATTGAAGATAAATATCCTGGTTCAACAATGATTGTTTTACCGGCCGATCATTTAATTAAAGATCAAAAAAGATTTGTAGATATTTTAAGAAAATCAATCATGACTGCAGCTACCGGTAAAAACTTAGTTACAATTGGTATAGAGCCAACTCATCCAGAAACAGGTTATGGCTATATTCACTTTGGTGATAGGTTGCATACCATAGATGGTGATCAGGTATTTGAAGTCAAAAACTTTACAGAAAAACCTGATTTAAGCACTGCTAAAGGGTTTTTAGAAGAAGGAACATATCTCTGGAACAGTGGGATGTTCATCTGGCAGTTAAGCAGTATTCTAGCTAATATAGAGAGACATTTACCTGAGATGTATGAGTCATTAGAAAGAATAAAAGGTGCTTTAGGAACAGATTTAGCGCAAAAAGTAATTAGAGATGAATTCGAAAAGATGCAGAGTGTTTCCATTGACTATGGAATTATGGAAAAAGCAGATGATATCTTTGTTATTCCTGGATCCTTTGGCTGGGATGATCTTGGTAGTTGGCCGGCTTTAGAAAGAGTTAAAAAAGTAGATGCTGATGGTAATGTAGTAATTGGTAAACATTACGGTATAGATACTACTAACTCTATTATTCACAGTCCTAATAAAGTAGTAACAACCATTGGACTTGATGATGTAGTGATAGTTGATACAGAAGATGCTATTCTAATCTGTGATAAAAAAAGAGCCCAGGAAGTTAAAGAGATCAGAAATATTCTTGAGGCTGAGGGTCTTGAGGATTGTTTGTAAAGTTAAACGGTGCCATGTACTACCCGATATATGCAGAAATTTGTTGAATTAAATATTAAATGCAGTAATCATTACACTACTACTCTCACCAGAATTTTTTAGGTGG
>Ga0208561_100100_pt1 | contig 24416 bp, 25 predicted proteins | sample Shrwel1BS1Day9_FD_187536 | JGI IMG/M metagenome (GOLD analysis project Ga0208561, IMG submission 187536) | Subsurface microbial communities from deep shales in Ohio, USA - Utica-3 well 1 S-1-Day9 (SPAdes) (version 2) ... | reverse complement strand
TTCAGCATGTAATCGGCGCTCTGGCCGGTGATCAGGTAGCACTCCTGGACTTCCGGAAACTCCGAAACGGTGTCCTCAAAGGCGGCAAATCGCTCCGGCGTGTGGCGGTCCATGCCGATCAGGATGATGGCGGTCAGGGACAGGCCCAGTTTCTTGTGGTCCAGGATGGTGGCCGTGTGCATGATGATGCCGGCCTCCTCCAGCGCCCGAACCCGGCGCAGGCACGGAGAGGGCGACAGGCCCACTTTTTCTGCCAGTTGTTGGTTGGTCAGGGAGCCGTCTTTCTGCAGGCACTCCAGGATTTTTCGGTCCATTCGGTCGATTTTTGCCAGGGGCTTATTGTTTTCCGGCATTAGCTGTCTCCGATGTGATGTATTGCGCAATAATATATCCAAAAATATCGGCAGGATGGAAAAAACGCAAACAAATAGCGTGGATCTGGCACTACACTGTGGGTAAATCGGTAATTCACAGAAGGAAGTTCTCGATATGGCTTTTGATCATCGCAAATATGCCCCCTTCAAGCCTGTTGGCAAGAAGGATCGTCGCTGGCCGGATCAGGTGATCGATAAGGCGCCTGACTGGTGTGCGGTGGACCTGCGTGATGGTAACCAGGCGCTGGTCAAGCCCATGACCGTGGCGCAGAAACAGCGGTTGTTCGACCTTCTTGTGAAACTGGGTTTCAAGGAAATCGAAATCGGCTTTCCGGCGGCCAGCCAGCCGGATTTTGATTTCTGCCGCAAACTGATCGAGGGCAACCGAATTCCCGACGACGTGAAAATCCAGGTGTTGACCCAGGCGCGCCCGGAACTGATCGAGCGCACCTACGAAGCGCTTGAGGGCGCCAAGCAGGCCATCGTGCACGTCTACAATTCCACCTCCACCGTCCAGCGCGAGCAGGTGTTCGGTATGGACCGGGCCGGTATTCGTGACATTGCCATTCGTGGCGCAAAAGTGGTGCAGGACTATGCCGCGAAATACCCGGATACCGACTGGACCTTCCAGTATTCACCGGAGAGCTTTACCGGCACCGAGCTGGATTACGCTGCGGAGGTGATTGATGCGGTAAACGATGTCTGGCGTCCGGACCAGGGCCAGAAGGTCATCATCAATCTGCCGGCGACGGTGGAAATGGCGATGCCCAACGTGTTCGCCGACCAGGTGGAATGGATCTGCGACAACATCCGCTACCGTGACGACATTCGCATCAGTCTGCATACCCACAATGACCGGGGTTGTGCCGTGGCGGCGGCCGAGCTGGGTGTGATGGCAGGTGCCGATCGCATTGAAGGCACCCTTATGGGTAATGGTGAGCGCACCGGTAACATGGATCTGGTGACCATGGCCATGAATCTGTATTCCCAGGGCGTGGACCCGGAAGTGGATCTGTCCGGCATGGCCGAGATCACCGAGGTGGTGGAAGCCTGCACGGAAATTTCCACGCATCCCCGTCATCCCTATGCGGGCGAGCTGGTGTTCACGGCGTTCTCAGGTAGTCATCAGGATGCCATTCGCAAGTGTTTGGCCCGGCGCAAGGATGGCGAGGTCTGGAATGTGGCCTACCTGCCCATTGATCCCTCGGATCTGGGGCGTCGTTATGAGGAAGTGGTGCGTATCAACAGCCAGTCCGGCAAGGGCGGTGTGGCCTATGTGCTGGAGCGGGATTACCAGATCACCCTGCCGCGCTGGTTGCAGATTGAGTTTGCCAAGGTGGTTCAGCGTGAGGCAGAAACCAATGGCGGCGAGATCGATTCCGACACCGTTCACCGGTTGTTCGAGGAGCGCTATCTGGCGGTACCCGAGGACTGGGCGCTGCGGTCTTACGACCTGCATCGTAATGACGAGGGCGTCAGTGCGGAAGTGTCCATGGGCTCAGACGGTTCGCCGGTCAGCATGCAAGGGCGTGGCCTTGGCGCTGTGGAGGCGGTTTCGGATGCGCTGAACAAACAGTTTGGTGTGGCGATTGCCGTGGAAGCCTACGATGAATTTTCCCTGGGCGAGGGCACCAACGCCAATGCGCTGGCCTGTATCCGTCTAACGGCCAATGGTCAGCACTGCAGTGCCGCCGCCCTGGCGGAGGACACCACGTCCGCCACGCTGCAGGCGTTGTTCTCGGCGGTGGCCCAGGCTGTGGGCACGGCGGTGCGTGGGAAAAACGAGGCGACCGCCGAAGCCTGATCAATCCGGCGCCCATAAAAAAGGCCAGCATGTTGCTGGCCTTTTTTCCTTCTGCCCGTGAGGGGCATCCGGCAGATGACGTAATCGCTTACAGGGGCGTTACGTTTTCCGCTTGCGGGCCTTTCGGGCCCTGGGTCACGGTGAATTCCACCTTCTGACCCTCTGCCAGGGTACGGAAACCGTTGGCGTTGATGGCGCTGTAGTGAACGAACACGTCACTGCCGCCTTCCTGAGCAATAAAGCCAAAGCCCTTGGCCTCGTTGAACCATTTGACCTGGCCGGTTTTGGTATCAGACATTGATCTATCCTGTCGTACTTAAAAGTTTGCCCTCACGGGACCTTCTTATGCCGGGATGTCTGGAGCGTACTGAGGAAGGAGTAACGGACCCTGCCGGGCCGGTGTAACGCATTCGCCAAATACCGCTGCAGATAATCACAGCAATTTCAGTATAGACCGACTTCCGGGGGCGTCAATACAATGATTGGCCTTAAATTCCGGTAACTGTAATCCCGGATTAATCTTGGGAACTCAGGGGGTTAGTTGTGTCTGTGTCGACGCTTGTAACCTCGGCCTGGATGCGTCCCTGCCCGAGGTGGGCGGCGATGGATTGGCCTGGGCTGAGCTGGTCCGCACGGCGCACGATGCGATCCTCCTCGTCTTTGACGATGGCGTAGCCCCGCCCGAGGGTTGCCAGGGGGCTGACCAGGTTCAGCGTCTGGGCCAGGTGCTCCAGGCGTTCTCCCTGGTGCTTCAGGCTCTGCTGCATGCCCATGGTCAGGCGCTGTTGCAGTTGTGCCACCTGCTCGTTGGCCCGGGTCAGGGTCTGGCGGGGGGACTGGGTGCTCAGTCTCTGGTATAGGTGTTCGGCACGCACCTGGTGCCGCTCCAGCCGCTGGCGCATGCTTTGATGCAGGCGGATTTCCAGCTCGTCCATGCGCTGGGCCTTCTCCTGCAGTTCCCGTCTTGGGTCGCGAAGGCGGGCGTGAAGGTGGTCCAGTTGAGTCTGAAGGCGTTGGAGCTGCCGGCGGGTTGCTTGTGTCAGGCGGGCTTCCTGCTCCACTAACCGGCGCAGCCAATCCCGTTGGTCGGGCGAGATTTTCTCGGCCGCCGCAGAGGGTGTGGGGGCCCGCAGGTCCGCGACAAAATCGCCAATGGTGACATCCACTTCGTGGCCCACGGCGCTGACGGTGGGAATAGAGCAGGCGGCGATGGCGCGTGCAACCGCCTCTTCGTTAAAGCACCACAGATCCTCCAGCGAACCGCCGCCCCGGCCGATAATCAGAACATCCGCCACGTTGTGGCGCTGGGCCTGTTCGATGGCGCGAACGATGTTGGCGGTGGCCGCCTGGCCCTGAACCGCCGTCGGGTATAGCGTCACCGGGATTGCCGGGCAGCGGCGAGCCAGCACGGTCAGGATGTCGTGAATGGCGGCGCCAGTGGGGGAGGTGACCACGCCAATGTGTCTTGGCGGATGCGGTAGCGGCTTCTTGCGGGCCGGATCGAACAGACCTTCGTTCTGGAGTTTCAGCTTCAGGGCGTCGAACGCCTGCTGCAGGGGCCCCAGGCCAGCCGGTTCCAGGTGTTCCACAATGATCTGGAAATCGCCCCGATTTTCGTAAAGCGTGACCTTGCCCCGGATGCGAATCTGGTCGCCTTCTTTCGGAATATCCCGCAGGCGCTGGTTGGCGCCCCGGAACATAGCGCAGCGAATCTGGCATTTTTTGTCCTTCAGGGAGAAATACCAGTGTCCGGACGAGGGGCGAGCAAAACTGGAGAGCTCGCCTTCTACCCACACCTGCATGAAGGACGACTCCAGCAGGTGCCGTGCCTGATGGTTCAGTTCCGAAACGGTCAGGGCGCGGGGGCGGGAATCCGGGTAGGGCGTTGTCAAGGTGCTCGCTCCGTGGTTGTTCGTACGCAATAGCCGAAGGTTGGCAGGCAAAAATAACGTAAATTCAGAAAGATGCAATAAATCGGCAAAAACCGCGCGGTTTACTGTAGGCGATCACGACTTTATAATAGATCGATTAAGGATTTTGCTTTGCTGTGCCAGCAATGGCGCAGTGCAGAAATCTCAACTTAGCACGTTCAAAAGGCGGATCCCAATGCTGCGTATTGCCGAAGAAGCCCTCACGTTTGACGACGTTCTGCTCGTTCCCGGATATTCCGAAGTCCTGCCCCATCAGGTCGACCTGAAGACCCAGCTGACCAAGGGTATCACGCTGAATATCCCACTGATCTCCTCGGCTATGGATACCGTGACCGAAGCCGAGCTGGCCATCGCCATGGCCCAGGAAGGCGGCGTTGGCATCATGCACAAGAACATGACCGTTGAGCAACAGGCCGCCGCGGTGCGCAAGGTCAAGAAGTTTGAAAGCGGCGTGGTCAAAGACCCCATCACTGTCAGCCCCGGTACCACCGTGCGGGAGCTGGTGGACATCACCATGGCCAACAACATTTCCGGCCTGCCGGTGGTGGACGGCAACGATCTGGTCGGCATCGTGACCGGGCGGGACATTCGCTTTGAAAGCCGCATGGATACGCTGGTTCGGGACATCATGACCCCGAAGGAAAAGCTGGTCACCGTGAAGGAAGGCGCAGATGTGGAGGAGGTCAAAGAACTCCTGCATCGCCACCGCATCGAAAAGGTTCTGGTGGTCAATGATGACTTCCAGCTGCGTGGTCTGATTACCGTTAAAGACATCCAGAAGGCGAAGGATTACCCGCTGGCCTGTAAAGATGACCAGGGGCGCCTGCGTGTCGGTGCTGCTGTCTCCACCGGCGGCGACACCGAAGCCCGCATCACTGCGCTGGCCGAGGCTGGTGTGGATGTACTGGTGGTGGATACTGCCCACGGCCATTCCAAGGGCGTGATTGATCGCGTGCGCTGGGTGAAAGAAAATTTCCCGCAGGTTCAGGTGATTGGCGGCAACATCGCTACCTCCGAGGCTGCCATCGCCCTGGCCGATGCCGGCGCTGATGCCGTTAAAGTGGGTATTGGCCCCGGTTCCATCTGTACCACCCGCATCGTGGCCGGTATCGGTGTACCCCAGATCTCCGCCGTCTCCAACGTCGCCGCAGCCCTGAAAGATCGTGGCGTGCCATTGATCGCTGACGGTGGTATCCGTTTCTCCGGCGATATTGCCAAGGCACTGGCAGCCGGCGCCCACTGCGTGATGATCGGCAGCCTGCTGGCCGGTACCGACGAAGCGCCGGGTGAGGTGGAGCTGTTCCAGGGCCGGAGCTACAAGGCCTATCGTGGCATGGGTTCCATCGGTGCCATGGGTCAAGGCTCCAGCGACCGCTACTTCCAGGACGCCAGCAAGGGCGTCGACAAATTGGTGCCGGAAGGCATTGAAGGTCGTGTGGCCTGCAAGGGCCCGATGCGCAACATCGTGCACCAGTTGGTGGGCGGTATTCGCGCCTCCATGGGCTACACCGGTTGTGCCACTATGGAAGAGATGCGCAACAAGCCGGAATTTGTTCGCATCACCAACGCCGGTATGCGCGAAAGCCACGTACACGATGTGACCATTACCAAGGAAGCGCCGAACTATCGTGTCGGCTAACCCCGCCTGATTCGACCCGGCCCGCTTAAGGGCCGGGTTTGTTTTTTGACAGCCAGAGGACACCCATGGCCCAGAATATCCACGACCACCGCCTCCTGATTCTTGATTTTGGTTCCCAGTACACTCAATTGATTGCCCGCCGTGTGCGTGAGATCGGTGTGTATTGTGAGGTCAAAGCTTTTGATATCACTGACGAAGAGCTGAATGACTTCAACCCGAAAGGCATTATCCTTGCCGGTGGCCCCGAGTCCGTTACTCAGCTTGACTGCCCTCGGGCGCCCGAAGGCTTGTTCGAGCGCGGCATTCCGATTCTGGGTATCTGCTATGGCATGCAGACCATGGCCGAACAGCTGGGTGGCAAGGTGGCCAGCTCCGAAAAACGGGAGTTCGGTTATGCCCAGGTCAAGGTGCGCGCCAAGGGACCGTTGCTGGCTGACATCACGGACCACCTGACCCCGGCCGGCGACTCGCTGCTGGACGTCTGGATGAGTCACGGTGACAAGGTGGTGACCATGCCGGAAGGCTTCGAGCTGCTGGCTTCCACCGAAAGTGCCCCGATTGCGGCGATGCAGGACCTGAGCCGCAACCTTTATGGCGTGCAGTTCCACCCGGAAGTCACCCACACCCTCCAGGGCAAGCGTATTCTTGAGCATTTCGCATTGAACATCTGTCAGTGTGAGGCGCTCTGGACACCGGCCCGGATCGTGGACGATGCGGTGAAGCAGATTCGCGAGCAGGTGGGTTCGGATAAGGTGCTGCTGGGTCTGTCCGGTGGCGTGGATTCCTCGGTAACCGCCGCGCTGTTGCACAAGGCGATTGGCGACCAGTTGACCTGCGTGTTCGTGGACAATGGTCTGTTGCGTCTGCACGAAGGCGACCAGGTGATGGACATGTTTGCCAGCAACATGGGTGTGAAGGTCATTCGCGTAGACGCCGAAGACCTGTTCCTGTCCAAGCTCAAGGGCGTGGATGACCCCGAGCAGAAGCGCAAGATCATTGGCAACACCTTCATCGACGTGTTCGACGACGAAGCGGCCAAGATCACCGACGTGAACTGGCTGGCCCAAGGCACCATCTACCCGGATGTCATCGAGTCCGCCGCTTCCAAAACGGGCAAGGCGCACGTGATCAAGTCCCACCACAATGTGGGTGGTCTGCCAGAGACCATGAAGATGAAGCTGGTGGAGCCGCTGCGCGAGCTGTTCAAGGACGAAGTGCGCCGGATTGGTCTGGAGCTTGGCCTGCCGTACGACATGGTCTACCGCCATCCGTTCCCGGGGCCTGGCCTCGGCGTTCGCATCTTGGGCGAAGTGAAGAAAGAGTACGCCGACATCCTGCGCCGCGCCGATGCGATCTTCCTGGAAGAGCTGCACCGGGCCGACCTGTACCACAAGACCAGCCAGGCCTTTGCTGTGTTCCTGCCGGTCAAGTCCGTGGGCGTGGTGGGTGATGCCCGCCGCTACGAATACGTGATTGCCGTGCGTGCCGTGGAAACCGTGGACTTCATGACCGCCCGTTGGGCACGCCTGCCATATGAAGTACTGGAAACCGTGTCCAACCGGATCATCAACGAGATCACCGGTGTGTCCCGGGTAACCTACGACATTTCCTCCAAGCCGCCTGCCACCATCGAGTGGGAATAAGCGTCGTTTCCGATGGCGTCTGAAAACCAGCTCCCGGATGATCTATTCTGGATGAACCGGGCTCTGCAATTGGCGGCTCAGGCGGCTGAATTGGACGAGGTCCCAGTGGGTGCTGTGGTGGTGCTTGATGGCCGGGAGATTGGGGCTGGCTTCAATGCCCCCATCTCCGGCTGCGACCCCACGGCCCACGCCGAAATCCGGGCGCTACGAGATGCCGCTGCCCGGGTTGGCAACTACCGTCTTTCCGGCGCAACTCTGTATGTGACCCTGGAGCCTTGCACTATGTGTGTGGGGGCCATTGTCCACGGCCGCATCAGTCGGCTCGTGTATGGTGCAACGGAACCGAAGGCCGGAGCGATTGAATCTGCCAGGAACACCCTGGATGAGCCGCACCTGAACTGGCGGGTTGAGCCGGTGGGTGGCGTCATGCAGGAACGCTGCAGCCAGATACTCAGCGATTTTTTCAGCCGGCGCCGGCGGGAAATCCGGCAGCGTCGTAAACAACAAAAAGCAGGGAAGGGGAGCGACCACGTATGAAAGTGCTTGTTACCGGCGGTGCCGGCTATATTGGCAGTCACGTTGTTCGGCAGTTGGCTTCAGCGGGTCACGATATCGTTGTCTTTGACAACCTATCCACCGGCTATCGCTGGGCGGTAACGGCCGGAGAGCTGGTGGTGGGCGACCTGGCGGACGAAGAAGCCATTGAATACCTGTTCTCCCAGCACCGATTCGAAGCGGTACTGCATTTTGCCGCCAACATCGTGGTGCCGGAATCGGTCGCCAACCCCCTGAAGTATTACAGCAACAACACCCGGAACACCCTGAACCTGCTCAAGGCGGTAGAGCGACACCAGGTGCCTTACATGGTGTTCTCGTCCACGGCGGCGGTTTATGGAATGCCCGATGAGACCGTGCTGACCGAAGCCTTGCCCTTGGCGCCGATCAACCCTTACGGTGCCTCCAAGATGATGAGCGAGCGCATGATCATGGACCTGGCCAGTGCCAGTGAGCTTAACTACGTGATCCTGCGTTACTTCAACGTGGCGGGCGCCAATCCCGATGGCTTGCTGGGCCAGGCAACACCCGAAGCCACCCACCTGATCAAGGTGGCGAGCGAGTGTGTCACGGGCCAGCGTGATGGCATGAGCGTGTTTGGTACTGATTATGACACCCGTGACGGAACCTGCATCCGCGATTACATCCATGTGGAAGATCTGGCCAAGGCCCACGTTATGGCGCTGGAATACATGGCTGGGGGTGGTGAATCGCAGGTTCTCAATTGCGGTTATGGCCGGGGCTTCACCGTGCGGGAAGTGATCGATGTGGTAAAAAGCGAATCCGGCGTGGATTTCCCGGTCGAGGAAACCGGTCGCCGCGCTGGCGATCCTGCTGCCCTGATGGCAGACAATACCCGTATTAAAGATGTGCTGGGCTGGCAGCCGGATTACGACGATCTGAATACCATCGTTCGCACCGCGCTGGCCTGGGAGAAAATCTGGCAGGAGAAAAAGACGCAGAATGTTTGAATTGCACCCGAAACTGGCAGCGGATACCCATCACCTTGGCACCTTTGGTTTGTGCGAAGTTCTCCTGATGAATGACAGCACCTGGCCCTGGGTGATTCTGGTGCCGACTGTGCCTGATATTCGAGAGATTTACGAACTGTCGAAAATCCAGCAGATTCGACTGCTCGAAAGTTCTGCCATCCTAAGCAAGGGTATGATGGGCTTGTTCCGTGGCGACAAGATGAACGTTGCTGCCTTGGGGAACATGGTTCCGCAACTGCACCTGCATCACATTGTCCGCCACGAAGGCGACCCCGCCTGGCCGGCGCCGGTATGGGGTAAGCAGGCTCCGGTGCCCTACACAGAAGAAGAGCTGAAAAAGGTTCAGGAAAAACTGCAGCCACTGCTGGAAAAGCTGGTCTGAGCCGGATTTTAATCCAGACCCTGCTGCCACTGTGCCAGGGTCTGGGAGCCCACCAGGATCATCCGCAATTCTGTTTTAAGCTTTACTTTCAGTTCCTCCCGCTCCCGGGAAGTGGCATCCAGTGCCTCGGCCCCCTGATTGAACACCAGGGTTACCATGGATTCCGCCACCAGCCGGGCATCGGACAGCAGCTTTCCCTGTTCCTCGGCAAAACGGTCAAGATCGTCCGCCAGTTCCGCCACAAAGTGATCGATCTCCGCCTTTACGGCGGTACGGAACGTTTTCGACACCCCCGTGCGCTCGCGCAGCATCAGGCGGAACAGGTTGGCGTTATTGCCCAGGTATTCCATGAAGGTATCCACGGAGGTGGCAATGGCACTGCCATCCCGGGCAATCCGCTTGCGGGCCTGACGCATTAACTGGCGGAGCGCAACACCGCCTTCATCAACCAGTGCCAGCCCCAGTTCGTCCAGGTCATCAAAGTGTCGATAGAACGACGTCGGCGCAATCCCCGCTTCGCGGGTGACTTCCCGCAAACTGAGACTGCCGAACCCCCGGTCCGAACTCAGCTGGTTCAGCGCCGCGTCCATCAGCGCCCGGCGGGTTCGTAATTTCTGCTCTGCTCTGGTCGACAAGGCGTGGCTCCATTTACCGCTAAAAACGGGCATTCTAGCCGGCGGGTCATCCAACGTCATCCGCTGACCATATTTGCCCTTCAGTACACCTGATTTCCGGCCCTATTGTGTTTATAATAGGCGGCTTTCTTTTAAGGTCTGAATGGCAGTTTTCAGGCTACGCTCGGAGTAGCGTCAGGTTGGGTAGGGCTTTCCGAAAATTTGCGGAGCCAGGGATGGCGGAGCATAAGCGCCACATGGATGTGCCGCAGGAGCGCTTTTCGGAAAGCCCTACCCAACCTGATGCGGGCGACTTGCCCGATGAGCTAGACCATGCGAGGCAAGCAATCAGGCAGAAGCAAACTTTCCGGGACACACTGTGAATACGTCCCTGTACGCTTGACTGCAGCATCCATGCTGCAGACAGTCCCGGAAAGTTCACTTCTACCTGCTTGCCCAGACAACACAGTTAAACGTAAACGCACACATTAAACGTAACGGGAACCGGTATGCGCAGTCATTATTGCGGTGGGATTAACGAATCCCACATTGATCAGGAAGTCACACTTTGCGGTTGGGTACACCGCCGCCGCGACCACGGTGGGGTCATCTTCCTGGATCTGCGGGATCGGGACGGCATGTCCCAGGTCGTGGTTGACCCAGACACCCCCGAAAGCTTCGCCCTGGCGGAAAAAGTTCGCAGCGAGTTCGTCATCAAGGTTACCGGCCGTGTGCGTCGCCGCCCCGCCGGTACCGAGAACAACAACATGCCCACCGGTCAGGTAGAACTGCTCGGTAAAAATGTTGAAATCCTGAACGCCGCCGCCACCCCGCCGTTCCCGCTTGACGAACACGTGGACGTGGGTGAAGACGTGCGCCTGCGCTACCGCTTCGTGGACCTGCGCCGTCCGGAAATGATCAACCGCCTGCGCTTCCGTTCGCGGGTCACCAGCTACATCCGCAACTTCCTGGACAGCCGCGGCTTCATGGATGTGGAAACCCCCATCCTCACTCGCGCCACTCCGGAAGGCGCCCGTGACTACCTGGTGCCCAGCCGGACCCACGAAGGTTCCTTCTTCGCACTGCCGCAGTCGCCCCAGCTGTTCAAACAGCTGCTGATGGTGTCCGGCGTGGACCGCTACTACCAGATCGCCAAGTGCTTCCGTGACGAAGACCTGCGTGCTGACCGTCAGCCGGAGTTCACCCAGGTGGACATCGAGGCCTCTTTCATTGATGAAGAGACTCTGATGGAACTGAACGAAGACATGGTCCGCTCCCTGTTCAAGGACGTGCTGGAAGTCAGCCTGCCGGAATTCCCGCGCATGCCGCATTCCGAAGCCATGCGTCGTTACGGCAGCGACAAGCCGGACCTGCGTATCCCCCTGGAACTGGTCGACGTTAACGATCTGGTCGAAAACGTGGACTTCAAAGTGTTCGCCGGCCCGGCTAAAGATCCCAAAGGCCGCGTAGCAGCCCTGCGTGTACCGGGTGGCGGTAAGCTGACCCGCAAGCAGATCGACGACTACACCAAATTTGTTGGCATCTACGGCGCCAAGGGCCTGGCCTACATCAAGGTCAACGACATGTCCCAGGGCGTTGAAGGCCTGCAGTCGCCGATCATCAAGTTCCTGGGCGACGAGCCCGTGATGGCCATGATGGAACGCGTGGGCGCGGAAGACGGCGACATCGTCTTCTTCGGGGCCGACAAGACCATGGTTGTTAACGAAGCCCTGGGCGCGCTGCGCGTTAAGCTGGGCCACGACCTGGAAATGCTCACCTGCGAATGGGCACCGCTGTGGGTAGTAGACTTCCCGATGTTCGAGGAAACCCCGGACGGCGGCCTGACCGCCATTCACCACCCGTTCACCGCGCCGTCCTGCAGCCCGGAAGAGCTGGCGGCGGACCCGGCCAACGCCTTGTCCCGCGCTTACGACATGGTCCTGAACGGCACCGAGCTGGGCGGCGGTTCCATCCGTATCCACAGCGAGCAGATGCAGGAAGCGGTGTTCCGCATCCTGGGTATCGGTGAAGAAGAAGCCCGTGCCAAGTTCGGCTTCCTGCTCGACGCCCTGAAGTACGGTTGCCCGCCGCACGGTGGCCTGGCCTTTGGCCTGGACCGCCTGGTGATGCTGATGACCGGCTCCAGCTCCATCCGTGACGTGATCGCCTTCCCGAAAACCCAGAGCGCCACCTGTCTGATGACCCAGGCGCCGGGCGAAGTGGATGAGCGTCAGCTGAAAGAGCTGAACATCCGCCTGCGTCGTTCCGCCAAGGCGGCCGATGGCAACAAGGCAGAGGACAAGGCGTAAATTCTGTTCACCGGGGTGGCGTCATCACGCCATCCCGGTTAACCGAAAGGAGTTTTGATAATGGCTGGACACAGTAAATGGGCCAATATCAAGCACCGCAAAGCGGCCCAGGATGCCAAGCGCGGCAAGATCTTCACCAAGATTATCCGTGAGCTTACCGTGGCCGCCCGCCTTGGAGGCGGTGATCCCAACGACAACCCTCGTTTGCGGGCAGTGGTCGACAAGGCCCTGACCGCCAACATGAAAAAAGACACCATCGAACGGGCTATTGAACGCGGTGCCGGCGGTGGTGACGACAACAACTACGAAGAACTGACCTACGAGGGTTATGGCCCTGGTGGGGTGGCGTTCTTCGTGGAAGTCATGACTGACAACAAGAACCGCACTGTGGCCGAGGTTCGTAACGCCTTCAATAAATCCGGCGGCAATCTGGGCACCGACGGTTCGGTGGCGTATCTGTTCACCAAGCAGGGCATCATCAGTTACGGGCCGGAAGTGGACGGCGACAAGCTGATGGAAGCGGCGCTGGAAGCTGGCGCCGAGGACCTGCAGGAGCAGGATGATGGTTCCTATGAGATTGTCACCACGCCCGAAGAATACCTGGATGTGAAGGAATCCCTGGTCAATTCCGGCCTCAAGCCCGATAACTCGGAAGTGACCATGGTGCCAGCCACTCGCGTGGACCTGGACCAGGAGGGCGCCGAGAAAATTCTCAAGCTGATCGACACGCTCGAGGACCTGGACGATGTCCAGAACGTCTACCATAACGCGGAGATTTCCGCCGAAATCATGGGATCGCTCTGAGGTGATTCCGCCAACCGGGAGCAGGGGAGTCTGATGGCCATCATTCTGGGCGTGGACCCCGGATCCCGCATTACCGGCTACGGCATCATCCGTGTGGAAGGCCGTACCACCGAGTACATCGACAGCGGCTGCATTCGGGTGGGCGAGAAGCCCTGGGCCGAGCGCCTGCAGACCATTTTTCATAGCCTGGCCCTGCTGATTGGCGAGTATCGCCCTGAAGAGTTCGCCATCGAGCAGGTGTTTATGGCCCGCAACCCGGATTCCGCCCTCAAGCTGGGTCAGGCCCGGGGCGCGGCCATTGTCAGTGCTGCCAACAGCGGGTTGCCGGTGCACGAGTATTCGGCCCGCCAGGTGAAGCAGGCCGTTGTAGGCACTGGTGGTGCGGACAAGGCCCAGGTGCAGCACATGGTGCAGGCGTTGCTGAAGCTTTCCCGAAAACCCCAGGCGGATGCCGCCGATGCCCTGGCGATCGCCCTGTGCCACGCCCACATGAACCAGAGCGTGCTGCGCCTGGCATCAACGGGTGGCAAGGTGCGTAGCGGGCGGGTGCGCCGACAATAACTGGCTTTTCAGAGCCAAAGGAGACCTCCCTTGATTGGTCGTGTTCGAGGACTGTTGATCGAGAAAGCCCCGGGCCATGCCCTGGTGGAATGCGCCGGGCTGGGATACGAAATCGATATCCCCTATACCACCTTCTTTCACCTGCCGGACACCGGGCAGGAAGTCACCCTCCATACCCATTTTGCCGTTCGTGAAGATGCTCAGAGCCTGTTTGGTTTTGCCGCGCGCCTGGACCGGGACCTGTTCCGCCTGTTGATCAAAGTGAACGGCGTGGGCCCCAAGCTGGCGGTGGGCATTCTGTCCGGCCTGGATGCGCAGCAGTTTATCCGCTGCGTGGAAACCCGGGACGTCAATGCCCTGGTCAAGTTGCCGGGGGTGGGCAAGAAAACCGCCGAGCGCCTGCTGATTGACATGGCCGACCGCATTGGCCAGTTGGAAGGCCAGTTTGTGCCCTCTGATATCCCCGCCAGTGGCGAAACCGGTGCAGGGATACCCCCTGCCGCCGGCCCGGATCCGGCCGAAGAAGCGGAAGCGGCCCTGATTGCCCTGGGCTACAAGCCCCAGGAAGCCGCCAAGGCCATCGGCCGGGTGGCCGAGCCGGGCATGAACAGCGAGGCTCTGATTCGCCTCGCACTGAAAAACATGATTCCGACCCGCTGACGCGAAACAGAAGCCAATCAAGGGATTGTTGTTAAAACTTCATGACGACAACCTGTAAAGAGCGTAACGTGACTCACACACTGCCCCTTGTACAATCTGCGCAACATGAACAACCGGCAGAGCCGGCAGTTACCCTGTTCATTGCCAGCAACCGGATAACACCATGATCGAATCGGACCGACTGATAACACCAAAAGCCGGCGAGTACGAAGAGGTCCAGGATCGGGCCATCCGACCGACGTTGTTGGCCGAATACGTGGGCCAGCCCACCGTGCGCGAGCAGATGGAAATCTTCATCTCCGCCGCTCGCGCCCGGGAAGAGGCGTTGGATCACGTACTGATTTTTGGTCCGCCAGGTCTGGGTAAGACCACGCTGGCCAACATCATCGCCAATGAAATGGGCGTTGCGATCAAAACCACCTCTGGTCCGGTGCTTGAGAAAGCCGGTGATTTGGCAGCGTTGCTGACCAACCTTGAAGAAGGCGATGTGCTGTTTATTGATGAGATCCATCGCCTGAGCGCGGCAGTGGAAGAGGTGCTGTATCCGGCCATGGAGGATTACCAGCTGGATATCATGATCGGTGAAGGCCCGGCGGCCCGTTCGATCAAGCTGGATCTGCCGCCGTTTACGCTGGTGGGCGCCACCACCCGCGCAGGGTTGCTGACGTCGCCGCTGCGAGACCGTTTTGGCATTGTCCAACGTCTTGAGTTCTACAACCATCGGGACCTGACCGACATCATCGTACGCTCAGCGCGGCTGTCGTCTGTGGATATCGATGAGGCTGGTGCGTTTGAAATTGCTCGCCGTTCCCGGGGTACGCCGCGAATTGCCAATCGCCTGCTGCGTCGGGTTCGCGACTTCGCCGAAGTGCGCAGCAATGGCCACATCAGTTCCGACATCGCTGACCAGGCCCTGAATATGTTGAAGGTGGATAATCAGGGCTTCGACCACATGGACCGTCGTCTGCTGCTGGCCATGATCGAGAAATTCGATGGTGGCCCGGTGGGCGTGGAAAGCCTGGCTGCCGCCATCAGTGAAGAGCGGGGCACCATTGAAGACGTATTGGAGCCGTTCCTGATCCAGCAGGGGTTCATGATCCGGACACCTCGGGGCCGTATGGTCACATCCAACGCCTACCAGCATTTCGGCGTGGTGGCTCCGGCTTCCGGCAAGGAGGATGATCTTTTTGACTGATACTCAGACTTCTTCCCGTTTTGAGTTGCCAATCCGGGTCTACATTGAGGATACCGATGCCGGCGGCATCGTATTTCACGCCAAGTATCTGCACTACATGGAGCGGGCGCGAACCGAGTGGATCCGTAGTGAAGGCGTTGGCCTACGGGCCGGCCTGGAGCACAACATCAGTTACGTGGTCCAGCGCATGAATATTAACTACCGGGCGCCGGCCAAGCTGGATGATCAGTTGCTGGTAACCGCCGAGCCCGACGATTTCTCCCGGGTCTGGATGGCGTTTCGCCAACGGGTCTATCGCGCCTCTGACCGGCAGCTTTTGTGTGACGCCGAGGTGCGGGTGGCCTGCATTGCCCTGGATACCGGGCGGCCCCAGCGGCTACCGGAAAACATGCTGGAAATCCTGCAGAGAACAGCATAACTTACTGAAAACGAATATTTATTGCTTGGGAGTGAACAGTGGAATCGGAACTTTCAGTCTGGCATCTGATTGCGAACGCCGGGGTTCTTGTGCAGCTGGTTATGTTGCTGCTGGCACTGGCATCGGTAATTTCCTGGGCGTTGATTTTTCAGCGCATTCAGGTGTTCCGGAAGGCCCGCGCCGCACAGCTTGAGTTTGAAAACCGCTTCTGGTCGGGAATGGATCTGGGGCAGTTGTACAAGGAAGTGAACGACAACCCCACGCCTTATTCCGGCCTGGAGTCGGTATTTCGGGCCGGTTTCAAGGAATTCTCACGCCTGCGTCAGCAGAGCCGGGATGCCGATGCCGTTATGGAAGGTTCCCAGCGGGCCATGCGGGTGGCTTTCTCCCGGGAGCAGGAGCGGCTTGAAACCCATCTGCCTTTCCTGGCGACGGTTGGTTCCACCAGCCCCTATGTCGGTCTGTTCGGTACGGTATGGGGCATCATGAATTCGTTCCGGGGTCTGGCGCAGGTGCAGCAGGCGACCCTGGCCACCGTGGCACCGGGCATTTCCGAGGCGCTCATTGCCACCGCAATGGGCCTGTTCGCGGCGATTCCGGCGGTTGTGGCCTATAACCGGTTTTCGGCCCGATCAGAATCCCTGCTGAAGAACTACGAGACCTTCGCCGAGGAGTTCTCCAGCATCCTGCATCGCCGCGTGCACAGCAGTGAGCAGGCTGCATGATTAATCGCACCGCGAAGGGGAGGCAGGCAGCATGAGTGGCATGAAAGGCATGGGATTGATGCCGCAGCAGCGGCGTAAGCCAATGGCTGAAATCAACGTGGTGCCCTACATTGATGTGATGCTGGTGTTGCTGATCATCTTCATGGTGACGGCACCCATGCTGACACAGGGTGTGAAGGTGGATCTACCGGAGACCACATCAGAGCCCATTCAGCAGGAGCAAGACGTTGAGCCCATCACGGTGTCGGTGGACAGCAACGGGGCCTACTACCTGGAAGTCGGGGATGAGCGCGGCAATCCGATATCGCTACCCCAGGTGCGTGACCAGGTCAGCAAGATTCTCTCGCAGCGTTCGAATGCCGAGGTGTTTGTGCGGGGTGACGAGTACGTGGATTACGGCGTTGTGGTGCGACTGATGGCCGAGCTTCAGTCTGCCGGCGCCACCGGCATCGGCCTCATAACCGATGCTCCCGATAATAAGCAGTAACCGGTTGGTGGGTTCGTAGTGAAAGGTCATGAACGGGACAGTATCAGTACCGGCAAGGCACCCTGGAAATCACCGGTGGCGTTGTCTGTGGCGCTGCATGTGTTGGTGCTTGGCGTTGCCATGGCTGGCTGGTCCTGGGCGGAGCGGCCGCCTGAGCCCAAACCCAACGTTATTTCGGCCCGGTTGATCAGTCCCGAACCCAAGCCCAGCCCTGTTGTTGATGACAAAGAGCGACAACGGGAAAAACGGGCGGAAGAAGAGCGGGAGCGTCAGCAGGCGGAAGCCGAGCGTAAGCGCCAGCAAGAGCAGAAACGCCTGGAAGCCGAGCGCCAGGCCCAGGCAGAAGCCCGCAAACGTGAGGAAGAGCGCAAGCGTCAGGAGGCCGAAGAGGCCCGCAAGCGCGCTGAACAGAAAGCGCGCGAAGAAGCCGCCAAGCGCAAGGCGGAAGCCGAGGCCAAAGAGCGGGAGCGTCAGCGCCTCGAAGAGAAGCGACGCCAGGAAGAAGCTGAGGCAAAACGCAAGGCGGAAGAGGAAAAGCGTCGTCAGGAAGAGGCAGAGCGCAAGCGCCGGGAAGAAGAGGCCCGTAAAGAGGCGGAACGTAAACGTCTGGAAGCTGAGCGGCGTTTGCGGGAAGAGCAACTGCAGGCCCTGGCAGAGCAAGCTCGTCAGGAGCAGGAAGCCGAGGAACGCCGACGACGTGAAGCGGAGGCCGCCCGGGCCCGGGAAAAGCAGATGTTGTCCGAGAGCGAGAAATACCGGGGTTTGATCCAGAAGCGAGTGATTGATGCCTGGTACATACCCTCATCCGCTACCGAGGATATGGTGGCACGGCTTCAGATCAACCTCCTGCCCACCGGCGAGCTGGTTGGTGTAAAAATACTCGAGAGCAGTGGTAATGCTGCCTTTGATAACTCCGCGCTGGCTGCGGTGCGTTCCGTGAATCGTTACCCGGTTCCGGAAAGCCGGGATACTTTTGAGCGATACTTTCGGCAGTTTACGATCGAATTCAACCCACGACGCCTGTGACGAGACTGGTGATTCCGATGACTCAAGAACAAGTGCCTGTTAAGTCCCCGATGCGTTCATTGGTGCTGGTCTGCATGACCATGCTGATGCTTGCAGCGGGCAGCGCCCGGGCCGAGTTGCTGATTCGCATTACCGAGGGTGTGGAGTCGGCAATCCCGATCGCTGTGGTACCTTTTAAAGAAACCGGCACCATGCCCCCGGGCGATAAGATCAGTAGTATTGTCCGTTCTGATCTGACCATGAGCGGAGAATTCAATCCGTTGGAACCGGAGAAGATGCTTAGCCTGCCTTCCCGTCAGTCGGATGTGTATTTCCGTGATTGGCGCATGCTGGGACAGCGTTACCTGCTGGTGGGTGAGGTCACTCGTCGTGGGGAGCGCCTGGAAGCCCGTTATGAGCTGTTCGATGTCAACCGTGAAGAGCGGATTCTGGGCGAGACCGCGGCAGCTCCGGCCAGCAATGCCCGATCCCTGGCCCACCACATAAGTGATAAGGTTTATGAAGCGATCACCGGCGAAACCGGTGTCTTCTCCACCAAGCTGGCTTATGTCACTGTTACCGGGCAGGGAGATGATATCCGGTACCGCCTGCAGGTCAGTGATATTGATGGTAAGCGCGCCAAAGTCCGCCTGGAAAGCGATGAGCCCATTCTGTCGCCAGCCTGGTCTCCGGATGGCAAAACCCTGGCCTACGTTTCGTTTGAGACTGGCAAGCCGGTAATCTTCACTCACGAACTGGCTACCGGCAAACGTCAGAAGGTGGCAGACTTTCGGGGGCTTAATTCGGCGCCTGCCTGGGGACCCGATGGAAAATCCCTTTTGATGACCCTGTCGCGGGATGGCAACGCAGAGGTTTACAACATGGATCTTTCCACCCGCGAGCTGACCCGGCTGACCAACCACTGGGCAATCGACACTGAAGGTGTCTGGGATCATGCCGGCAGAGGCATCTTTTTTACCTCCGACCGTTCTGGCGGCCCACAGATCTACCATATGGAGCGCCCGGGTGCCGAGGCCCGCCGCATTACCTTTGGCAGCCGCTATAACGCCCGGCCCCGTCCGGGACCGGATGGGCAGTATGTGTACCACGTGCACCAGAGAGACAATGCGTTCCTGATTGCCCGCACGAACCTGAATACTGGCGAAGAAAGTATCGTCACCCGCACGGAAGCGGATGAATCCCCGAGCCTGGCGCCGAATGGCCGGATGCTGATTTACGCAACCGAACAGAATGGTGACAGCGTGCTGACTGTGGTGTCGGCGGATGGAGGCGCCGCCTACAGCCTGCCGGCGGCCGAGGGCGAAGTCAGGGACCCAGCCTGGGGACCGGTGACGACGCGTTAAGCCCTTAACGTCACAAAATAATTACTCATATCACCAAGAGGAAACCCGAGTATGAATCTTTCAATGTCGAGCAAAATGGTTGCAATGTTGTTGGCCGCCGGCCTGGTGGCGGGTTGTAGTTCAACCGGTGAAACCATGGATGACGAAGGCTACGGCTCCGATGTGGAAGCGATCGACCAGGAAGGCGGTGCCACGGTTTATGATGGTACAGGTCAGGAAGGTGGCGTTTCTTCCTCTGCCATGACCGATGAAGAGCGTGCAGCGGCTCAGCGCAAGGCAGAGAGCGAGCAGGCGGCCCAGGCAGCGCTGCGCGATGTAACGACCTTCTATTTCGATTTCGATACCTCTGAAATCAAGCCCGAAGCCCGGGAAGTGCTGATTGCGCACGCGCGCTACCTGGCAGAAAACCCACGTGCGGAAGTTCGTATTGAAGGTCACGCCGATGAGCGCGGCAGCAAGGAATACAACCTTGCACTGGGCGAGCGCCGAGCCAACGCGGTCGAGCGTTTTCTGATCGTCAACGGCGCTTCCCGTGGCCAGACCGAAACCGTAAGTTACGGTGAAGAGAAGCCGGCGGTTCGTGGCTCTGGTGAAAATGTCTGGGCACAGAACCGTCGAGTTGAGCTGGTTTTTGACTAAGCTTGCATTGAAAAGAACCATGTAACTATCGGATGTTCCCATGAGAAAAAAACTCATGGCGGCGGTGCTTGTCCCGCTGGGCCTTGGCCTGGCGGGGCCTCTCCAGGCACAGTCGTCGACGCCGGCATTCCAGAACAACAGTTCCGAGGCCCAGAGAAAAGCGGCCAACAGTCAGGCTACCGCAGAGCTTTTCTACATGATTCAGCAGCTTCAGCAGACCGTGCGTGAACTGCAGGGGCGGGTCGAAGAGCAGGGCTACCAGATTGAACGGCTGCAACAGCAGGGACGGGATCGCTACGTAGATCTGGACCAGCGCCTTCTGGATCTGGCCAAAAAACTGGAGGAGCGTGGCGGCAGTGCTCCTGATTCGTCGCCTGCGGGGGCTTCCGCTGGTTCCGGTGAACAGGAAAAAACGCCTACGAAAGCGTATCGCCCGCCCGAACCTAACGAAAAGCAGGCCTATAACGAAATTATTAGTCTGATTCGTGAGGAAAAGGCTTACGATGCGGCGATAGGGCGCCTGTATGAGTTTATCGACAAGTACCCGGAAGGCGATCTGACAGTCAATGCGTATTACTGGCTGGGCGAAGTCTATCTGGCCAAACCCCAGCTTGAGCAGGCCAAACAGGCCTTTACCATTGTTGCAACCCGCTACGCGGACCATCGCAAGGCACCGGATGCCATCTATAAGCTTGGGGTTACCCTGGAGCGCCTTGGCGAATCAGAGGAGGCCCGGCGGCGTATGGAAAGCGTGGTGAACAAATATCCGGAATCCGGGGCGGCGAAACTGGCGCAGGATTTTCTTGATAACAACCAAGGTTGATCATAAATTCATCGTCTTGATTGCTTGCTGATCAGAGATCAAAAAAAGTGACAAGAAAGTGAATAAAGGGGTTGAACAGCCCAAAAAATTCATTACTATATGCGCCTCGTTTGGGTCGTTAGCTCAGTTGGTAGAGCAGTTGGCTTTTAACCAATTGGTCGAAGGTTCGAATCCTTCACGACCCACCAAATTCAGGGCAGCAGGCTATGTCTGAGGTCCGCCGGATGAAAGGCCGGCAAAACCAGTTAGGGGTCGTTAGCTCAGTTGGTAGAGCAGTTGGCTTTTAACCAATTGGTCGAAGGTTCGAATCCTTCACGACCCACCAACACGCAAGCTGGCCAATACGGCGGTTTGCAGAAAAAAGAGCCTTCGGGCTCTTTTTTTTTGGCTGGCAGAACCCATATAGGCAGGCAAGTTTTCAGATTGGCTGTTCCGGCAGTAGGGGTATGTTGCAAGTCCCTGAAGCATCGTGGGAAATGATATACTCTGCCGGCAAATGCATTTCAGAGACCCAGTGATGACACGATCGCAAGACCGTATCCTTGTTCAGGAACACTTGGCCCATCAGGCGGAGCCCCAGCCCCTGAGTGCCCATGAAAAAGCCGGGCTGGAAGCGCGTATCAAGGAAGTCTTGAAAGAAAAAGATGCCGTTCTGGTCGCGCACTACTACACAGACCCGGACATCCAGCGCCTCGCGGAAGAATCTGGCGGCTGTGTGGCCGATTCCCTGGAAATGGCCCGTTTCGGCAATCAGCACCCCGCATCAACCGTGGTGGTGGCCGGGGTTCGTTTCATGGGCGAGACGGCCAAGATCCTTAATCCTGAAAAACGGGTGATCATGCCCACGCTGGAAGCCACCTGTTCGCTGGATGTGGGCTGTCCCGCCGATGAATTTTCCGAGTTTTGCGATCAGCATCCGGACCGCACCGTGGTGGTTTACGCCAATACCTCTGCGGCGGTAAAAGCCCGCGCGGACTGGGTGGTAACCTCTAGTTGCGCCCAGGCCATCGTGGAGTACCTGGACGCCAAGGGCGAAAAGATTCTCTGGGCGCCGGACAAGCACCTGGGTAGCTACGTGCAGAAGCAGACTGGGGCGGACATGTTGCTCTGGGATGGGTCGTGTATCGTTCACGAGGAATTCAAGTTTCGCGGTTTGGAGGATCTCCAGGCACTGTACCCGGAGGCGGCCGTTCTGGTGCATCCCGAGTCGCCCGATGCGGTAGTAGAACGGGCCGACGTGGTTGGCTCTACGTCGCAGCTGATTCACGCGGTACAAACCCTGCCCAACCAGGAATTCATTGTAGCGACCGACAACGGCATTTTTTACAAAATGCAGCAACTGGCGCCGAACAAGACCCTGATTGAGGCGCCGACAGCCGGAAACGGTGCCACCTGTCGCAGTTGCGCCCATTGTCCCTGGATGGCGATGAACGGTCTGGAGAACCTGCTGCAGGCCATAGAGCAGGGCACCCAGGAAGTTCAGGTGGATGCCGGGTTGCGTGAAGCCGCTCTCCGCCCGCTCCGCCGCATGTTGGATTTTACCGCCGATATGAACCTGAAGGCTGCCGGTAACGCCTGATTGTTGCCGGCTTAGCCGTTCTGCGTCTGAATGCGGCGTGTAAGGTCGCCCAGTCGCTCGTTCACCACTTGCCGTTCGGTCGATCCCGCCGGCAGTATCTCCTGGGCCTGGCGCAGTTGGCGCCGTGCCGACTCCAGATCCCCCATCAGTACGTAGTATTCCGCCCGCGCCCGGTGTACCCCGACAATGTTGCGGGCCATGCCCTCGGCTTCGGCCAGTCTCAGCCACAGGTGTTCATGGCCTGGATAATCCCGGGTAAGGTCCCGAAGCAATCGTGCGGCAGCAGCCCCGTTGCCAGCCTCTATTTCTGCTTTGGCCAATGCGTAAGATACCGGGTAATTGCCGGGGTTGCGGTCCAGTGCGGGCTGCAATAACCGTTTGGCTTCTTCGTGGCGCTGGGCGCTGATGAGGACATCGGCGAGCGTGACCTGGAAGGTGATTCGTCCCGGGTTGCTGTCCAGAAGCTGTTCGAGAATGTTTTGTGCCTTCTCGTATTGGCCGTTTTGCTGGTAGGCGACGGCCAGGCCGTACTGGATGGCCTCACTTCTGACAGCATCCTCTCGTTCGAGGTAGGCCTCAAAGGTATCCACGGCAACCTGTGGTGAGCGAGCGTAATGCACCTGGAACCGGTTGCGCATTAAATGGTATTCCTGTCCCTCACGGATGTGCTCGTCCGGGTACTGTTCGGCCCGGCTGCGGGTGTCTGCCACCCGGCTCTGGGTTAATGGGTGAGTCGACAGGTATTCGGGGACGCGGTTCCCCTGCAGGCGGTTCTCGCGCATCATGATTTCGAACATCTCCGGCATACCCCTGGGGTCCATGCCGGAGCTGGCAAGAATATCCAGTCCCACCCGGTCGGCTTCTTTTTCGTGAGCGCGGCTGTAGGCGAGCATGTTCTGCATGGTCAGCGCCTGGGTCCCGGCGATGGCGGCAATGCCGATGTCGGACTGGGTGACGGCGGAAAGGATGATGCCGGCAATCATGCCAGCCACTGTCAGCGGCGTTGTGGTTTCCTGTTGTTGCATGCGCCGGGCGAAGTGTCGCTGGCTGAGGTGAGCCAGCTCGTGGGCCAGAACCGAGGCAAACTGGTGTTCGCTGGTTGCTTTCAGGAAAAGCCCTCCGTTAACGCCGACAATGCCGCCGGGCACTGCAAAGGCGTTAAGGGCGGGATCGTCAATGATGACCAGTTGCAGGTCCCGGTCTTCAAGGGGGGCTGAAGGCACCAACTGGTAGAGGATGTTGGTCAGGTAGTTGAAAACCAGTGGATCCTGGATGCGTGGTGCCGACCGGCGCAGGGAGACCATCACCTGTTCCCCGATGCTGTCTTCCTTCTGGCCGGCAATCAGCCCTCCGCTTCCCCCGATATCGGGCAGGTCCCTGTCCTGTGGATACCCCGCCACGGGGCTGAGTGCCAGCGCTGCTGACAGTGCCACTGCAGTGGGGGAGGGAGATTTGGCGAAGAGCTTGAATAAGTGCTTCATGGAGTCCGATAATGCTCCGGTCGTGGGGTGCTCGACATTAACAGGTTTAATGATGCAATAGAGTAACACCCCCGGCATAATGCCTGCCCGAATACTGTCTGAATCTTAATGGTAAGTTCTGCTTATGGCTGACCGAGTGCTCGATGCCAGTGGTTTGCGTTGTCCGATGCCGCTGTTGAAAACCAAGCTGGAGCTCAATGGCATGGCGCCGGGCGAGGTGCTGGAAGTGTTGGCAACGGATTCCGGTTCTTCGCGGGATATCCCTGCGTGGCTGAATTTGTCTTCCCACAGCTTGATCAGCCAATCGGAGAATCATGGAACCTGGCGTTTCGTGATAAAGTGCGGCGGTTAAAACCCGGAGTTATTCATGGTCAGAATTTTACGGGGCCTCGCCCACAAGTATTTCTCGGACGAAGAAGCGGTCATCCTGTT
>Ga0208561_100094_pt1 | contig 25341 bp, 22 predicted proteins | sample Shrwel1BS1Day9_FD_187536 | JGI IMG/M metagenome (GOLD analysis project Ga0208561, IMG submission 187536) | Subsurface microbial communities from deep shales in Ohio, USA - Utica-3 well 1 S-1-Day9 (SPAdes) (version 2) ... | reverse complement strand
GTTTCAGAACTTCAGACATATAAGCCGCATCTGATACTGTATTTGCAATACCAGCAACATCAAACCCTTCTGTTTTTTCAACAAAAAGTTTATGAATTTTTGAAATTTTGGTATCATCTTCAACTATTAGCACTTTGTATTCTCTCATTGTCATGACCTCATCATTTCTTGGGTATAATTATTGTAAAAGCTGCACCGCCCAAGTCACTTCTGCTGCAGGAAATCTGCCCCCGCAAATCGTTCAGCCTTCTTTTGACAATATGCAAACCGAGTCCCCTTCCGTAATTTTCTTTGGTGGAATATCCTTTTTCAAAGATAGAGCTATAAAGGCCATCCTTTATCCCTTTGCCAGAATCTTCGATATCAAAAACTATATCATCCCCAAAGTCGGTAAAGGAAATTTTTACTTTCTTATCCAACGAGGAAGACGCTGCCTCAATAGCGTTATCCAATATATTTCCAAGAATATCAACGAGTTTGTAGCTGTCAATATTAGCCGGAACTTTACTTAACATGCTGTTCTCATCGATTTCCAGGCTTACTTTGTGTTCCTCTGCATAATTAAACTTCCCCAATATTAAGCTGGCAACTATTGAGTCCTTTATTGTACTGTTCACAATTCCCAGGATTTCGCTATAGTCTGAGTATTCCTGAAGGACAAAATTTAGTGCCTCATCATAGTTATTTGTCTGAAGTAAGCCGGCTATGGTATGAAGCTTATTAGAATAATCGTGAGTCTTAGCTCTCAGTGTCTCTGTATATTGTCTGACGTAGGACAATTTCTTTCCCAGCTCATATAGTTCATCTTTCGGCCTGAAAGATATGACTGCTCCCATTATATTTTTTTTATGCAAGATCGGATTAACATTGGCAATAAGATTTCTTTTCATAAAAATTTCATAATTAAGAATAGCTTTTCCATTCTCAAAGACCGATTGAAGATCAAATTTAGGGAAAATATGCTCCAGATTCTGACCCACTATTGACCTGGATTTATTATTTTCAAGAATGGAAACAGCTGCTCCATTTGCAAATCTTATATTTTTATCATTATCAACAGCAAGAATACCTTCATGGATCGTTTCTATAATAGTATTCCTTTCGCTGAGCATTGATGCTATTTCGTGGGGCTCCAGACCAAAAATAGCTTTTTTCAATCCTTTAGCGATCAGAACAGCTGAAATAACCCCTATTAATAACAATATCATAATAACGGTTTTAAATATATAAACATATTCTCCGATGATATCTTTCACATCACTGATTAAATAACCGGTTGATATCAAACCAACTGTTTCACCGTTGTAAAAAACAGGAACTTTTCCACGAATAGACGGACCAAGTGTCCCTACGGCTTTAGAAATATAAGATTCACCGGTATTTATTGCCCGCATGCTGTCTCCGCCCACCATATGCTTTCCTATTTTCCATTCATCAGGGTGGGAGAAACGCTTAATATTTTCATCGCCCACGACCACAAATTCAGCTCCCGTCTTTTTCCTGATTTTCTCAGCCATTTCCTGTATTTCGCCGTTCGGATCATCCAGGTACATAAGCTTTTGAAGTTTTTCATTTTGTGACAATGTCTTTGACACAGCTAATGCTCTTTCGCCTATCTGTTTCTGAAGCACATCGCTTATAACATTTATTGAAAGAAAGCCCAGAACTATAAGTTGTATAAGAATAGAAGCAAAAATAAAAATTATAAGCTTTGATTGTAGACGTAATTTAGATAACCATTTCATTCTGCATTCCCGTCAATCTTATTTATTCAAAAGTGTTTTACTAAATTATTAAGAATATAACCATATTTAATCAGATTGCTGATCTTTTCTTTATCAAGTTTTTCACTAAATCTTTGAATAGGACCGGAAACTCCCAGTGCACCAAAAATTTTCATGTCATTGCCAAATAGGGGAACGGCTGCAGATGCCAGAAATTTATCCCTTTCTCCATAAGAAACATAGTACCCATCATTCTTTATATTCTTCAGAACTTCTTCAAACTTTTCCTGTTCAATTTTGTCAATACCAATAAACTCATAGTATTTATGCCTTGCTTCCACCTCAAAGAAAGTTAAAATTGTTTTCCCTGCTGCACCTTTATCAAGCGGAAGTCTTTCCCCCACTTGAACAGCATATCTAAGAGCATATTCTGTTTCAAAACGCATTATACATTTTCTGTAAAATCCTTCCAGCTTATAAATAGTAACTGTTTCTCCAAACTCCTTTGACAATTCCTCTAAAATATTATCTATAGAATTCACAAAATTTGAAGTGTTAATATATGAGTTTGCAATTTCAAACATATTAACACCAAGTCTGTAGGTATTCATTTCTCTGTTTTTAGATAAAAAGCCTTCTTTGGTTAGAATGTAGCATAGTCTGTATAAAGTTGGTTTGGAAATGCCAAGCTTTAAATTCAAATCATTAAGGCTGAGATCCTTATTTTTTTCATTAAAACATTTAATGATTTTCAATGCCTTTTCCACACTTGTTGATTTTATCAAATACGCACCTCTTTATAAAATTATTTTCACAATAAAAGGGATAACAATAACAAGCATAATTAATCGTATAATTTGTATAGTGGCAACCAGAGCAAGTTTTGCTTCCAAAGATATAGCAAGACCAAGTACTGAAGACATTGCCCCGGGAGTGAATCCTAAAAGTGCAGTGGTAAAATCAAGAAATCCGAGTTTGTATACAAATAAAGCTATAAGCACGCCAACAGCGATAAATACCAAAGACCCTACAATCGCAATCGGAACTATTTTTGAAGCAACCTTAAGAAGATCTTTATTCATTGAAGTGCCTATCATAATTCCCAAAGCCACCTGTATAGTAAAATTTATCGGTGCCGGAATAACAATTTTAGTTGTACTCAAAATAGTAAATATACCGCTGCCAATCATAGCTCCGACTATAGCACCACCGGGTACGGAGAGCTTAATTGCTAAAATAGCGCCTGCAATACCTGCCATAACAACAATGAGCAAACTCATTGCTTTTGATCCCGATATTCTTTCAAAAAAAGTTCTGTGTGTTCACCAAGTTTTGGTGCTGGAGATATTATAGAACAGTCTATTTCAGGAAATTTTGCGCCTGGACCCACCACCTTCACTTTTTTACCGAAAAGCTTCATCCCGGTATCCAAAACGATTTTTCTTTCTTTTACATGACTAAGATTAAATACCTCTTGCAGGTTCAAAACTTCACCACACGGAACACTTAAAGCACACAGTTTCTCCACCCAGTAAGAAGTTTCTTTTGCTGAAAGCTCACCATTAATGATTTTATTCAGCTCTTCCCTGTTGGACTTTCTTTTTTTCTTATCCCTGAACTTCTCATTATCTGTCAAATCCATTCTGTCTAAGGCATAACATAAGTTTTGCCACTGTTTATCTTCATTTGCTGATATATTAATAAGTCCGTTTTTTGTGTTAAAAGTCCCCGAAGGTGCTGCAGTAAAATTATCATTTCCCATAGGCTTTACCATTTCACCGCCGATCAGATAATTGGAAACAGCCCATCCTAAAACAGGCAATATAGAATCAAACATTGAAACATCGATGTATGTCCCTTTACCGCTCTTTTCCTTCCGAAATAAAGCAGCAATAATTGCCATGGCAGCCGTAATCCCTCCCACTGTATCGCACACGGGGAAACCGCATCTTAAAGGATTCAATTCTTCATTACCGTTGAGTGACATAACACCGGCCATCCCCTGGATAATTTGATCGTATGCTGGTCTTTCGGACAGTTCCCCATTTTGACCAAATCCGGAAATTGAACAGTAAATTATTTTGGAATTAAATTTCTTAACATTCCCATAATCTGCACCAAGTTTTTTTACTACACCCGGTCTAAAATTTTCAACAATAACATCAGCGTCTTCCGCTAATCTGTAAAATACATCCAGGTCTTTTTTATCTTTTAAGTCAAGAACAACACTTTTTTTGTTGGCATTTTGAGCAAGAAACGATGTTCCCATTTTTATTTCATTAAGCTTTTCATCAACACCCAGTTTTCTTGCCAAATCACCCGTAAAAGGTTTTTCAATTTTAATAACTTCAGCGCCCAGCATGGAAAGTTGATAAGTGCAAAAAGGGCCGGCCAAAACATTAGTCAAATCGAGAATTTTTATACCTTCCAGAATGTTGTACATTTTGACCTCATAAACATTTATTATAAATATCTTTATAATAGGATATTTTCCCTGTAAAATCTTTCCCGAACAATTTTCTCGCATAATCTGCACAATCGTTCAATTTTTTAATATCTGGCAATTTGTCTTTATTAACAAAATCAAGTGAGTTCAGCATATAAACCAAATCTTCAGTCGGAACATTGCCGGAAGCACCTTTCATAAAGGGGCATCCACCCATACCAGCTATCGAGCTGTCAAACCTACTGATTCCACAATTCATAGCTTCGAAAATGTTAACCAAACCCATTCCTAAAGTATCGTGCATATGCAGAGATATCTTCTCAAGGGAAACAAGCTCCCCAACATAACTAAGAATCTCCTTCACAACACCGGGTGTGGCGAAACCGGCGGTATCCGATAAGTTATATTCATCAACATCACAATACATATAAAAATCAAGCAAGCGATGAATGGCCTCCACAGGTATTTTGCCTTCATAAAAACAACCAAAAGCTGCCTGTATACCTCCCTTAACTGACATACCGTTGTCTTTGGCAATATAAATCATTTCTTTTAAATACTTTAAAGATTCAATCTTTGTTTTTCCCGTATTTTTCATTTGATGGGTATCACTAGCAGAAACAGATATATTAATATTCTTCACACCGGCATCAATAGCTCTGAGTACCCCCCTTTTATTTAGTGCAAGGCCGGTAAAAATTATACCTTTACGCTCACAAAAATGTCTAAAAAGATTATCAACCCCTCTCATTTGCGGAACTTTTTCAGGATTCACAAATGATCCCATCTGAATACGCTCCAGACCCGAATCAATGAGTCTTTCTATTAGATTGATTTTATCTTTTTCACTTAAAATAACATCATTGCTTTGGAGTCCTTCCCTTAACCCCACTTCTTCAATTTCAATATTCATGACCGCTCCAATATTTCGTAATATGAAATAGTATTTTATAATACGAAATAATCTTAAATAAGTCAAGCAGCAAGAGCTTTCTGGCATCACCCCAAAAATTATATAAAAGTATTGTTTTACATATACTTAGCTAACATGACACTGATTTCAATGTAATTTGCACTACGAAAAATGGGGTGACGTCAGGCAAGAGCTTTGGGTAATTGAATCATTATTAATTTTATCACCAACTTTCCTAACTCTTTGACAGGAGAAGCGTTCAGCTCAGAGTCCAAAAAACATAAGGGTTTATGTGCTCGGTTAGGATGATACTTATTCAAAACTCTTAATTAAAAAGTCTGGAGTATATTTGCTATTCGGCTTGTTTTACTCAGATGGAATTATAAAGCTAAATTATACTGTCAAGTTTGGATGGTGAAGAAAGATAATCTTTTATAAAAAAGGTCTCTGAAGCTTTGATATATGTAGAGAAAGGATTTTCAGTCACATCATTAACCAGTTTTTTCACAACCTCGTATACTGTGCATTCGCTGCACATTTTCTCCAAAAAACCCGCACGATCTTTTACTTTGCTAACGTAAAATCTTAACCGCTCATCAACTGAGTCAATATAATCCCGATGACCGGGCAAAAAGTTATAATTTTTCATACTTTTAAGCTTCATTGCGGTATTTATATATGCATCGTAATTTTTGAATCTTTTGTCAGTATCATAGAAATCCATATCAAGCAGGGGTGTCTGAAATATGTTTCTTAGAATTATATCGCCGCTTACAGCATTGCCGTTAATTTTATAGAGGATATCGCTCTGTGAGTGGCCGGGGCACCTTTCAAATGCAATTCCGAGTTCTGATACATAATTTCTATTTTCCTCCAACACATTATAACGCTTCGGAAAAGGAACGGAATATTTAAAGTAGCGAAGACTCCCTTCAACAGATGATATAATATCTTCCGGGAATCCTTCCCCGGCAAGAAGCCGTTTCAATTTTTCCAACCGTTCGTCAACTTTGTCAAATTTAAACAAATCATATTTTGAAATAAAAATTTCCGTGTCATCACGCCTTTCAAAGAAATCCAGCATACCATAATGGTCAACGTGACAGTGGGTTATAAAAAGAAATTTTTGCTTTTTATTATCGAATAATTCTTCAACATATTTCGCAGCTTCTTCCGTCCTCGGTCCCGTATCAAAAATCAAAATATACCTGTCCGTTTCATAGGTATAAAAATGGACAGGGCCGACAGGATACGGCGTCTGTAATGTGTGTTTTCTTATCCGCAAATTTGCCTCTCATTCAATAAGTTTAAGGGTATCCAGAGTTTTAAGTTTTTTTCCTGTAATTTTTTTGAAATATTTCTGAAAGAAATCCCAATACATCATTTCCACATCACTTATCACAAAAAGCTTTTTGTATAATTCATTATCATCCAAAGCATTAAAGATTTCCACCAGCTTTTCGTCAATGTAAAATCCGTTCCCTTTTGAACAATCCATGCAAAAAACTCTGCCATCTTCCAGAAATCCTTCCACCATATGTTTATCACATGAGGAACAAAAAATAAAGTTATCTCTGAACCCTGATTCGCTCAAAATATAATCACTGATGTAAATTGAGGACTTGCGGAAATTATGGGGTGTAACATTCATCAGTAAACGCCACAACCGTTCATCCGGCATGTCAAGGCCGTAAAACATATCAAAAACTTCAAATATAAGATTCATACGCAGATAAACAGCAGGTGATTCCAAAAAGTGCGACATACCGATATTCTGATAAAAAGCATAAAATTTGTTTAAATCCGAACTGCTTTTTTTGAGAAAATCCAGATCTCCCGGCAGCATTTTTGATATGCCTCCGCGTTTGGAATAAGCTTTGTTTATAAAAAGTTTGATTTTGCCGTGAGACAGGGAAAATGCTGTGGCGATGGCGGATTTATCCGAATACATCATCATTTTATAAATAATAGCGGGTGTTTTTATCCGTTTCATCCGGAATTACAACCCCTGAATACTTAAATACTCATCGCTGTCCTGCCAATTCGATTTGACTTTCACCCATAATTCAAGATGTATTGGAACTCCAAAAAACCTTTTAAGATTTTGCCTGGCGCTTTTACCTATATTTTTAATATTCTGCCCCTGCCTGCCTATTATCATGCCTTTCTGGGAGTCCCTTTTTACAATTATGGCAACACTGGCAAAAAGCTTATCATTTTCCTCTTCAAGACTTTCACACTCCACAAGGGTATCATAAGGCAGCTCGTCCTTCATATAGTTGAAAACCTGCTCTCTTACGAATTCTGCAATAAGAAATTTTTCCGGGACTGACGTAATTTCTTCTTCATCGTAAAAAGCACCGGTACTGCTAAACTCTTCGACAGTCAGATTCAGCAGCTTTTCCACATTGGTGCCTTTCTTTGCAGAGATGGGTAAAACATATTTAAAATCACCTTTTTTAAAGGCGGTATCGGCTATCTTATAAATTTCATGTCTTTTGTAAGCATCAATTTTATTAATCAACAAAAATTTCGGAGTACTGAGCTCATTCAGCAGACTCATTATATAGTTAAACTCAGACGCAAATATCTCATCAGGCTCCATCATAAGATAAATAACATCCACCATACTCAAGCTTGAAACTGCCTGATCCACCATGAGCCGGTTGATTTTATCCCTTGCATTATGAATACCCGGTGTATCCACAAACACAGCCTGATAATCTTTCGTGGTTTTTATCCCTTTAACCACAGTTCTTGTTGTATTGGGTTTGGAGGAAATGATTGTAACCTTTTCTCCAAGAATATAATTCAAAAGTGTGGATTTGCCGACATTCGGACGGCCAATTATTGTTACAACACCAAACTTACTCATATCGTTCATCTTCTGAGTCTTCATTAACTTCGTTTCTTACCACCTTAATTTTTTTAAGTTTTCTGCTCTCTTTTTCAATCACCGTAAGCGTATAACCATCAAGATTAAACTCGTCACCAACATCGGGAATTTTACCGGCCAGGTCATAGATAAGCCCTCCAAGAGTCTCATACTCGTCCATATCTTCGGATTTTTCCAGCCCGAAAAAATCACAGAAATCATCCACATCCATCCTGGCTCTGACAATATATTCCGACTCGGAAGATTTCTCAACAATATCATCATCCTCTTTGTCGTACTCATCTCTTATTTCACCGACTATTTCTTCCAAAATATCTTCCAAAGTTACAATCCCCGACACTCCGCCATATTCATCCACAACTACAGCCAGGTGTATTCTGTTTAACTGAAACTCCCTGAGCAGATCGTCAATCTTTTTGGTTTCCGGAACAAAATACACTTTTCTCATTATTTTGCGGATATCTATAGAAGCAAAATCCTCTTTAATATATTTCAGCAGATCTTTAACATATAAAATACCAATAATATTATCCATCCTGTTTTCATAAACGGGAATTCTGGAATATTCCGTCTGGCTGACGACATTTATAATATCATTAATCGGCTGGTCCACTTTCAGTATTGTCATATCCGTTCGCGGAACCATAACTTCCCTTGCAATGGTATCGCTGATTTCAAAAATGTTATGCAGCATTTCGCGCTTCTGATCCTCTAACACGCCCTCTTTCTCACCAACAGATATAAGAAATTCCAATTCATCCTCAGTAATACTCGGACCGATCTTTTCCACCTCGCCACCCATAAATTTTATTAAAACTTTTACAAAAATATTCAGGGAATAAGAAACGGGATAGAAAACTGTATAAAACAACCTGAGAATTTTTATTGCAAAGAGCGAAAACGTTTCGGCATTGTGCTTAGCAAAAGTCTTAGGTGTAATTTCACCAAAAATCAAAACCATTAGAGTCATAACGCCTGTAACAAGAGCAATGGGTGTGTTATTAAACAGTTTATTTGCCAATTCTGCAGCCAAAACAGACCCCAGAATATTAAAAATATTATTTCCGATGAGTATGGTATTCAATACCTTGTTTGGATGCAGCAGCCACAACTCTAATGTTTTGGCTTTACTGCCCTTCTCATGGATTATATGATTAATTTTAAGCTCTGTCAGAGATGTCAGAGCAGTCTCCGTCGACGAAAAAAAAGCCGACATAAACAGGCAAATAATTATCAAAACCGAATATAATGTTACACCGTCTTCCAAGTTTTCACCTCACAAAAAAAATACATATATAAAAAACGTTATAGCGGCACCTAATACGCCGCCCATAGACACTTCTTTAAGGTTGTGAATATTCAATTGGATGCGTGAATGACTCACCAGAAGAGTCAGAACAGTAACCAAAAGAATTACCAGAAAATCTTTTGTAATGTAAGCAACAGAAACAAGTATTGAAAACGATATCGCGGCATGTCCTGAAGGCATCCCGCCTATTATGGGCGGTACACCTTTAACACTCATCGTTTTAAATATTACAACAAAACAAATGGTTATAAAAAGGGAAATGACTGCTATGTGATCCGGGAGATTGGGAAGATTGCTCAGTGACATGTTGGCAATCTTGCGCATTCGGTCAAAAAGAACGAAATATCCGACAAAAATCGCTCCAAAAGCCGTTACCAAAACAGCTCCCGCAGAAACATCCTTTATCACACGGGCCGTTTCCGATTGTTCAGGTATCAATGCATCTATTGTGTATTCAATGGCAGTATTAAAAAGTTCCGATGCAATCACAAGAGTAATGGTTATGGCAAATATGACATATTCCAGAAAAGCCAAATCGAAAAAAAGGGATATAAATAAAACGGCAATAGCTAAAAAGATGTGAATCTTGAGATTTCTCTCGGTTTTAACCGCATAAAGCACTCCCTGAGTAGCAAAGCCAAGGGATTTCCACCAACTGTCCGATTTCATATGGCTACTAAAAGCTCACCTCTTAGAAGCATTTTTAAACACGCGTATTTTATCATATTAGTTTAGTTACCACATTAAGTTTTTAAAATCCACAAAAATCATCCAAAAAAAGCCTTTGCTTTCTATCTCAGGAGCAAATACCGGTTTCAATAACCTTCGCTAATATATTCTCCTGCAGATCAAACATAACTTTCTCTTCAGCCTCTGAGAGTTCATGATCATAGCCAAGCAGATGCAGCAGGCCGTGAATATATAAATATGCCAGCTCCCTTTCAAAGGGGATACCGGCATCTTCTGCCTGTTTCTTTACTTTGTCAACAGAGATAACCACATCGCCAATCATATATTTAGCAGCACTTTCCTCCGGATTCATCGGGAAAGATAAAACATCCGTCGATTTGTCAATTCCACGATAAAGCCTGTTTATCTCTCTGATTTTTGCATCATCCAATATCAGCAGCGAAATTTCCAAAAAATCATTTTCTGCCTTCACATTGTCAAATAAAATTTTTGAAATTTCCTCAAAAAAATTTCCTGAGAACAAATCTTCATCCGTTTTATTGTCAAACAAAACACTAATCTCCATTGCCAATCCTCTCCTCATACTTCTCATACGCCTTTATTATTTTCTGGACAAGCGGATGCCTTATTACATCCTTCTCAGAAAATTCGACGAATTTTACACCTTCAACATCCTTAAGGATATTTCTCACCAGGACAAGCCCGGAACCTTTGCCGACGGGGAGATCTATCTGGGTAATATCACCGGTTATAACGGCTTTGGAGTGAAATCCCAGCCTTGTTAAAAACATTTTCATCTGTTCCATAGTTGTATTTTGAGCTTCATCAAGTATTACAAAAGAATCGTTAAGTGTTCTGCCGCGCATAAAGGCAAGAGGGGCAAGTTCAATAACCCCTTTCTCAATGAGAAGCGCAGCCTTTTCAACATCGAGCATGCTGTATAAAGCATCATACAATGGCCTTAAGTAGGGGTTTATTTTATCGGCAATATCCCCCGGCAAAAATCCGAGATTTTCACCTGCTTCCACAGCCGGTCTGGTCAGTATAATGCGGCTCACCCTTTTTGTCAGATACATATTCACAGCCATAGCCATTGCAAGATATGTTTTGCCTGTACCTGCCGGACCTATACCAAACACTACATCGTTATTCTTTATATTTCCAAGATATTCCTTCTGCTTTTGGGATTTCGGTACCACTTCCTTTACACGTCCGGAAACTTTCACACTGTCCAGCAAAACTCCCTGTACATCTGTATCTTTGTCCGAATTTATCATACGCAGCGCATAAGTTATATCCGATTTATTTATATTCCTCGTTTTCGCAATGCTGATCAGATGTTCCAGCAGCTTAGCCCCTTTTTCAACAGCTTCCGCATCCCCTGAGAAAACAAAATTATTACCGAAAACGGCAATATTAATGGAAAGTTCCTTCTTAATCATTTTAAGATATTCATCCTGTTTGCCGAGTATTTCCGGTACCAGTGTTTCCTCAACCTGAATCTCTTTTTGCTGTGCCGCTTTCTCAGCCATTAATACCGTGCTCCCTGAATAATTTTTTTGCCCAATTTAACTCATCCTCCTTGTTTGTAATATACCCGTCAAGTTTTAAATCCAAAAGCTTCTCAAGTACTACACCAAACAGTCTCGACGGTTTGTAACCCAATTTTTTCAAATCATTTCCGTTAATTATCAGCTTTGTATTTCTGTATTTTGTAAAATAATCTTTAATAAGATAATCATCCTTTTGGGAAAGCAGAGCCCCAACGGAAAATATGTATTCATTGGAAAGCGGACTTAAAAGCCTGTAAACTTTGGCTGGTGTGATTTCTTTTGTTTTTGTAATCTTTAGTACCACATTCTTTGTTTTCAGCAAGCCTCTAATAAGATCGTCCCTCATTTTAGCAGAAAAATTAAACCTTTCTCCAAGATTTACCACTTCCTTAAATGTTAGGTTACTGAATAAAACACAAAACCGGCTTTTATATATTTCATAACACTCTGTTGAAAATTGAAATGTATACCATGAATATATTTTTTCAAGGTTTTCCAGATGTTCCAATTTACCGGAATTATAAACGTCCTTTGCAGAATAGTACTTAAAAAGGTCGTATTCATCGAGAAGTTTTAATGCGTCTATATAATTATCTTCACTCAGGATATATTTTAATTCCTGAAAAAGCCTGACTCCGGCTATACGATCTATCAAATTGAGATTAACGGAATGTTTTATCAGTTTTTTCGTATGCGGTCCTATTTCAAATCCGAATCTCACAGCAAATCTGATAGCCCTGAAAACCCTGGATGGATCATCCACAAAACTTAAGTTATGCAACACCCTGATTTTTTTATCCTTGATATCTTTTTGCCCGCCGAAAAAATCTATCAGCTTTCCGAAATCTTTATTATTAATCTGTACCGCCAGTGAATTTATGGAAAAATCTCTCCTGTAAAGATCATTTTTAATGGAAGAACTCTCAACCTCCGGAGCGGCAGCCGGAAAATCATAATATTCGGTCCTTGCCGTTGCAAAATCAATACGATCACCGTTCAAAATTACCACTGCAGTTTTGAACTTATCATGTACAGAAACCTTTGCCCCTTTTCTGCCGGCATAAGTGCGGGCTACCACAGTAGCATCACCTTCCACAACAATATCCACATCAAAATTTTTATTGCGCATCAGTAAATCTCTGACAAAACCACCTACAATATATGCGTTCATCCTGAGTTCATCGGCCAGCATGCCGACTTCTTCCAAAATAGAAAAATATTTTTCCGGCAGTCTGTCTTTCAGCATATTGGCAAGATTTCTCGTTTTAGACAGACCAAGACTTTTAATTCTCCCTTTCATATATCCGGGGGTCTTGTCCATATCTTCTCTCATAAGTCTCAGCAGATCCGTCCTTGTAATGACACCAACCAGAGCCCCGTCTTTTTCCACCGGCACAATCTTCTGATTAGCCCCCAGAATAATATCCTCAACTTCATAGTAAGGGGTTTTCGGATTTACTTTTTCAAACTCAATCTGCATTATCGAATTAACGGGCTCATCTGACAAACCGTGTTTAATTCCCTGTAGTATATCTTTTCTGGAAATAATACCCACAGTCGTTCCTTCTTTAACTACAGGCATCATATTCAGATTATATTTCATAAAAAGATTCTGCGCTTCATCAAAAGACTGATAATATGACACACATTTTACAGGATATGTCATAATACTTCCGGCATTCTTTGAGGGCTTAATTTTTTCTTTTATTACATTTTTCAGTGTATCAAAGGCTTCCGGCAACATTCTGTCTTTTATTATGGAGCTGGCTGCAGCCGGATGTCCGCCGCCGCCAAAATGATAACATATTTCAGAAGCGTCAATACTTTCAGTCTTGCTTCTTCCCACAAGAACGATTCTGTCTCCCAGTCTTACGAGAATAAACAGTGCATCGAGATTTTCCATATCAATTATTTTATGCGCCAGAAAAGAAATTTCCTCCACATATTCATCAAACGAAGCAGACGAAACCCCGACATAAATACCTTCGGCGACAATAAGTGTCATATTCATGAGGAGCTCGTTTAAAAGGAAGACCTGCTCCTTGGACATATCACGTTTTATATAATAAGGAACACCGGAAAGATCTGCTCCCAAATCCAACAGATATGCACATGCCCTCAAATCTTCGGATTTTGTGGTATTGAATGAGAGAAAACCTGTATCCTCATAAATTCCCATCAACAGGAGTGTAGCCTGCTCAGAATCAATTGATAAATTTTCTTCACGTATTTTGTTTACAAGGATTGTTGTTGTGGCACCATACGGGAAAAAATACATCTCATCGGCACCGATATCGGATTCTTTACTCTGATGATGATCAAAAACTATAATTTTCTCAGCCCGGGAAAGTATTTTATTAAGATATCCCAGCCTGTTTTTCAGCTTACAATCAGTTACCACTGCCAATTCAATTCTCTCTTCGGGCATATCCTCCAGTTCTTTCTTGTTCATTCTGCTTATCTCGATTCCCAAATCAACCCTGTCAAGGTATTCAGAAACATTTCCTTCAGTATTTGAGGATAAAATCACCTGATCACATCGGTATAAAAGAGCTGCAGCCACAGCACTTGAAAGAGCGTCAAAGTCGGGATTATGATGGGTTAAAACTACTTTCATTGCTTCCTGTCTCTGAAACGCGGATGATTTTCAAGCAGAACATTTCTTTTTTTATCATCTGTAACGTGGGTATAAATTTCCGTGGTGGAAATATCAGCATGCCCCAGAAACAATTGAATAGTCCTCAAATCAGCCCCGTTAGTCAATAGATGCGTTGCAAAGGAGTGTCTCAGCGTATGGGGGCTGAAATCCCCTTTTATACCGGCTGTTGCGCAATATTTTTTTATAATACTCCAGCATGACACTCGTGAAAGTTTCCCTCCGTTTTTATTCAAAAACAGGTAACCATTATCACGATTTTTTACAAAAGAAAACCTTCGTACTTCAAGATAACGGTTTATCAAGCCGATCAAAGAGCTGTACAGGGGTACAAAACGCTGTTTACTCCCCTTACCGGTAACCTTTATAATGCCTCTTTTTAAATCCATGTCGCTGATCATTATGTCAGTCAGTTCACTCACCCTGACACCTGTGGAATACAGAGTCTCAATTAAAACCTTATCACGTAAACCGAAAGGATTGTTAATATCGGGAGCCTCCAGAAGTCTGTCGATCTCTTCAAAATTCAGAAATTTTGGAATTTTATCCCATCTGCCCGGCTTTTGAACTGCATTCAAAGGATTGCTGCTAACGAGTTTTTCCTGCAACAGAAAATCGTAAAAGGAAGAAAGACTTGATAACTTTCTTAAAATTGTATCAACAGCAAAAGTATTTTCCCTAAGGTAAGACATATAAGAAACAACATCAACCATGTCTATTTTATCATAACGTTTCTCTGACCATTCGAAAAAAGACTGGACATCATGCATATACGCTTTAATTGTATTCTCTGAGAAACCAAGCTCTGTTCTCAAATAATTTTTATAATTTAACAAAACACGTGAAAGATTATTCATAATAGTTTATTCAATTTCTTTTGCCTAACAATTTCATAAACTCCTTTAACCTATATTTGGTTCAAATAAGCACAATGGCATATTTGTTTAACATTATATTTGCCACCCGGAGTGATGACAGACATTCTTCCCTGTCATCCCAATCGAAGCGGGCCACGTCTGCCTACGGTCGGGGGAATCTCTTGCTAAAAAACGGTAGAGATCTCTCCGCTCCACCGAGCACTCTTGTCGAGCGCTCGCTTCCGGTCAAGATGACATGTTTAGTTAGTTGTCACCTCGAGCGGAGCCGAGAGGTCTCTCTCGTCAAACAGCAATTTCATACCCCATCCTACCCTTCTCCTACCTTAGGAGAAGGAACCAGACTCTCCCCCTACTTTAGGGGGAGAATAAGAGGAGGTACATTTTGTCAAACAACGCCAGATATTTCTCCTAACCGATTAGCCAAGCTGTCTATAAAAAACAGTCGAAACTCTTTATTAAATAATACCACCAAACATCCACAGAATCAATAATATAAGTCTTGGCGCCCTCCTAAAATCCGTAATGGGTGATGGGCGATGCGTGATGGGTTATGGGTAATGCGTAACGCGTTATGATAGAGGTAGTTAATGTAGTTGAAGTTTAGCCCGCCCCTTAATATTTTGTGGGGTGAGAACTGCTTTCATCAATAACAAATATACCAATACACCAATATACTACTCACTCATTTCAACATCATCAACTCCCTCAACCATTCCAGCTTGATCAAATTTCTTAACCTCAACCTCAACCTTTACCTTTACCTCTACTTCGGCGCTTCACTATTAAAATATAATACACATCTAAACATTTACTATATATTAACTATGGCAGCAATATTAACAAATATTCTTTTCACTTATAACATGATACAGATTCAGCGCTAAAGGGATAAATAACCAAAAACCGTCCATTTATACTGAAACTTAGATAAAATAATAATACATTGCATTAATAGTACATTATTTTTTATAATTAGATTTAGATTATAGTTGAGATATACATTTAATATCATTATATATCATAGAGTTATACCATAGCTTATTTATATAATATAATCTTTATTCTTTATTTAGGAATTTTTACCCACTAATCTTTTGCACAATAATAATATGTTAAAATATCTTATTATTAATTTTTTCTATATACTAAACCGACGATATTTTTAAATAATTTTTTTGCAAAATATTACATTTTTTTGTTTACTTTGTATGAATGTTGATTTATAGTTTACTCTATGCTCACAATCCGCATATAATAAGAAGATATTAAGTTTACTTTAAAAACTGAAAATAAAAATAGCAGGAGGAACTTATGGAAATGGAAAAAAAAGGTAAGGTAACCAAAGAAGAAGCACTTGAATACCATATGGGACACAGGCACGGCAAAATAGAAGTGGTTGCCACTAAACCCTGTTTTACTCAAAGGGAGCTGTCACTTGCATATTCACCCGGCGTATCATACCCATGTCTGGAAATTGAAAAAGACCCTGAGAAAGTTTTTGATTACACAGCCAAAGGCAATCTTGTGGCTGTTTTATCCAATGGAACCGCTGTGCTCGGGCTTGGAAATATCGGAGCAGCTGCAGGAAAACCCGTTATGGAAGGAAAAGGCGTACTGTTTAAGCGGTTTGCAGATGTTGACGTTTTTGATATAGAGGTAAACTCTCAAAATCCGGATGAGGTAATCAAGGCGGCCGAACTTATCGAGCCGACTTTCGGAGGTATAAATTTAGAGGATATCAAGGCGCCTGACTGTTTTTACATTGAAGAAACACTAAGAGAGCGTTTAAATATACCGGTATTCCATGACGATCAGCACGGGACAGCCATCATAGCTTTGGCCGCCCTTTTAAACGCTGCAGAACTCGTCAATAAAAAACTTTCTGATATGAAACTTGTAATAAATGGTGCGGGATCAGCAGGTATAGCTATTGGCAAGCTCGTGATGCAAATGGGAATTAAAAAAGAAAACATCATAATGTGTGATTCAAAAGGTATTATTTACAATGGACGTACCGAAGGTATGAACAAATATAAAGAAGAATTTGCTGTTGAAACGGACAAGAGAACACTTGCAGAGGCAATGGACGGTGCCGATGCTTTTATGGGCTTATCAATAAAAGGAGCAGTCACAAAAGATATGGTCAAAATGATGAACAGAAACCCTATAATTTTGGCAATGGCTAACCCTGACCCGGAAATCACTCCCGAAGAAGTTGAGGAAGTAAGAGGGGATGCCATAATGGGTACAGGAAGATCCGATTATCCAAACCAGGTTAATAATGTTCTCGGTTTCCCTTTTATCTTCAGAGGTGCACTGGACGTCAGGGCAACAGCTATTAATGAGGAAATGAAGCTGGCTGCAGTCAAAGCACTGGCGGATCTGGCAAAACAGGATGTTCCTGAGTCAGTGTGCAAAGCTTACGGGCTTGAAAAAATTGAGTTCGGCAAAGAATATATTATTCCCAAGCCTTTTGACCCCAGGGTTTTGACAACAGTTGCTCCGGCAATTGCAAAAACGGCAATGGATACAGGTGTTGCAAGAGTGGAAATAAAAGACTGGGATAAGTATAAAGATATTCTTGAATCAAGACTTTCCATAGCAAAAGAATTTACACGTCAAATTATAAACAAAGCCAGATTCAATCCTAAAAAAATCGTTATGGCTGAAGGCAATTATGAAAAGATACTGAGAGCTTCTCAGAAGATTGTGGAAGAAGGATTTGCAACTCCTGTAATTCTTGGTGATGAAGCTGAAATAAAAGAAATTGCAAAAACTGGTAACATTAATCTTGAAGGCTGTGAAATCATTGATCCTGCAAAATCCGACAAACTGGAAGAGTATTCCGAACAACTGTTCAAAGAGAGACAGCGCAAAGGAATGACTAAAGTCGAAGCCAGAAGAAGATTAATCAGAATAACAAACTACTACGGCTCCATGATGGTATTAAACGGTGAAGCAGACTGTATGCTGACAGGATTTTCAAGAAGTTATCCTGAGTCCGTCAAGCCGTTTCTGGAAACTGTTCCTCTTCAAAAGGATTACAAAGTTCCATCCGGCTCTTATTTTATGGTTTTCAAAGAAAATATCGTATTATGTGCCGATACAACGGTAAATATAGACCCTGATGCTGAGCAACTGGCAGAAATTGCCCTTCAATCCACAGAAACATGGAAAAAATTTGATACAGACGCCAAAATCGCAATGCTTTCCTTCACCAACTTCGGTAGTGTCAAGATTCCAAGGACAAAAAAAGTTGCTGAAGCAATGAAAATAGTAAAAGAAAATCATCCTGAGCTGGTAATAGACGGTGATATGCAGGCAGATACAGCCACATATCCACCTATAGCAGAAGATGCGTTCCCTTTCTCTGCCATTAAGGGAGATGCCAACACACTTGTTTTCCCAAACCTTGAGTCAGGAAACATTGCATACAAACTGCTTTACAGATTAGGCGGCGGTACAGCCATCGGACCCATCTTGCAGGGATTCTGTAAGTCCGTACACGTACTGCAAAGGGGTAGTGATGTAAATGAAATAGTCAATATGGCTGCAATTGCCGTGGTTGATGCTCACTATAAAGAACAGTACAAAGATGAAATCTGCAAATAAATCTTCGGCCTGCCGCATATAAATTATGCGGCAGGCTTTTCTCAATGAATAACTATTTGTTTCTATTAACATTTAACGCTGAATTTCTTCGTAACCCATCACCCATCACGGCTTCTACTCATCACGTTTTCATCTGTCGCACTAACTGAATTTTTTTGGCTCTTGATTTATATGAATTTTTTTGTTATTTTATGCTTGAAAAGTTTTAGTATCAAATTAATTTTACATGTTAGTTATTTTTATAATATAGAGGTAGAATATGTATGACAATGAACATCTTTGCATGGATCTTATTCTCAACATAAGAAAAATCAACCGCTTACTGGATAAATATACTAAATATCTCAACCAGAAATATAATATTACCCTCCCCCAGCTTATCTGTCTTTACGAAATAAAAAAAGAAAGAAGCATCAATCTTACGGAGCTGACAAGACATGTAAACCTGAACAACAGTGCTATTACCGGCATAATTGACAGGCTTGAACTGAAGGGATATGTACAACGAGTAAAAAGCGGAAAAGACAGACGGATTATTAATATAGAGCTTACGGAAAAAGGTACTGATTTTGTGGACAGATCGTTTCAGGTGCTGGAAGAAGACTGCTTCTTTGAAAAAAACAAGTTTGACGAACAAGCTATAATAGATCTCATTAAATCAATCCAGAAAATAACGGATTCAATAGACCCCGAAGTCAAAAAGATAAAGATAAACTAGTAAGTCTTTTGTAAGGTAGTTAAAGGTTTTAGGAGTTGTAGAGTTATCAAAGAGCAGAGATTATTAAGGTTTCATGTTTTCCTCCCGACTGTTTTACCATTCTTATGTTAATTTCACTTTACATCTATCTCTATTAGTACTATATTGTAAATTAAAATTAACATATTGGTGCTATTTTGAAACATATCGAAGTATATACAGACAACTCTCCTGCAGGTTATATTACGAAAAATAACCTGAATTATCATTTCAATTATATTTTTCCAAAACCTGAAAATATAAAGCCCGTTTCCCTTACAATGCCCTACAGGGAAGAAACCTGGACAAACAGAGGAAACTTGCATCCAGTTTTTGAAATGAACCTTCCGGAAGGATACCTTTTTGAAATTTTTAAAAATATTCTGATGAAAGAATATGGAACGATAAACGACTATATTCTCCTCTCATATCTGTCAAACAACATACAGGGATATTTAACATATAATAGCGATATCACATACCAACAAAATATAAGTACAGAAATTCCGTCGTTAGATGATTTAATCACTTCAGATGATACTGACCTCTTTGATAAATTACTGTCGATGTTTATCCATCAAACTTCATTGTCTGGAATACAGCCTAAGGTTTTAGCTACATTAAAGGAAAAATCCGCACTTTCAACTCAGGATTATATTGTAAAAAGCTGGGGAGATGATTTTGCTCATTTGGCTGAAAATGAATTTTTCTGCATGCAAGTGGCGAGAAAAGCCGGAGTTAAGATTCCCGAAACGATTCTTTCCAAAAACAAAAAGCTCCTTTTTATAAAACGATTTGACATTTCAGAAAACAAATACCTTGGTTTTGAAGAAGTTTGTGTGTTGCAGGGAAAAAATAAAATACACAAATATTCCGGCAGCTATGAACAAGTGGCTAAAACCGTTTCAATTTTTACTGATGAGTTTTCAAAAGGAGAATCTTTGCTGCAGCTTTATAAGATTATTGTGATTTCCTACATCCTGCGAAACGGAGATGCTCATTTAAAGAATTTCGGTATTCTTTATACAACAGATCACAAAAAAAGATTTTTGAGCCCTGCATATGATATTGTAACTACAACTCCATATATCTTTAGCGACAAACCAGCTCTGACAATGTTCGGCAGAAAAATCTGGTGGGGCAAAAAAGAGCTTTTAACCTTTGGCAAAAATTACTGTCTTATTTCTGATAAGGAGTCTGAAAAAATCTATGATGAGTGCATGCAGGCAATGATTGATGTAAAAAATGATATAAAGAAATATGTCAAAGAAAATCCGCATTTTGAAAAAACCGGTAAAGATATCATCACATCCTGGGAGTCATCGGAAGATATGAAAACGAAGAAGGATATTAAAAATGAAATTTTGGGAAATCGGTGAAAAAATCAGGCAATTGCGTAAATCAAAAAAAATTACCCAGCAGCGTTTGGCCGATGAAGCAGAAATAAGCAGAGTTACACTCAGTAAACTGGAGAGAGGATACATTACAGAGGTATCCGTAGCAGCTTTAATAAAGATACTGAACGCCCTCGGTCAGGAAATCGATATTATCCCTGAGGACAAGCTACCTACACTTGATGATTTAAGGGATGATGCGGAATAATACCAAGTTACAGTCAAGAAAGTAATAAACACAAAAAAGCATATTCATCTTTTGGAAGTGGCGCTTCATTATTGGTGAGATGGTTAAGTAGTGAGGTAGAGAAGTAGTTTCTGGTTGATTGGGCATCCAACATTGAACCTTGAATCCTGAACATTAAACTTATCATTGCCGTGCTTCCTGAGTTATTCAAATGTCTCATACTTTATTTCTAATACCACACTAAATCTATAGACTGCTTTAAAAGAACTGTAAAGCTAAATCACTAATCTATACAGAGATTCAGTAATCATTGTAGAACCTGTAGACTCATCTTTACCCTGAGCAATAATTTTAAATAAGTATTTATAACTTGATACATTGCCTCCGCTCTTGGCAGGAAACGCTGCTGCTCCACCTACACCTGTAAGAGGCCCCTGCAAAACCTTGACTATATAAATATCTACTTTGTAATCACCGCTATTAAATTCAATCCATGGTTGGTTTGAAATAGAATTTGCACAATCGGTATCATCAGGATCTGCCCGTATAACATACTCATCAAGTTCTACTTCGCTTCCTAATCCGCAGGCAGACGCATCAACATTATTTAAAGTAATCCCTGAAAACATTGAATCAGGATTGTTGTCATAATTTTTTACTATTTCAATACCTAAATCTATTCCACCTTCTGTAGCTTCTTTTAAACTGTTATACCTTTTCACATTTCCGGAAAATTTAGTCCCTTGTATCATAAAATAATAGACTGAAGCCCCAAGAATTAACATGGCTGCCGCAAAAACCAAAACTGTTACAAGTGCAAAGCCATTCTTATTTAGTTTAAATTGACCAAGTCTAAAACAATTTCTACTTTTTTCCATCTGTAATACTCCTGTTCAGTTTTTAATGGATAACTTCCGCTGAGGGAATCATAATTATAGGTTTTTGATAAAGGGGAATCTTTCCTGTTTCCTTTTTGATATATAATCCCTATTTTAACAGTGTCATCTGTGCGCTCCACCACAAAATCAGCCAAACATCCCAAATAAGGATTATTATTTATAAGTAAGTTATGAGTATTAGGAGCACAATTTTCAGACCAGTCATAGGTATCAGAATAATTGTCAGATAACCTCATTTCTGTAGAAAAAAAATAAGGGTCATCGCAATCATGATTATCGCTGGATTTGCAAACATATAAAATATTACCTCTATCACATGAAGAAGTATCATATGAAATAAAATCAGGGTTTGATCTATCTTCATTCAATTCAACTACAGGATAACCGTCTGTTAAAGTCCTGGTCCCATTAGTACAAACTTCCCACAGTCCTGCTTCCATTTTTTCGCCAAAAAGTGTTTTAAACGTTATCGAGGTGTTATTGTCAACAACAAAAACATCATTTTCATCTTTATCTATTCCAAAACCGGCAGACTGTAATAATTTTTCCAATTTTAATAGTGCCTGATTTACTTCTGACTCTGATTTGGCAACCTGCCTGGTATCAAGAGCTGTTTTAGTAAAGGAAATATAAGTAAAGTAAACACCCGTCATCATAATTGAAATAATTGCTAAAGCAATTAACAGTTCAATCAAACTCAAACCGTTTTTATTTTTTACCATATGTAAGTCCATATAATTTTTCCTCTAGCACCGGCCTTCGGCCGGTAAATTTGTATATACAATATTTATTCTTTTCTGATAAAAACTTCACTTGTTAAATTATCTTCACCTTTTCCATATGGTTTCTGCCATTTTAATATTATAGATACCCTTTTTATCTGAGAAAAAGAACTGTTATCCTCATCAACTGTCCAACTAATATTATATTGTATATCATTATAATTTTGTGTCGTGCTTCCATCAGAAATGTTATCAAAGTCACTGCTTTTTCTATCATTTATTACTTTTTGCATAACATAATTTGCGTTACTCCTTACTTCATTCATCACATTTGTTCGCATAAAGTTTATCAATAGAGGAATTATCCCAAGCATAGCAATAGCAAAAATAAGTAGCGCAACCATGATTTCAATAAGGCTAAAAGCTTTTTGTTTTTTCATTCCCAATATTCTTAATATTTTTTTATTTAACATTAATCTTTGCTCCGGCAATAGATATCTCTTTTTTATAGCTAAAACTGTTTTCCAAAGTTATTGTTGATAAATCAGTAGAGTGCCCTCTTTTATTAAAAACAACTTGATTATCATCATATGTAACTTTTAAATCATCAGGAAGTGTATAGTTTTCACAGTTTTTCATAGTTAAGTTGTCAGGTGAATCACCTTCAAAGGTGCAGCTTCGAATCACAAGTGGCGAGCTGGAATTGTCGAGTGATAAACCGTACAATTTATATGCTGGTGAGCCAGGAGCGTTTTCATAACCTTTTGTAATGGAATTTTGCATTGCGGTTTCCAGCATTGTAACAATCCTGTCTGCTGTTTCATTGACATGAATTTTCGAAATCATTTTGGGAAAATACAGAGTTGAAATCCCTAAAATAATCCCAACTATAGCTATAACGACAAGTAGTTCAATTAAGGTAAATGCTTTATTCATTCATCACCTTGTAATCATGTGTATAAGTTTACTGGAAAAACTGCTTCCGGACTGTTTTTGTTTTGTAACCGTACCTACAGAAGTTTGGATTAATTTAGTATATTCACCACTACCTTCCTTCTGAGGCATTGCTGTAATGCCTTCGCCAACAGGCGGTGCTCCAGAGCCTAAATCCACGGTTTGTTTAAGTTCAATTTTCTGAACAATTTTTTGATTTTCGGTGATTGTTATAATAATTTGCCCAGAGTTTAAAAACATGGGTTGAGATGCAGGTGTACCTGTTTTATAATAATTTGCTATCAAATAGGTTGTACCTCCATAAGAGCATAAATCCTGCACAGGCTCAAAGACAAGCGAATCTAATACCCCGCCTGCTAAAAAAGGCTTTGAATAAACTCGCTTTCCACCACTGAGCTTATAATACCAACCATCGTAACCACCCCCTCCATTGGCTGTATTTTTGTATAAGTAATTTGCCAGCCCATCAACAGAAAGATTTGTTCCATCTACTATAAAAGATGTTTTATCTCCATATACGTCAGTAACTACTGGCTCACCTTTTTCTGTGCAACTATATGTATTTGTATTAGGATCATAAGCTGCCTCTCCACATTTAACCCCTAAACAGTAGCAGTCAACTTGATTAATATAAGCCTCAACAGTAACATCGGTGGAATCAAAAAGATCGGATAACGTTAAAATGGATGCACTGCCACCCTTCCATAGCTCATTTTTATCTTTAATACCTATAATATACTGATTAGAATTATCAAGCTTATCATCTTCACCAAGAAATCTACCTGTACCTGTATATAACCATAAAACATGATTTTCATCCAGAGCATCAGTGGGCATGCCATAAATAGGTTTGTTTATATTTAGTACTTTTTCAATATTACTGTCGGCAAGATTCGGAATATCCAGATAGTTGGAAGCATCACTTCGAATGTGCAGCATATATAAATTACCGGTAGCAGTATCAGCAGCCCCGTATGTACCAAAGGCTAAAGCATCGACATTGTAATCATGATCTACATCCAAAGATAAGTTTTCCCCAACTGCAACATTATTTTCAGGTACTGTTAAAGTATTTACAAGATTTCCGTTAGCAAGGTTGTAAAAGTAGATTTTTGATTTGTTAGCTTGGTAGCTGAAATCTGTGCCTGAAGGATTGAAAGGTCCGGAACCTATGGCTAAATACCATGAACCCTTTGAATTTTTTGCCCCCTGTCTTATTACTGAAGGATATGACAATGTTAATGTATTGTTAGGCAATTTCTTTTCCCATAAAATTTTAGCATTCTCAGGATCTGTTACGTCCAAAACAAATATTGATGAGCTATAAGTAGTGGAATTTTCAACAATTTCTTCCCCACCAAAACCCATTGTTCCCACTAAAAGGGTTCTCCAGCTATTTTTTTTGTCATCCTCTGTCCCTATAGAGGCATCCACAAGCTGAAATCTGTAATCTACTTTAGGCACATGGCAACTTTTATTTTCTTTGTGATACCATTGTAAATAGGGTAAAGCATTTTGTGGGATGAAAGCCCAAAGTTCTTCACCAAGGTTTTGTCCCACTACCTCTGATACGCCTGAGTTTATAGAATTATCAATAATTTTACCAACCGACACGGCATGAACCATACCATCATTTGCCCCAAAAAATGCTACAGCTTTTCTATTTTCTACTGTATTAGAATTCGAAAAATTATAATAACTCCAATCATTATATATGTTATCATATTTATTTACCTTTTCATTTGTTAAAATTATTGGAGTAGAGTTTATAA
>Ga0208561_100090_pt1 | contig 26035 bp, 18 predicted proteins | sample Shrwel1BS1Day9_FD_187536 | JGI IMG/M metagenome (GOLD analysis project Ga0208561, IMG submission 187536) | Subsurface microbial communities from deep shales in Ohio, USA - Utica-3 well 1 S-1-Day9 (SPAdes) (version 2) ... | reverse complement strand
GGTATAACCTCAGTGACCCCGCCATGGAAGACGCGCTGTATGAGATCGCGTCCATGCGGCTGTTCGCTCGATTGTCATTGGACAAGGCCATCCCCGATCACACCACTATCCTGAACTTCCGTCATCTTTTGGAGCGCCACGGTCTGGCTCGACAGATTTTTGAAGAGGTAAACCAATGGCTGTCTGAAGCCGGTGTCCTGCTGAAAGAGGGCTCACTGGTCGATGCCACCATCATCGAAGCTCCCTGCTCCACCAAGAACAAAACGGGCGAACGTGATCCCGAGATGCACCAGACCAAAAAAGGGAATCAATGGCACTTCGGGATGAAGGCTCACATCGGGGTTGATGCCCGCACCGGCATCACGCACAGTTTCACGACAACTGCGGCCAATGAGCACGACCTTAATCAGGCTGATCAACTGCTACACGGTGAAGAAGCATTCATCTTTGCTGATGCGGGTTACAGGGGCGCCGAAAAGCGAGACGAGCTGAAAGATGTCAGTGCGGACTGGTACATCGCAGAACAGCCAGGGAAGCTGAAGACACTGAAAAAACACCCTCGGATCAATAAGGTCAGAATCCGCACCGAGTATCTGAAAACCAGTATCCGTGCGAAAGTTGAGCATCCGTTTCGGATCATCAAGTGCCAGTTTGGTTTTGTAAAAGCCCGCTACCGTGGCCTGAAGAAAAACGACTGCAAGTTGGCCATGCTGTTCGCACTGGCCAACGTTGTGCGGGTGGATCAGATGTTGAGAGCACGGGGTTAATCCGTCTGCACTGCCTGAAAAGGTGGTTGCAGCTGGTTAAAAAGGGCTAAAAGTGTTGAATTTTCGCCTCTGAGGCGGTGACAACGACATTTCAGAGCCTTGGATCGGGCTTATTCGTAGCTACCCAAGGTTCCTATTGGTTGCCACAATAATACGCACATCAACTATGCGCTCCTCTGTAGAGCCTACAGGAGTAAAGCTGCCATCTTGAAGTACCCGTAGTAATCGAACTTGGGCTTCTAGTGGAAGCTCTCCGAATTCGTCCAAAAACAGGGTGCCACCATCTGCTTGATCAAACACCCCTGGCTTGCTGGTTGTTGCACCTGTGAATGCACCTTTGCTATGGCCAAACAAGGTGCTATCAATAAGCTCCGAAGGAATTGCGCCGCAATTCAAAGATAGGAAAGGCTGCTTTGAGCGTGGGCTGGTGTTATGAATAGCCCGAGCAAATAGCTCCTTGCCAGTGCCTGTTTCACCATGAATCAATACCGGCACTTCTCTCATCGCAAGAATCGCTGCACGCTCCTTCAAACGTTCCATCTGAGGATCTTGGGTGATTATGTGGTCAAACGCAGCCGTAGAAGGAGCCTCACAAGCAATAAGGCTCGTCAGGCGATCATCCAGAGCGTCAGCAACGGACGGTAAAAAGTCAGCAGCTATGTCGAAAGGAAGCTCAACGACTTGAACTCCCTGCTGCAGGGACGATTGCAAAAAACGAACTCGATACTTCGTCTTACCCGTAAGGATCGAAACTGACGTCATTGCGGGCGTGCCCGACGTCAATTGAATATAAATCGGTGACCTTGGGTGCTTCTCTACGATGTCAGAGAGCGTGGCATCCAAGACTTTGTAGATGTCAGCAAAGTGAATGGGGCTCTGAAGCTCAGCCTGAACGGAAACGAATTCCGTCCTGAAACTTTCTTTTAGCCGATGTAGATAATTTCTCACCTCATCCAGCGGTTGGTTATGAAGCAAATAGGCATAGCTGAAGTCCTGGTGGCGAAGCACACTGGCTAACGGCCCATCAATAACCTCGTCCGAACCACCTCTGATGTCTGCAGTGCCAATCCAAGATACAAGAACGTCAGCCATGTTAGATAAAGTATCTTCTGTAGATATAAAAAATTCATCATCAGGCATTTCTGCTCAGGAAGCAATGTGCGTACAGGTATGGCTTCAGGATCACTAGACTACTACTGACGAATGCCGATGGGAAATTTTACGGATTTCCCCCTGGCGAACTATGCTTCTGAATACTGGTCTGGTATCGGTGTTCAGAATGTCTCTCCAAAACTTCCCCAAGGCTTTACCTGACGAACTACTCGGTAGTGTTCTAGCTCGAAGCGTTCATCAACTGGGCGTTAAAGATGACAAGGTGGCACTTAAGCTGCTCTTTGGCTCCCGAAATGTAGTTCCGTCTGGGTTGATGCAGGGGCACATCGATATGCTTCTGGAGCATGTAGGGCATATTTGGCCAATATCATCATCAGAAGTCATTCAGCGTCATTCACTACTTCCGCTATTCAGGCCTTTCTCTACTCATGAAAAGTACAGCAAATTGCTTGCTGACCTTTGCTCTGGACGAATGAATTTTGGCATGTTGCGTTCGGGTATCAACGCTTCGCGTCTAAAATGGACAAATACCTTCAGAGTTTGTCCCGTGTGTTGGCATGAGCAGCGGGCAGAATACGGTTTTGCAGTTTGGTCTCGTGTCTTGCAGTGCCCAGGTGTGGAATGCTGCCCAGATCATAAATGCCTTTTGGTTGATAGCAAAATATCAATGCCGTCAGAGCGGAGGCATGAGCTGGTTGGAGCTCATCAATACCGACTAGAGTGCTCGCTGGCGGTTGCAGCTGAACAAAGGTTAGTACAGGTTGCTGACTGCATTAAGCAGCTCCTGGATTTGAATTATCCGTTTGTTACTCCTGGCCATTGGACGGGTTTCTACCGTCAGATTGTTAAGGACAAGGGTCTGGTATTGGGCGGCCGCGTTGATCATGATGCTATACGTTCCGAGGTATTGTGCTACTGGGGGGAACAGCAACTTGAAAGATGGGGCCTCGAACTTTCAGGTGACTCAAACTGGTTGTTGTCCATGTTTAGAACGCACCGACGACCCTTCAATTATCTCCAGCACTTGGTTGTATTACAGGCGTTTGAGCAGCCTACGAATCTCGAAAGGCTGTTTCAGCAAGTAGCATCATTTCCTGCTGAGCCATTAGCGCGCAGGCATTATGAGAATAGCCGGGCTGATTACAGTCGCCAGGAGTACAGGGAAATATGGAGGCAGCTCCTCGCTGATGCATCATCTTTGAAAAGCATTAGATCTTCTGCCGAAGGGGCAAGAGTCTACTCGTGGCTGTATCGATATGACCGTGAGTGGTTGATGAAAAACAAACCTGCAGCGATGGCTAGGAAGCCACGTAATCATATCGACTGGACTGCTCGTGATCGTGACTATGCACGCCGTATATGCCGCCTGGAGAGATCGTTGCGGCATCAAATTGACGGCCCGAGACGATCACAGGCTTGGTATCTTCGCCAAATGGGTCTGAAGAGCTCCTTTAGGATGAAATCTCATCTTTTGCCGCTTTGTAGATTGCTTCTTAATCGTTATGCTGAGTCCGTTGATGAGTACCAAACGCGTCGTCTTGCGAGCTGTGTGCTTCGGTTAATGGAAGAGAAAAAGGAATTCCAACTGTATGAAGTTGAACGCCTTGCTGGGCTCAGTAAAGAGCGGTGTCGAAAAGCTGCAAGGCAAATTATCCGAGATCATATCGCCTGCTGGTCGGGCATTGCGCAAGTTTCCAGCAGACTCCAAGCTTGAAGCTGTTCGGGGGATCTATTCCCGCAAGTTACTTGGGCTTAGGCAACAGGCGGTAGTGGATGTTAAGTTTGAGCATCATCCGTTAACGGCAGTGCCTATTGAAGTAATCGGTATGTTGGTGCCGGGCAGCAAATTTAAAGATAAAAAGAGAATCCCTCCCAAGGACTCCCAGTCTCGATCAATCAGCATTGATAGGGTCGAAGAAGCCGTACTCCTTGATCATGAGTATTGGCACAGAGTTCATTCAATGGATGGCAGCAGTTGCCTCATTCGCAGTATAGAGCTGGCTCGGGTTTTGTTTTTCCATTCGCCTCATCTGATTCGCTGTGCTCTTCGGCCAAATGGAATGGATTCATTGGTTCGGATTGGCCGTGGTGATGAAGTCATTGAAGTGAGTTTCACAGAGATGGCTGACTTTCCTGCCTCACAGCTACACAATAAGCGAATTCAGTCTCATTTATCATGGCTTTTTCTGTCCCAGTCAGCCAAGCAGTCCTTCGGTAGTATCTACCAAGAATGGGTGATGTGTGATGAAGAGAGATGGATGTTCAGGTTTTCACCTCCGCCGATGCATGGCTGGCAAATCTCAGTCATGAGGTGTGCCCATAGCGTTGACCCGTTTCTTGAAAAAGTATCCGAGATACGTACAGTCAACGTAGAAGATTTCTGCCTACAGCAGAAAGTCATTTTTCGTCACCCGAAACTGCGTTATCCAGTGACTCTTGATGAAAGCCGCAAGTCACGCAAACGCAAACCCACAGACGAACATCCGGAGCTTGATTTACCATCAGTGCCAGGTATGGCGGAGGGCATGCACCAGGTTGATGATGGTAATTTGAAATTCAATATACCTTCTGGTCCCATGACGGAAGTTGATGGTGGCCTACCAAGACCCGAAGGGTCAGGGACCCGCGAAGCAGAGGCAGGCATTTCACAGTCAACGGGGGCAGGACCTTCTGAGCTGGATGGCGATGCCCAAGAGTTGAGCCTCCGCTTGAATCAGGAGGCTGATCCGGAAGAAGAACAACAGCCTGATGAACTGATTGCGAGCGAACCCACAGGGCGTTTTTCAAACTTTGAAAAAGCCATCAACATCTTGGTTCATGAATACGACTACGAGCTAACTGGGTCAATCTGCTGCTACGAGTTTCCTTTACCAAAGACACGTAGCAAAAAGATTCTAAGGACAGAGGATGGCAGACCCATACAGTACTACTTGGCAGGCCTTCGATGTAACGATCTTTCCATATGCATCTTGGAGGCTGACGTTGAGAGCTTGCTAGTACATGAAGAAGCTAACCCAGAGTCCGTTAGTACACTTCTGGCTATTGTGCGAGGGGAGCCCACGCAGTCAGTGTCTCGTATAGTGCAGTCATTTTCTGACAGTGGAGTGACTTGGAAAGAGTCTGACTTACGTACACATTGCCTAGTTTTTCATCGTTGCGATCATCCTAAACGATACCGGTCAGTGGATACAGAGGTGGCTGGCAAGATCACCAGGCAACGTGTTCCGCGAGAAAACGATGTATTTCTTCGATCTTGGGTGGACATCCTGCAGAGAGGCATTCAGAAAATCACTCAGAAATACAATGATGCACAGAAAGATTCAGATATCAGGGAGTAGAAGTGCCGGTCTGCAGTCAAGCTTGGCTGCGATCTGATATAGCTTCTCTACAGTGATGTTTACCCCCCGGAGACATTGATGTTTCCGGATTAGATGGTGCTAATGCTCATCAAGGGGCTAAAAGCGGGTTAGCAAAATCAGCAGACATGTTGCATGTGACTTTTGATGGCATGTTTCGGCATCAGCTGCTGGCTTTGTTCTGAGGCTTCTAACGTTAGGGCTCTTTCGGGTGGTGTTTTTAATCAAACTTTATTTTAAACTGAAATGGCCGGTAGTGAGTCGTCCGCCACTAATCGGATCAAACTTTATTTTTTGCTGTTCACGAATTAATCTAAAAAGCTTGCCTTTTTGGTCAAACTTTATTTCTCTCCGATAACACGTTTGCATCATAATGGACTGCCAACGTGCTGCCATCGGCCGCTCTCCATGACAGAGGTTGCTTGCACGATTGCAATCCGCCAGGCGCGGCCTCAGCTGGCGAGTTCCTCCCGCATCATGTTCAGAAGACCACCCTTGAGAATCATTCTGACCTGTCGGTCGCTGAGATCGTAAGTGAGTTCGTAGGTTTCTCCGCTCCGGTTGTTTTTGGCCCGGACGGGGTTGCCAGACTTCAGGGCCTCCACCATATCCTCCAGCAACAACTCGTCGTCCTGATTGATCCTGTCGTAGTCTTCGGGGTTGGCAAATTGCAGCGGCAGGATGCCGAAGTTGCAGAGGTTCTGCCAGTGGATGCGGGCGTAGTTTTTCGCGATGACGACCCGCACTCCCAGATATCGGGGCGTCAAGGCCGCATGCTCACGGCTTGAGCCCTGACCATAGTTCTCGCCCCCCACGACGATGGAACCTGTGTCCTGATGCTGGCTGGCGCGCTGGGGGTAGGAGGGGTCAATCCGTGTGAAGGTAAACTCGCTGATTTTGGGAATATTGCTGCGATACGGCAGGATATTGGAGCCGGCCGGCAGAATTTCATCGGTGGACACGTCATCACCCACTTTCAGCAGTACCGGTGCTTCCAGGGACTCAGGAAGACCCTCAAATTCCGGCAGCGTGCTGATATTAGGGCCTTTTTCCACCATCTTCAGTTCCGGATGGGCAGCCGGCGGACGGATGTTGCGGTCCTCCACATAAAACGAGCGACTCTCATCAAAGCGCGGACACGCCATGTCCAGATCCCTGGGATCGGTAATTACACCGGTAAGCGCCGAGGCCGTGGCAGTTTCCGGGCTGCACAGGCAGACTTTGTCCTCTTCCGTGCCTGAACGGCCGGGGAAATTTCGGGGCACTGTGCGCAAGCTGATCTGATCCGTGGCGGGTGCCTGGCCCATGCCGATACAGCCATTACACCCGGTCTGGTGCAGCCTGGCCCCCGCCTTGAGCAGGTCACTCAAATGGCCAAGATCGGTCAGGTTTTCCAGTACCTGACGCGAGGTGGGATTGATATCAAAAGACACCCCTTCACTGATCTGACGCCCCCGGACCATCATCGCCGGTACCGCGAAATCCCGCAGACCCGGGTTGGCGGACGAGCCGATGTAGGCCTGGTAGATGGGTTCCCCAGCCACTTCCCGGACTGGGACGACTTTGCCCGGACTGCTTGGCAGCGCAATCAGGGGCTGCAGGCTGCCCAGGTCAATTTCATCGTGTTCGTCATAGGTGGCACCGGCGTCCGCCTGTATTTTTACAAAGTCGGCTTCCCGCTGTTGCTGTCTGAGAAATCGGCGCACGGCCTCGTCTGCAGGAAACACGGTCGCGGTATGCCCCAACTCCTGCCCCATATTGGCGATGACGTGACGATCCATGGCAGACAAATGTTTGAGGCCAGGGCCATAGTATTCAAAGATTTTTCCGGCGCCGCCCTTCACACCGTGGCGGCGGAGCATTTCCAGTATGACGTCCTTGGCGCTCACCCAGTCCGGCAGTTTGCCGGTGAGCTTGATACCCATCACCTTGGGCATATTCAAGTAATAGGGCTCGCCACACATGGCCATGGCGACCGCCAGCCCCCCGGCGCCCATAGCCAGCATGCCCAGGGAGCCAGCAGCACAGGTATGGCTGTCGGAACCCAGCAGGCTTTTGCCCGGTTTGCCAAAACGCTCCATATGCACCGGGTGGCTTACCCCCGAACCCGCCGGGCTAAACCATATTCCGTGCCGCTGGCAGGCACTGCGCAGGAAAAGGTGGTCGTCCGGGTTGCGGTTGTCCGCCTGTATCAGGTTGTGATCAACATACTGGGCAGACAGCTCGGTTTTAACCTGATCAAGCCCCATGGCTTCCAGTTCCAGCATGACCAGCGTACCGGTGGCGTCCTGGGTCAGGGTCTGGTCTATCCGCAGGCCGATTTCCTGCCCGGCTTTCATTTTTCCGGACACCCGATGCGCCTCAATCAGCTTCTGGGCTACGTTCTGCGGTTTGGTTGGGTTCGATTTTGCCATGGCATCACCTATCATCGCGGGCCAGATCCCGGACACTCGCGGTGGGGTTGTCACTGAGATTCAGTAACCGGTTACCGTTAACGCTAGTCAAAAACTGCCCGAACTTCGAATTCTGATTCTGGCAGCGGCTCGCTATCACCAGCGGTAACGGACACTGCCCACCACGCTGCGCTCGGCGCCGTAGTAGCAATAGCCGCTGCAGCTTGCCACGTATTCCCGATCTGCCACATTGGTGACGTTCAGTTGCGCCTGCCACTGTGGTGCGAAGGCGAATTGGGCCATCATGTCGAACACGGTGTACGAAGGCACTTTCGTTGAACCATCCCGGGTTTCGCCAACGAAGCGGGCGCCACCACCCAGTTTCAGGCCGGGGGCCAAATCGGTGAAGGTGTAATCCAGCCAGGCCGAGGCCTGGTGGCGCGGAATCAGGGGCGCCTGGCGCTCTTCACTGTTGGCATCGCTTTTCACGGTGGCATCGCTGTAGGTGTACGCGGCGGTCAGTTCCAGCTGATCGGTGAGGTAGCTTACGCTCTCGACCTCGAAGCCGGTGGTTGTGCGTTCCGCGTCCTGGGCACGAATACCGTTGTTCAGAGTGCTGCCCAGTGAATTCTCTTCTTCAATCCGGTAAGCCGCCGCCGTCAGGTAACCATCCATGCCCCGGGGCGCAATTTTGACACCCGCTTCCAGTTGCTCACCTGTGCGCGGGTCATAGAGGTCGCCACTGCCGTCGGTGCTGGCGATGGGCTCGAACGATTCGGTATAGGACAGGTAGGGAGAGATGCCATTGGCTGCCAGGTACATGATGCCGCCAGAGAGTGACACCTGGTCGTTATCGGCGCCTTCCTGTGTGCCGGCCGTCAGGTCGCTGTTCTCAAGCTCGGCCTGATCGTACCGGGCGCCAGCCAGGAACACCCAGCGGTCGTCCAGGCGCAGTTGATGCTGCAGGTAGTAACCGGTCTGTTGCTTGTCGGTTTCCGAGTGCGTCAGGGTGCTCGTGTCGATGGGTGTGAAATTGCCGTACTGGGGATCGAACAGGTCGATGGGGTCGCCAAACCCGGTATAGGTTCCCGCACCCTTGTTGTTCAGGTCCTGATAGTCCACACCGAACAGGAAAGTATTCTCGGTACGGTCGGTATACCAGGTGCCGACAAGGCGGTTGTCCACGGTCCAACTTCTGGTTTCGCCATCGCGATAGATCAGGCCCCGTGAACCTTCCCGTGGGTTGCTCTGGCTCTGCGAGACAATGAAGCTGCTGCGAAGCAGCAGGTCGGATTCGCTGTAGCGGAAATCCTGCTCAAACCGCCACACATCATTGATCGCATGACTCAGGGCATAGCCAACGGAAGTCTGTGTGCGCTCGTTGGTATCGTAACCCGGTTCGCTGTAGTTGGTGGACGGGTCCACCTTGCCATAAGGTGTACCCTCAATCGTGCCATAGGCCAGCTTGAACGGGTTGGTTGGGACGGCGTCGTCTTTCTGGAAGCTTGAAAGCACGGTCAGGCTGGTCTGGTCGGAAATATCCCAGGTCAGGCTGGGGGCCAGGTAATAACGCTCGTTCTCGGTGAAGTCCAGGTCACCTTCCTGATAGCGGTACAGGCTCACCAGGCGGTAACTGAGGTCATCGCGCTCACCCAATGGGCCGGTGGTGTCGATGCCCAACTGGCGATGCTCATCGGTGCCCACCTGGATATCGACCTCGCCCTGGGCCGTGTCGCGTGGGCGCTTGCTGATGGCATTCACCACACCCCCCGGAGGGGCCTCGCCATACAGGATCGACGCGGGACCCTTGAGCAGTTCAACACGTTCAAGCCCAAAGGGTTCCACCATCCACTCGTAGAAACCCGTCCGGTAGATTCTTAGGCCATCCTGATAGGTCGCCTGGTCAAAACCCCGTACTTGCAACCAATCGGTATCGTTATCCTCCCCGTAATGGCCGGAGACAACGCCGGCGCGGTACTGGAAGGTTTCGTCCAGGGATTGAACGTTCCGTTCCCGGAGCTCTTCTTCAGTGACCACCGACGCCGGCCTGGGCGTTTCAACCAGCGGCGTCTCCACCTTGAGCGCGGTTGCCGACACAACCAGCGCGTTCAGGTCGGTGGTGTTGTTTTCCTGGGCCAGCAGCGGGATCGGTGCAGAGGCCAGACCAATGGTTGTCAGGGTCAGCTGTACAGTCCGTGTCAGCGGGTTGGGATACAGAAAGGGAGACATATCGGTGACCTTTACCTGTTGGTGTGTGCGGGCGGAACGCCTTGGCGATGGTGCGGCGTGAATCATATTTCCTACCAAACAGTAATGCAAACTATTACCATTACGGGCGTGACCGGAAGGACCCTTGGTCGTCTTTCGGGTGAAAGCAGGGGAGGTCAGTTATGCAAGCCGAATCAGGGGCTGAAAGATTGCGGGAGTTCAGCGTCCGGGACTTTCTGGATTTTGGTGAACAGTACGGTATCGAGTATCGATTCAGCGCTAATAACAGTGGCGAGGACAATAATCGAACGGCAGCGATTGCCCGAGGTTGCATCAATGAGCTAACGCTGCCGTCAGGTCTGCGATTTACCCACTCCGAACTGGATATTTTCCATGGTTACGAGTCGGTTTCACTGGGCCAGGCTCCCCTGTTGATCGTGATCGTATTGGAGGGGTGTATCAATCTCTCGGTCGGGCCCGTGATGCGTGAGTTACGCACCGGCATGGCCGCCAGTCTGAGGCTTTGCCCGGAGTACGCACTGCAGGTTCGGCAATCGCCCGACCAGCACCTGAAAACACTCACGCTGGCCTGGGACCCGGGGTGTTCAGCCGGGGTCGGAACGGAACACCCTGTCATGCGCCGGTTGCTGCAGGAGGTTCATCGCCCCATGCTGGCGTGGCAGGTGCCCGGGGAACTTTTCCGGAGTCTTGAGCCAAGCCTGAACCTGACGATACCTGAACTGAGAAAACACCTTGTCCTGGAAGGGCTGGCGATGCAACTGCTTGCCCATGGTCTGCCCGAGCATGACCAAAGCCAGCCCCGAAAACCCCTGTCTTATCGTGAGCAGCAACGTCTGGAATCGGTTCGCCAGCTGTTGGAGTTTGCACCAGCGGAACACCACTCCCTTGAGGCCTTGGCCGATCGTGCGGCCATGAGCAGTAGCAGTCTGCGTGCCAAATTCCGTGCAACCTACGGTGTCACCCTGTTCGAGTACTTGCGGCGGTGCCGGCTTGAACTCGGGCGCAACTACCTCGAGCGTGGCTATTCGGTCCAACAGGCAGCTCACTGCACCGGTTATCGGCATGCCACCAATTTTGCGACCGCCTACAGACGCCATTTTGGCGTTTCGCCCCGAAAAGAAGCCTGACGCCGGAGATTGTGTCATCACGCATAGGAAGTCTGACATTTGGCATACCTCACGACCGATCTAAACACGAATAATTCGCATTATCTAATAAAGGTCCGAACGAGGTTTTCCGATGTTTCAACGTTCCAGAATGTCATTGGCCGTGGCGTTTACTCTTACCGGTATCACCGGCCTCCCACTCTCACCGGCACAGGCAGCCGAACAGCCAGCGACGCTTGAGGCCCTGAACGTAACCGCTGTCCGCGGTGCCACCAAAACCGAAACGCCGGTTATGGAAACCCCGCAAACCGTCAATGTCATCAACAACGAGGAATGGCAGGAACGGGGTGCGGAATCGGTACAGCGCGCGGCCAACTACACGCCGGGCGTGGGGGCCAATCAGGTGGGCTCCTCCAATCGTTACGATTACCTGATTCTCCGGGGCTTTTCCGATGGCAGTATCAATAACACCTATCTGGATGGCCTTCGGGTGATGAACGATGGTGGTTCCTTCAGTTCTTTTGCAATTGATCCCTGGTATCTGGAGCGAATTGAGATTGTCAAAGGCCCAACTTCCGTGCTCTACGGGCAGAGTTCGCCGGGCGGCATTGTCGCCCTGACCAGCAAGAAGCCGGAATTTCAGGCCGGAGGTGAGGTTCGGGCAACCTTGGGAAACAACGCTCAACGCGGCTTTGCATTCGATTTTACCGGTCCTGTCGATGACGACCGTCGTGTGGCGTATCGCCTGACCGGAAAGATGTCAGCCGCCGATGCCCAGCAAGATCACGTGGAGGAAGAGCGCCGGGTAATTGCGCCCTCATTGACCTGGGATATGACCGACTATACGTCTCTGACGCTGTTGGCTTACCTGCAACAGGACCCGAAAGGTGGTTATCACGGTGGTCTTCCTTACGAGGGCACCGTGGAATCCCGCAATGGCAAGAAGATCGACAACACCTTCTTCGAAGGCGAGCCGGAGTACGACGAGTTTGATCGGGATATGGCCATGGCCGGCTATGATTTCGAGCATGAGTTCAGCCAGGCCTGGACTGCGCGGCAGAAATTTCGTTATCTGGAGTCTGAGGTGTCTGTGCAGCAGGTTTATCAGGCTGGTTGGGGAAGTGGTGATGAGCTGCTCCGAAGCATTCCCGGCCAAACGTACAACACAACGGGCTACTCTGCCAGCGAAGAAGAGCTGGAGGCTTTCACTGTCGACAATCAACTGGAAGGGACAGTAGTTACCGGTTTATTGGAGCACCGGGTTCTTGTGGGTCTGGATTATCAAAAGCGGGAGAACGAGGTAAAAGCCACCTACGGTGAATTCCCCTCGATCGATGCGTTTGATCCTGTCTACGGTGCCGACCCCCTGATTCTTGTCGGACCCTTCAATGATCTCCGGGAGCTCGAGCAAACCGGTGTTTATTTACAGGACCAGATGGTGATTGGAAACTGGCACATCAGTCTGGGCGGACGCCAGGATTGGGTTAACATCAAGAATACATCGCTTGATTATGGAACCGTTCAGGAACTGGATGAAAACCAGTTTACCGGCCGCGCGGGATTGCTTTATAAGTTCGACAATGGTGTGGCGCCCTACCTGTCCTATTCCACGTCTTTTTCGCCCAGCGCCTATCTGGATGAGAATGGTGAGCTTCTCAATCCAAGTACCGGTGAACAGATTGAAACTGGTTTGAAGTATCAGCCTGTTGGCACGGGGAACCTGTATACCCTGTCGGTGTTCCGGATCAACCAGAAAGATCTCGCAACCAAAGTGCCCAATGAAACCTTCTACCGTGCCATTGGCGAAATTCAGTCTCAGGGTATGGAATTGGAAGCCAAGGCTCAGCTGACTGAGAACCTGGATGTTCAAGCGGGGTATGCTTACACCGACGTCACCTTTGAAAAGGCCGAGGCGTATCGTGAAGGTAATCAAGCCAGTCAGACACCTGAACACCAGTTGACGATGTGGACGGGCTACAGCTTTGACCAGGGTATCCTGGATGGCGCTCGCGCTGGTTTTGGTGTTCGCCACATGCGCGATATTCAGGCCAATGATGCAAACACCAGGAAAGTCCCGAACTATACTCTAGTCGATATGGCGCTTTCCTATAACCTCGCCCGTCAGGGTCTGCCGGGGGTTACGGCGCGGCTCAACGTGAACAATCTGTTGGATAAAGAATATATTGCTTCCTGTTACAACAGCCTGAACTACTGCTACTACGGCGCTGAACGTGACGTAAAAGCATCAGTTTCGTACAAGTTCTGAACCATTCAACAAGCAGACACAAGATCGGGCCCGGTAACTCGGGCCTGATTTTTTGCGTTATCACCGGCCCGCCGGAATGCCCCATTTGCCTATTGGCTGCGTAGGAAAGGGGAAAACTTGCAAACAGAAGGAGCGGATAGCCTGATGACTCGGCGTATGATCGCACTCTTAACCCTGACCCTCGTATTGGCCGGCTGCACCGGCACCCCCAAGGGCATCGAACCGGTCACCGACTTCAACAAAGACCGTTACCTGGGTACCTGGTACGAAATCGCGAGGCTTGACCACTCATTTGAAGAAGGCCTGAGCCAGGTCACCGCCGAATACACCGAGAACGACGATGGCAGCATCAGGGTCATCAACCGGGGCTACAACGCCGAGACCGGCGAATGGGAAGAAGTCGAGGGTAGGGCGGTGTTCGTGGGGGATAGTGACACCGGGCACCTGAAGGTCTCTTTTTTCGGTCCCTTCTACGCCTCCTACGTGATATTCGCGCTGGATAGCGAATACTCCTGGGCTTACATCACCGGTTACAACCGTGACTATCTCTGGCTGATGGCGCGCACGCCCCATGCCAGTGAGGCGCTGCTGAATGACTTCAAAGACACCGCCCGGGCCAAGGGATTTGATCTGGACGAGCTGATCTTGGTGGATCAGTCCAGGCCCTGACCGCCACACATCGGAAATTACCTATGCATTTTTGGATGCGGAAAAATTCACGCGACGTAAGGTAGGCCGGATTTTGTTGTGCAGGGTGAAGATTTAAATGAAAGTGCTCTTGAGTATTGTTGGATTGTTTTTGTCTCTGGTGTCGGGTTACGGCTTTGCCGCGCCCAAACTTGAGGTCACCAACCGCCATGAAACCGTCGTACTGGAATGGGCTGATCTGGAAGCTCTACCGCAGACAACCATCCAGACCACCAGCCCTTACTTTGAAGGCAGTGTCGAGTTCTCCGGCCCTACACTCCAGGCAGTGATTGATCAGGTGGGTCTGTCGGGAGAGAGCGAGATGACTCTCATCGCCCTGAATGACTATCGGGTATCCGGCAGTGTTAACGAACTGCTCTCGCTGGATGCCATAGTTGCCACGCGCCGGAATGGCAAAGCCATGAGCGTTCGACAGCGTGGCCCCTTCTGGCTCATGCTGCCGATGTCTGATAGACCGGAACTGGATCACGAGGACTATCATCGCTTCATGGTGTGGCAACTGCAGCGGATCAAGCTTCAGTAATGATGAACGGCGGCTTTGTCCTCACCAGGTTGTTCTCCAGGACAACCATGCTCTTCCTGTTTTTGGTGGTGGTTGTCCTTTTGGGGACGAGTGTTTACACCTACATCCAGGATCGCAAACTCCAATCGGTGTCTTTGGATGCCCTGAGGATGGCGTCGTGGAATCTGGTGCAATTGGGCAACGAAGCGGGAGACTTGGATCTTCAGATCGGGCTGATGTCGAAGGGTGCCGGTGACCCAGACGAGTTGATGCTACGCTACGATATCCTCTGGAGCCGGTACGACTACCTCTTAAACAGCAAAGAGTCTGCTCCCACCCGTCAGCATGGCGACAACAAGGCTCAATTGGACACGCTGTTTGCAGATCTCAAAGCCCTGGAACCCGCTATTCTGGCCGCAGTCAACTCAGGATTGAGCCAATGGGACGCCGTTATGCGGGGCTGGGAGCCGCAAAAGACTCAGATCCGGAATCTGGTGACCGATAACTTCGTTGGAGATGAAACCAGCCGCCTGATGAGCAACGTTCAGGCCTCCCGAAACCGACTGGCAAACCTTCGGCTTCTTACCCTGATTTCATTGATGGCGGTGTTCGTCTATTTTGTCCTGGCGTTGTTTTTTGTTCGTCGCCAGTCGCGCACAGACCCGGTAACCGGTTTACCCAACAACAATTACCTGCGTACGGTTCGCCAGGTGAGTGGCGAGAAAACCATTATCATCTGCGAAATTCGCCAGTTGCAGCTCGTGCGCAGTGATTTTGGGGATCACGGTGCCAATGAGCTGAGTAGCCTCTATGCCAGCAAGCTCCTTAAAGAGCTTATGCCGGGCGATGAGCTGATACACATCTCCCAAAGCGAATTTCTCATGTTTCTTCAACCCAGGGCAGAACAGACCTTGGAGCAGACGGCAAGCCAGCTGGTGGAGGCCACCACGTTTGATTGGCACCAACCGAACTCCGTTCTCCACATATCGGCTGTATTTGGCATTGACCCGCCGTGCCAAGAGGTAAGTGGCGACTGGTCTACCCGTTATCAGCAGGCCCACCGTGCCTTGGCACAGGCCCATATTGAAGACCAAGCCTTTTATATTAACGGAGAGGATCTGAGACGACGTATTGCCGAAGACGCACAGATCCATGCCGGCCTCATCAAGTTTTTGAATCGTGAGCCGGGTTCGCTATCACTGCATCTTGTCTACCAACCGATCGTCAGTGCTGTTGACCAGAACTTCATCACTGGCGCAGAGGTGCTGCTACGCTGCCGGCATGACGACCTTGGGTTCATTCCCCCCAACCGAGTGGTGAACCTGTGCGAGCGCCTTGGGCTCGGGCTCAGCCTGGGGCGCTGGCTGTTCCGGGAAGTGGCTAGAGAAACCCGTTATATATACCAACACCTGGGTTTTCGCGGCCATATTTCCATCAATCTCAACCCCGCGATGCTAACCCACAAGCTGGCAGATGATGTCAAAGAATTGTTAATTGATGGCGGTATTCCCCCTTCAACCATCTGCATGGAAATTACCGAAGACAACGCCGCGTTGGAGTTTGGCTCCATTAACCAGTTGATTGAACGGTTGAAAGCAATGGGAATTACCTTTGCACTCGACGATTTCGGCACCGGGCACTCGTCCCTGGAATATCTCCGGGAGCTGAAAGTCGACCGCCTGAAAATTGACCGGTGTTTTGTGGACGGTATTGAAACTTCGGACGACAAAGCCCGGTTTCTGGGCTCCATTATCGCTATGGCCGATCAGGCTTACATGAAAAGCGTGATTGAGGGCGTCGAAAACCAGGAGCAATGGCTACTGGTCCGGGAAATGGGTGGTTCCCTGATTCAGGGGTATTTTGCCCACAAGCCCATGCCGATGGACGATTACACCAGTTTATTACTTGATCTTGGGACGGATTATCCCCGGGATATCAGACTGTCTCCGCAGCGCGCTCCTGTGGATTAATATTTCCCCAAGGTGCTTTCATAGCATACTACTTTTATGTTCGCTATACTACGCCCGCACCGGGCGACCGCGCCCTCTCTTTTCTGACTCCAGATCGCTCCCCGCGACCTTCGGCCAACGTCCGATGCACATTTATCAAGGAAGTCTGTGGATTTCCGCCGCATACTTCTGTCGCTGTCATCTTCAGAAAGAGTCGTGCAATGGCCAACACCGTTATATCCGGCTTTGCCAGTAATTTTCTCGGCAAAGCACCGGCCTGGTACAAGCAGGTCGTTCTGCTATTCCTGATCGCCAATCCCATCGTAATGTTTGTCCTCGGCTCCGGGTTTACCGGCTGGTTGCTGATTGCCGAGTTCATTTTCACGCTCGCCATGGCCCTCAAGTGTTACCCCCTGTTGCCGGGCGGGTTGCTGGCGGTGGAGGCCCTGTTGATTGGCCTGACTTCGCCAGATGCCGTTTATGAGGAAGTGCTCACCAACTTCCCAGTGATCCTGCTGTTGATGTTCATGGTGGCAGGCATCTACTTCATGAAAGAACTGCTATTGGTAACGTTTACCCAGATTCTCGTTGGCGTTCGGTCAAAATCGGCATTATCCCTGCTGTTCTGCGGTGCAGCGGCCCTGTTATCCGCGTTTCTGGACGCGCTGACCGTGACCGCTGTGATCATCAGTGTGGCGGTAGGCTTTTTCTCGGTGTACCACAAGGTGGCGTCTGGTAAGGGCTACCAGCACAAAGACCACAACGCCAACAGCGATGACGAGGTGATTGAGTTGCACCGGGAAGACCTGGAAGATTTCCGGGCTTTTTTGCGGAGCCTGCTGATGCACGGTGCTGTCGGTACCGCCCTGGGTGGCGTGGCCACCATGGTGGGCGAGCCACAGAACCTGCTGATTGCCAAGGTGGTGGGTTGGAACTTTGGCGAGTTCTTCATGAATGTAGCACCGGTTAGCCTGCCGGTACTGGTGGCCGGGCTTGCTACCTGCTGGGGGCTCGAAAAGTTGCGCTGGTTTGGTTACGGCGGCCGCCTGCCCCGGCCGGTCCGCCGGGTGCTGGAAGAGTTCGCGGAAAACGAGCGAGCCCAGCGTACCAAAGCCGATCAGGCAGCCCTGTGGGTCCAGGCGGTGGCGGCAGTGATCCTGGTGTGTGGCCTGGCGTTCCACATCGCCGAAGTGGGTCTGATTGGCCTGCTGGTCATCATACTGGTGACCTCCTTCACCGGCATTACCGACGAGGGCCAGATTGGCAAGGCGTTCCAGGAATCCCTGCCGTTTACGTCGTTATTGGTGGTGTTCTTCGCCATTGTGGCCGTGATTCACGAACAGCACCTGTTCACGCCTATCATTGACTACGTACTCAGCCTGCCTGAAAGCGAGCAACCCGGCATGTTCTTCATTGCCAACGGTTTACTCTCGATGATCAGCGACAATGTGTTCGTGGCCACAGTGTACATCAGCGAACTGAAGCAGGCGTTTGAAGCCGGGGCGATCAGCTATGACCACTTTCAGACACTGGCGGTAGCCGTGAACACCGGTACCAACCTGCCCAGCGTCGCCACCCCCAACGGCCAGGCGGCCTTCCTGTTCCTGCTGACTTCGGCTATTGCGCCGCTGGTTCGGTTGTCCTACGGCAAGATGGTGGTGATGGCGCTGCCTTACACCGTGGTGATGGGCGGAGTGGGGCTTTATATGGTGACTCACGCCCTGTGAATACTGTCGAAGCCGGTCCTTGTGTCCGGCTTCGCCTCTCTATATAGTGGAATAGTCCTTGGTTAACTACCATATGTTGTGATCAACTGTTGATCAGCTTGTTCAAACGGTAGTCGGGAATCCGGTGAGAATCCGGAACTGACGCGCAGCGGTATTGGGGAACGAGCGTGGCAAAAAGACACTGACAATCGTCGGGAAGTCGCCACGCAAGGCCGAATCACTAGGTTCACGCCCCTGAGTCCGAAGACCTGCCAAGGACATGGAGCCCGGAAAATCCCCGTGGCTTCTGAACTGCACCTTCGCGTTTCAAGGTGAGCAGGTCGGACCAGAACTTATCCTTTCCCTCTCCCGCCAGTGGTGAGGGAGCGTTTGGCGCTTATGCGGCGCCAGGTCGTCGGCATGCTTTCCTGTAAACGCGAAGTCTGCACCACCACGCGTTTAAAGGAGCACTGCCATGCATTCCCCCACTCTGGCTGAACCCCAGCCCGGCTCGAAAAGTGATACCGAAGCCCTCCAGGTCATCAAGCGCAACGGTTCGCTCGTCGATTTTAAGCCCTCGAAAATCAGTGTCGCTGTCACCAAAGCCTTCCTTGCCGTGGAAGGCGACCAGGCCGCTGGTTCCGCCCGCATCAACAGCGCCGTCCAGGAAGTCACCAGGCAAGTGATCCGGGCCATCAGCCGCCGTTTGAAAGCCGGCGGCAAGGTGCACATCGAAGACATCCAGGACCAGGTCGAACTGGCCCTGATGCGTGCCGGTGAACAGAAAGTGGCCCGTGCTTACGTGCTGTACCGGGAAGAACACGCCCGCCAACGTGCCATCGACGAGCCAATGGAAGCCCACCCCCACCTGACCGTGCAAAAAGCCGACGGCAGCATCGCCCCGCTGGATCTGGGCCTGATGAAGCAACAGGTAGAGCACGCCGCCACCGGGCTTGAAGGTATTGATGGTGAATCGCTGGTGGACCACGCGCTGCGCAACCTGTTCGATGGCATTGAAGAATCCGAAGTGCTGTCGGCACTGATCATGACCGCCCGTGGTCGCATAGAAATGGAGCCGGACTACAGCGCCGTCACCGCCCGCCTGTTGCTGGAACAGCTACGCCTGGAAAACGCCCGCGCGTTAGAGTTATCCACAGAGCTGCCGCTGGCGGAACTGTATCCACAGGCCCTGACCGCCTTCATTCACGCGGGTATTCAGTATGAACTGCTGGACGACGCTCTGGCCGCCTTTGACCTGGAACGTCTGGGTAAAGCCCTGAAACCCGAGCGCGACCACCAGTTCGGCTTCCTGGGTCTGCAGACCCTGTACGACCGCTACTTCCTGCACTGGAACAAGGCCCGGCTGGAACTGCCGCAGGTGTTTTTCATGCGCGTGGCCATGGGCCTGGCGCTGCGCGAAGACGACGCCAACGCCCGTGCCATCGAATTCTATGAGCTGCTGTCCAGCTTCGACTACATGGCCAGCACCCCCACACTGTTCAACAGCGGCACCCGCCATTCCCAGCTCTCTTCCTGCTACCTGACCACCGTGGACGACGACCTGGAAGGCATCTACGGCGCCATCCGCGACAACGCCATGCTCTCCAAATGGGCCGGTGGCCTGGGCAACGACTGGACCCCGGTGCGTGCGCTGGGCTCTCACATCAAAGGCACCAACGGCGAAAGCCAGGGCGTGGTGCCGTTCCTGAAAGTGGTGAACGACACCGCCGTGGCCGTAAACCAGGGCGGCAAGCGCAAGGGCGCTGTGTGCGCCTACCTGGAAAGCTGGCACCTGGACATCGAAGAGTTCCTGGAGCTGCGCAAAAACACCGGCGACGAGCGCCGCCGCACCCACGACATGAACACCGCCAACTGGGTGCCGGACCTGCTCATCGAACGCATGCGCGACGACGCCGAATGGACCCTGTTCTCGCCCAGCGACGTGCCGGATCTGCACGACCTGACCGGCAACGCCTTCCGTGAGCGTTACGAACACTACGAGGCATTGGCCGAGCAGGGCGAAATCACCCTGTTCAAGAAAACCTCCGCCAAACAGCTGTGGCGCAAAATGCTCACCGTGCTGTTTGAAACCGGCCACCCGTGGATCACCTTCAAAGACCCGTGCAACCTGCGCTCCCCGCAGCAGCACCAGGGCGTGGTTCACAGCTCCAACCTGTGTACCGAAATCACCCTCAACACCAGCCGAGATGAAATCGCCGTGTGCAACCTGGGCTCCGTGAACCTGGCCGCCCACATCAAAAATGGCGAGCTGGACGTACAGCGCCTGGAGAAAACCGTCGGCACCGCCGTGCGCATGCTCGATAACGTCATCGACATCAACTATTACGCCGTACCCGAGGCGAAAAACTCCAACCTCAAACACCGCCCCGTGGGTCTGGGCTTGATGGGCTTTCAGGACGCGCTTTACCAGCTGGGCCTGCCGTACACCAGCTCCGAAGCCGTACAGTTCGCCGACCAGTCCATGGAGCAACTGAGCTACTTCGCCATCCGCGCCTCCGCCACCCTGGCCGGTGAACGCGGGGCCTACGACACCTACGAAGGCTCTCTCTGGCAGCACGGCATCTTGCCCATCGACTCCATCAAACTGCTGAAAGAAAACCGCCGGGAAGGGGAGCTGGCCGTGAACACCGACACCACCCTGGACTGGACCCCGGTGCGTGAACTCATCGCCAAAAACGGCATGCGCAACAGCAACGTCATGGCCATCGCGCCGACGGCCACCATCTCCAACATCGTGGGCGTGTCCCAGTCCATCGAACCGGCGTACCAGAACCTGTTTGTGAAATCGAACCTCTCCGGCGAGTTCACCGTGGTGAACCCCTCACTGGTGCGCGACCTCAAAGCCGAAGGCCTGTGGGACAACGTGATGGTCAACGACCTCAAATACTTCGACGGCAGCGTGCAGCAGATCGACCGCATCCCGGACGAACTCAAGGCAAGATACGCCACCGCCTTTGAAATCGACCCCCAATGGCTGGTGGAAGCCGCCGCAAGACGCCAGAAATGGCTGGACCAGGCCCAGAGCCTCAACCTCTACATGGCCGAACCCAACGGCCGCAAACTGGATGCGCTCTACCAGCTGGCCTGGGAACGCGGCCTGAAAACCACCTATTACCTGCGCTCCCTGGGTGCCACCGGCGCCGAAAAAACCGCGCCGGTCGCTGCGCCACAACCGCAGGTATGCAGCATCGACGAACCAGACTGCGAAGCCTGTCAGTAACCACTGACAAACTGGAAAACCGAGAGAACTCCAGAAGCGATAACGTCAAAGCTGAGAGAATCGGGCTGGTCTGGCCTCCCAAAAATGTCTGTAGCCATGGATGGCTACAGCCAAGCTCCCCAGGGACGGGTTCACGAGCGGTTTTTGGGAGGCCAGACCAGACCGGTTCCTGCTCCAACCGAGCAGGCTACCGATCAAGAGGACACGAACATGCTGAACTGGGACGACGAACCAAACACCCAATCCAAAGCCACAAACACCGAAGGCCCCGCTCCGGTCAACGTGGACGACAAACGCGTCATCAACGGCGAAACCGACATCAACCAGCTGGCGCCGTTCAAGTACCCCTGGGCCTGGGAATACTTCATGAACGCCAACAAAAACCACTGGACCCCACTCGACGTCAACATGGCCCAGGACGTCCACGACTACCACCACCGCCTCAACGCGGCCGAAAAACACGTGTACGAAAACGTCCTGGCCTACCTCACCACCTCCGACATCCTCGCCATGCGCAACATCGGCCTGGCCGTCATGGAAAAAATGAGCGCCCCCGAACTGCAGATCTACCAAGCCCGGCAGGTGTACGAAGAATCCATGCACACCTGGGCCTACCAGCACTGCATCGAAACCCTCAACCTCGACCAAAGCGAAATCTACAACCGCTACCGCGTGGTGCCCGAAATCAACGGCAAAATCCAGATGGCCAACCGCCGCCTGGACGCCGCCATGCGCCCGGACATGAACCTGCGCAACCGGGACGACCTGCACGAATTCGTCATGTCCTACCTGTTCTTCGCCGCCGTGTTCGAAGGAGCCTGGTTCTACAACGGCTTCAGCCCCATCTTCGCCCTGCAGCGCCGGGGCCTGATGCGTGGCACCGGCGAACAGCTCCAGTACATCCTGCGCGACGAAGCCATGCACTTCTCCTTTGGCCTGAAAGTCGTCAACCAGATCATGGAAGAGGAAAACATCACCCTCGACCCCAAAGCCGTGCGCGACATGTGGGACGAATCCGAAGCCAAAGAGATGGACTACGCCAACTACATCCTGCGGGACCCCATCCTGGGTTACTCCGCCGAGTACCACAGCGAACAGTTCCGCTTCGTCGCCAACCGCCGGGCCCGCACCGTCGGCCTGGAAGAACCCTTCCCCGGCGCCAAAAACGTCTCGCCCTGGCTGGACGAGCAGGCTACCCTACGCAAGGAAAAGAACTTCTTTGAAACCCGGGTCATCGAGTACCAGACCGGAGCCCAGTTGGAGTGGTAAGCCCATGAAAGTCGCTGTTTTCAGCACCAAACCCTACGACGAACAGTTTCTCAGCCAGGCCAACCAGGAAGCCCACCAGCACGAGCTGACCTTCCTGGAAACCCGCCTGAACGAAACCACGGCGGCGCTGGCCCAGGGCTACGACGCCGTGTGCGTGTTCGTGAATGACCAGGTGGACGCCCCGGTGCTGGAAAAGCTGGCGGAAGGCGGCACCCGCGTGATCGCCCTGCGCTGCGCGGGTTTCAACAACGTTGACCTCAAAGCCGCCGAACGCCTGGGCATGGCCGTGGTGCGCGTGCCCGCCTATTCTCCCTACGCCGTGGCTGAACACACGGTGGCGCTGATCCTCACCCTCAACCGCCAGATTCACCGGGCCTACCACCGTATTCGTGAAAGCAATTTCGCCCTCGATGGCCTGCTGGGCTTTGATCTGCGCGGGCGCACCGTGGGCATCATCGGCACTGGACGGATTGGCGTGGAAGTGGCTCGCATCATGCGCGGGTTTGGCTGCCGCGTGCTGGGCTACGCCCACAAGGTGCACAAGGAAGCCGAGGAAGTGGGAGTGGAATACGTGCCGCTGGATGAGCTCTTCGCTGAATCCGACATCATCACCCTGCATTGCCCGCTCACCCCGGAAACCCACCACCTGATCGATGCCGAAGCCATGGCCAAGATGAAAGACGGCGTGATGCTGATCAACACCAGTCGGGGCGCGATTGTCGACACCGGTGCCGTGATCGAAGGCCTGAAATCCGGCCACATCGGCTATCTGGGGCTGGACGTGTACGAAGAGGAGGGTGACCTGTTCTTCGAAGACCTCTCCAACCTGGTGCTGCAGGACGACGTGTTCGCCCGGCTGCTGACCTTCCCCAATGTGGTGATCACCGGCCACCAGGCCTTCTTCACCAACGATGCGTTGGAAAGCATTGCCCACACCACTCTGGGCAATTTGAGTGAACTGGAACAAAAGGGCCAGTGCGCCAACGAAGTAAAGCCTTAAGACGAGTAGGGCACTGAGACAACCTGGCCCTTAGCCCGTAAAATAGGGCTATGGCCAGACAATTCTATCGCCGGGGCCCGGACCACCGCGCCGGTGCCCCCGTTACCTTCCTGGACGTTCGCCGCCGGTTCGGATTCCGCAGCATCGATATCGGGCGTTGGGTCACCGAACCCGAGAAGCAGCGCAGCGCCGCACTTTTCTACGACGCCCTGTGCGATTTGATGACCATCCTTGGGGGCACCGAAAGTCTGATCTCCCTGCGCGGCACCCTGGGCCTGCAATACGGCACCGGTGGCCGCCCCGGTGTGAGTGCCCACTACACCCCGGCCACCCGCACCTTCTCGCTGGCCAAGAACGCCGGGCCGGGCAGCATCGCCCACGAATGGTTCCACGCCTTCGACCACTACATCGCCGACAAGCTATTCACAGACACCGAACCAGGCGCCTTCGGCTCCAAACTCTGGCTGACCCGGGAAGACATCGTCGCCCACCCGCTGAACGAACGCCTCGAGGCCTGCTACCGCGCCATTCTGCTGGACCCCACCGGCAACCAGCCCAGCGAGCTGTTCCGAACCTCCGCCAAAGCGGATAAAGCCGCCGGCGTGCATTACTTCAGCCAACCGGAGGAACTCTGCGCCCGCGCCTTCGAAGCCTTCGTGCAGGACGCCACGTGCAAAAACGCTTTCCTGGTACGTGGTACCAAGGAAACCGACGAAGCAAAACTGGGGCTGTATTCACAGGGGGAGGAACGCGCCCGGACGAACCGGGCGTTCAGCGCCTATTTTCAGGCGCTGGGAGGGGCATTGCGGCGAAGCGGGGTTTAGTTGGTGGCTTCGTCGTAACCTTCTTCAATGGAATCGCCGGCTTCCTCGGCGCTTTCCGCGACTTCTTCACCGGCTTCTTCGGCGCTCTCACCGATTTCTTCGCCAGCCTCTGCCGCGCCTTCCTCGTAAGTCTCTTCCGCGGCGTCGCCAGCCTCGTCCATTTGCTGTTCCGCATCTTCCGCAGCCTGTTCGAGCGCAGCTTCATCCTCATTCTCAGAGCCGCAAGCAGCCAGGCCCAGAGTCAAAACCATAAGCAGTGCGCTGAGAGTCAATTTGTTCATAATCTGCCTCGTAATTGGTCGATCGTAGGGATTTTAAAGGTAGACCTGTATCCAGCAGCACACAATTACCTGCCGATTACCCTTTGGTTAAGCCGTCTGGGAGCGATCTTCAGGAAACGTTACTGATTCAGTGGATGTCGGTATCAGATTGGGATGGCGACTGGAAATAAATGAGATCGCGGGGTAATCTGAGCAAAATCAGCCAAGGACAAGGTTCTTATAAAAATGATCAGGATGATATTTATTCCCATCGAGCACTGTTGTCAGTTTGGATCGCTGTTCCAGAACGAGTTTAGGAATTACTCGATCCATATTTTTTCCTTGTTTTCGTGATACTTCAAATATTTATAATTGCTTGTGTTTATAAAAGCCAAGCCGGATGATTTTTATGCGGAAGAACTGGATTGTTATTTTTTGTTGTGTATTTGTTCTTGGACTTTCCGGGTGTGGAACTAGTCCAATGAAATATCAGCCTGAAACTGATATTTCTTATAGTCAAGCAGTACATGTTATTGACCGGTTAATAATGGAGCAGCATTCTGACTGGAGGCCGGATTTTGTTGAGGTAACTGATCGGTTCATACTCCTTGGGTATGGAAGTGTGACTCAAGGCGGAGCGAGTGGAGCCTTCATAGGTAATGTTGCAATAGGCGCTCATTCATCTACTACGAGAGTAGCCAGTGACAGAATTTACTTCGAATCCATCGATGATATCATTTTGTATTCTTGGAAGCGTAAGTTCAGGCAATGGTATGTCGTATCTCTACTTGGTAATAATCGTAAGCATATTCTTCGAACTCGTAGCTTGGAAGAAGCCAAGCAAATGGCCAATGCGTTGCAAGTGATTTTAGATAGCTACGAAAATTCAAAAAAATAGTATGTTTTTAGCTACCATGGAGTGTCGTTATTTTAATTAATACATTATATCTTGAGAAATAGGGGGTGCCTTAGGCGTGGATTCTGTGATTGAGAAATGTATCTAAATAAGGTTAAGGAATAATGTATAGGGTTTTATTTGTTTTTATGGTCCTTTTGTCGCAAGTGTCATTCGCGCAATCAAATCCAGTTGGTGATGTCAAGGATAAGGCAGTTGAGGCGAGGTCCTGCGTGAAAGGATTCGCCACTGCGAGCCAAATGTTGGGAAAAGATCAGTATAAAGGGGCTGACAATATGGCCGCCCTGACTTTAGTGGAAACAGCGCGGCCTCAATAACTAAGTGCAACACCCTCTAATCGAGTATGGTGTTGCCATGAACAATCACTACCGCCACCTCAGTACGACAGACCGTGTCACGCTCATGCTAATGATGCGTCAGGGAGCCAGCC
>Ga0208561_100085_pt1 | contig 26924 bp, 6 predicted proteins | sample Shrwel1BS1Day9_FD_187536 | JGI IMG/M metagenome (GOLD analysis project Ga0208561, IMG submission 187536) | Subsurface microbial communities from deep shales in Ohio, USA - Utica-3 well 1 S-1-Day9 (SPAdes) (version 2) ... | reverse complement strand
ACTTTGCCAAATCAATGCCGATTAGGGTAACTTTCATCTTGAACACCTCTTGTTGTTTGCTATTGCACCTAATCCAATAGTGGCGCCTTGACGCCGATCTCAACAAGAGGTGTTCATCCCATCATCCATGTGCGCTTATCTCAGGCCATCCATGGCCTTCGAAATTCCCGGAAAGGCCACGGCTGCCCGGCCCTCTAGATTACCAATACGCCGTCCCGGACAAGAAAGGTTAAAGCAGTTCTCCGTTGGCATCAGCCGGCTCAGCTTCCTGCTTTTCCTTCGGTACCGGCTTGGGCATCAGCTTCTCGCGGATATTGGTTTCGATTTCGTTGGCAATTTCCGGGTTCTCTTCCAGGAACTTGGCGGCATTCGCCTTACCCTGACCGATCTTGTCGCCCTTGTAGGCGTACCAGGCGCCAGCCTTATCAACAAAGCCTTCCTTCACGCCCATGTCCAGCACTTCGGCCATATGGTAAATGCCCTTGCCGTACATGATCTGGAACTCGGCCTGCTTGAACGGTGGTGACACCTTGTTCTTCACAACCTTCACGCGGGTTTCGTTACCGGTCACCTCGTCGCCGTCTTTCACCGCGCCAATGCGGCGGATGTCCAGGCGAACGGAGGAATAGAACTTCAGCGCGTTACCACCGGTAGTGGTTTCCGGCGAGCCAAACATTACACCGATCTTCATACGGATCTGGTTGATGAACACCATCAGGCAGTTGGCGTGCTTGACGTTACTGGTCAGCTTACGCAGCGCCTGGGACATCAGGCGGGCCTGCAAGCCCACGTGGCTGTCGCCCATTTCACCTTCGATTTCCGCTTTCGGGGTCAAAGCGGCCACGGAGTCGACGATAATCACGTCAACCGCGTTGGAGCGAACCAGCATGTCAGCGATTTCCAGCGCCTGCTCACCGGTGTCCGGCTGGGAAACCAGCAGCTCGTCCACATTAACGCCCAGCTTTTCCGCGTAAACCGGATCCAGTGCGTGCTCGGCATCGACAAACGCGCAGGTTTTTCCGGCTTTTTGAGCTTCAGCGATGACTTGCAGGGTCAGCGTGGTTTTACCGGAACTCTCAGGCCCGTAAATCTCACAGATACGGCCGTACGGAAGACCACCAATCCCCAGCGCCACGTCCAGGCCCAGCGAGCCGGTGGAAACCGCTGGAATGGCTTCACGGGGCTGGTCGCCCATTTTCATGACGGCGCCTTTGCCAAACTGGCGCTCAATCTGCCCGAGTGCTGCGCTTAGTGCTTTCTTGCGATTGTCTTCCATCATCCAAACCCTCGTTAACTGGCTACTGGTACATCCCGGTTGCCAGCAGCTGAAACCTCAAAGCGCTGAACCTGTACAGCACTTTTCCTGTATATTTGAACAGTATTAAAACACAAGCGCTCACAGAGACCAACCCCCTGCAGGCGTGAAAAAATCAAAGGGGTTCGAGAAAGCGGGTAACTCCCTGCAAGGCATACAAAACCGCCTGCCGGCGCACGGCCTCCCGGTCACCCTCGAAATGCTGGAGGCTGGTTTTCATATGCCCCGGCCCGCTGCCCCAGGCAAACCAGACCGTGCCAACCGGCTTTTCTTCGCTGCCCCCACCTGGCCCGGCAACGCCACTGATAGCCACCGCGACATCCGCTCCGGTTGCGCGGATTGCACCCGCGACCATCTGCCGAACCACTGGTTCGCTCACGGCACCGTGCTCGCCGAGCACTTGGGGATCCACACCGAGGATCATCTGTTTGGCTTCGTTGCTGTAGGTTACCAGGCCCGCCATCATGTAGGCGGAGGAACCGGCCCGGTCAGTCAGCACCTTGGCCACCCAGCCGCCGGTGCAGCTTTCGGCGGTGGCGAGGGTAAGACCTTGTTGCTCTATAAGTTCCGCCAAGTGGTTGCCTGCCAACTGCAGCTGTTCATCCGTTGCCTTCATCCTTTCCCCTTAACCAAGCTTCGTTCCGTTCCATTGGGCTTTCTGTTCTCCTACAATCACACCTTTTGTCCGAAACTCCCCGAATCCGTTCGTTTAATGTCGGGAAGTTTCCGTTCCGTTTCGAATTGCCACTATACGTAAAGTACCAGCTTTCCGGCCAACGCCGGTAGGGCATGAGGTACAGGGAGAAACAGATAGTGAATCAGCCACCAAACAGCCAAAGCCGCTTTCCCACAACTGCCATCATCGCCATTTTACTTTCTACCTTGATGCTGGCAGGCACGGTGGCGTGCGAAGAGAAAAATCATCGCTATTCATTAAATCAGGGTTGGGAGTTTTATTGGCGGGCGTTCGTACCCACTGGGCAGAAGCCTATTTCACATGAACCTCTGACCACTCAGCTGGCGCTGCCGGGCAGCTGGACTCAGCTCATCGCTGAAGGTAAACCACTACCACCAACAGGCTTTGCCACGTACCGGAAGGTGTTGGCTTTACCGGAAACCTCCGAGCGCTTGGTGTTGCGCATTCCCATGGTGTATTCGGCCTACCGGTTGTTTGTGAATGGCGAACTGGCCGCCCAGGTGGGCACGCCGGGCAAATCAGAGACCGCCACCCGGGAGGATTACGGCGAGCGGCAGGTGATTCTGGATACCGCCGATGAGCGGGTGGAGCTGGTGTTCCATGTGAGCAACTACCACTCCCGAAATGCCGGCTTTCCGAAAGTGCCCATGCTAGGCGCGCCTAATGAGATCAAACAGAGCCTCGCCACTGAGTTGATCACCAACAGCGTCCTGACGGGAGGCTTTCTGTTGATTGCCCTGTCACAGCTTGCGCTGTTTTTTATTCGCCGGGAGTACACTTATCTGCTCTTTTCGCTGTCTGTCGGGGCCTGGGCGCTGCAAACCCTGCTCTCCGGGCAGTTGCTGAGTTATTACGGGTGGCATGTACCGCTTTCTGTTGCCCGGCCCCTGGATGGCTTTACCGCGCTGGCTTCCGGCGTTACCTACCTGCTGTTTCTGTCCACGCTGTTCCCCCGTTATATTCCCATGCGCTGGACCCGTTGGGTGGTGCTCACGCTGGTGATTTATGGTGTGGTGGCGGTGTTTTTCCCCGGCATGCCGCGCAGCCTTACCATTGGCTGGTTGCTATATTTTGTGGTGGCCACGCTGGTTCTGGCCCTGGCGGGAGTGGTTCGGGCCTGGTTGAACAAGCACCCGGAATCGTCATTGATCTTGCTGGCCAGCGCAGTGATTGCGGCCACGGCCACCATTCAGATTTACTGGATGAACGAATCCGGTATTCGCGACATTATTGTCGGTTTTGGTTTACTGGCGGCCATTGGCCTGCACGCCATTACCCTGGCCCGCCGTTACGCCCGTGCCTTTGAGCGCACCCAGTCGCTGGAAGCGGACTTGCGCAGGGCCGACCGGCTGAAGGACGAATTCCTCGCCAACACCTCCCATGAGCTGAAAACACCGCTGCACGCCATTGTCGGGCTGGCCGACACCCTGCCCCGGGATAACCCGGCACAGCGTAAAACCATTGACCTGATCATGCACAGCGGCCACCGGCTCGCGCGTTTGGTGGAGGACATTCTGGCGTTCACGAAAATTCGCAATGATGCGCTGGACATCCGGCCCGAGCCCGTGGCGGTTGCCCCGGTTATGGAAGAGGTGGTCACCACCTGCCATCCACTGATTGGCCAGCGCCCGGTGCGCCTAGTTACCCAACTGCCCAACGGTTTACCACCGGTGATGGCGGACAGCGACCGGCTGTACCAGGTGCTTTTCAACCTGATTAGCAATGCCATCAAGTTTACGGATGAAGGCACAATTACCCTGGCGGTGGAGCAAACCGGTGAGGCATTGTGCTTTCGCGTGGAAGACGACGGCATTGGTATTCCGCAAGACGAGCTCAGCCGCATGATGAAGCCCTACGAGCAGGGGCAGGATTCCTCTCTGGACGGCCACGGGGGCGTGGGCCTGGGCCTGGCGATCAGTCGGCAGATTCTGCTGGCCCATGGTTCCGACCTGACCCTGCGTCCGGCACAAACCGGCGGGCTGTTGGCGTCTTTTTCCCTGCCCGTGAGCCACGAGCCTGTGGCTGGCCAGGATCGCCTGCGCCGGACATCACGGGAGAACGTCATTCAAGGCTCGGAAATCGGCGCTGACTGCCTTGTGTCCTCGCCTTCGTCCACGAAGCCTACTGTCTCAGCGGATTCAACCGCCCGCGTTCTGGTGGTGGATGACGACGACACTTCCGCCATGGTGCTGCAGCAACAACTGACCCAGGCGGGCTATGCCGTTGACCGGGCTGCCAATGGCCCGGAGGCGCTGGCCGCAGTTGCCAAGGCACCGCCACAACTGGTTTTACTGGATGTGATGATGCCCGGCATGAGCGGCCTGGAAGTGTGCCAGCATCTGCGTGAAGACCACGACCCCAGCACCCTGCCGGTGATTATGGTGACCGCCAGGACCAGGCCGGAGGATGTGCTGGAGGGCTTCAACGCCGGTGCGAACGATTACCTGGCCAAGCCATTCTACCGCCAGGAAATGCTGGCCCGGGTGCGGGCCCAACTGACCATTAACGAAAACGAGCAGATGCGCTGGGAGTTGCAGGAGTCCCGCCGGAAACAGGCGCAAGCCCCGGCACAGGCAAACGAAAGCCCCCGCTCGCTGCTGGTCCGGCTGCTGGAGAAGTGCGTGCAAACCTGGGAACTTGAAACCGGCCAGCCCCGGGCCGATCTTGCGGAGCAAAGCGGCCTCTGGACCGTTACGCTGGATGGCTCTGTGCGCAAAACCCGAACGCTGGATCGTTATCTTTCGGAGGATTCCCTGCCAAAGCGGCCGCGCTGGGGCGTGGTGAGCAAGACGGCGGATTTTGTGAGGGAGCAGTTTCCAAAGTCGGCCCACGCACGGGAGGTGGAGCAGTTGCAGAAGCGGTTACAGGCTCTCCTGAGCGCCCACTAGGAGGCGCTCAGGGATGTTGGGGAAATCCTGGAGCAATCAGTGCAGTTCGGGCTCTGGTTCGGGGTGCTTTTGGGTTTCAGCCTGTAGTTTGATGTGTCGGTCAAACAGGCTGTTGGAGCTGCCCAGAGAAATCAGATGCGCGTAGATCGCCCCCAGGAAGCCTTCCTTGTGCAGGGCCAGTATGTCTGCGTCGTCCAACTCAAGGAATGCCTTTTCGTCGATACCATAGAAATCATTGATGCTGAACTGCTCACCACTGGGGTGACGCAAATCCAGCCGTTTTTTCTCCATCAACTTCAGTTCTTTCATGCGATCGACAAAAGCCTGGGTGCGACGCATTTCGACCGTGAAACTTTGCAGGAACTGGATAACCTCCTGCAGGTAGTCCGTGTTCTTGCCCTCTTCATCGAACAGGGGCTCGCCCTCTTCTTCGCTCCAGCCGTCGTAATCGGCATCAAAACACACCGAGAAATTGTCGTTTTCGGTATCCGCCAGCACGAAGGGGTAGCGGCGCACAAAGGCCGGTACGTAGGTGCCGGTTACCCAGTCGCCCTGTTCATCCACAAAACTGTTGGTTTCAGGCTTCAGCCCCAGCAGGGCTACCGGAGTTTGCGCCTCGCCTTCACCAACAAACAATATCGGGTAGTCTCGGGCGGCCTGGTGAAATTCCTGCAGGGCGAGCGGCACCAGGTGGGTTTTTCGGGCAAAGGCGAAATCGCTTCTGCGTTGCAGTTTCAGGTTCTTGTGCGCGTCGCGATTCAACAGGGTGATGTTGTTGTAGAAAATCTGGGCGCTCATGCGCTGGTCTCCTTCGTCTTGTTTGTTCGAGCTTTAGAATTTCCAGGTTGTCTGAAACAGAAGCTGGCCGCTGTCCTGGTCGGGCACCACGTCCGTCATTGCCGCGGAGTACACTGTGTTTACCGTCAGCCTTTTATTCCACCGGTATTGGAGGCCCAGACCGACACTGGCCAGTGTGTCTTCCAGGAGGTTTTCGTCGTCTGCATAACCTGCATCAATCAGCAGAGAGGTTTCCCAGCCCGGCGTGAATTGCCAATGGGTTTCCAGGCTGGCGTCTATGCCATGGGGTGCTGACACAACACCCGAGACGTAGCCGCGTACGCTGCTTGGCCCCCCGAGCTGAAAGAGCAACGTGGATGGCAGGGTCTGGTCTTCCAGCGCGTACTGCCAGCGGCTTTTGATGACAAGCCGCACGGTTTCGCCCACGCTGCGTTGTGAATAGAGATTACCCTTGAAGGTTTGGTAATCGCCTTCATCGCCGGTGATCAGGTTGGTGGTGTCGGCGAACACAACGTTTTGAACGTACCTGACATACCAGGGCGCCTGCCGGAACTGAACGGCCAGGGAGGCCTGCATGCGGTCAACTTCGGTTTCCGACAGCGGTATGTCACCTTCGAAGGTGGTTTCTGATTGCGAGCTGTTATATTCAAATCCGCCTTCCAGCATCCATGCGGCATCCAGCCACCAGGGCTGGTTGAACCCCAGGCGCCACACCTGCGACTCCCCTTCAATGCCGAGGTCGGTATAGGGGCCGTTGATGACTTCCAGGTTATTTCGGCTGTAACCTGCATAGATACCCCCGTTGTAGCGGTTGACCGGTACCCGGTATTCAAGATCGCCGTATACGGTGCCCTCGGTGGCGATCGCGGCCCAGCTCAGGGAATCGCCCCACCCCAGTGGGGAATTCCATTCGCCCACACTGCCGTACTGCCACTCACCGGAGCTTTCGCTGCCGTAGTTATTAGCCAGCAATTGTGCGTTTATTCGCCCGGGTTCAACAGGGTCCAGCAGTACGCGGGTTGTTCCGAACTCGTCACCCGCTTTCAGGTCCGCTGACAGCATGGGGCCTGGGGTGGTGGCATTCAGCCGCTGAAGGGCGTCCAGCAGGCGGTTGGTTTGTAGCACGGAGCCGGTTTGCAATTCGGGCAGGCGCGAGCGATAGAACCGCTCACTGACCCGTTCCGGCTTATTGACCCATTCCACTCCGTCGATTTTTGCTTCTACCAGTACCACGCGCAATTCACCATTGCGGATCTGCTGGGGCGGGATAATGGCACGGGCCGTCAGTAGCTTGCGTTCACGATATTCCCGGTTGATCTCCAGCAGCAGCTCATTCAGATCCTCAAAGCCAATTTCCCTGCCTACATACTGGCCGGCAACGGATTGCAGCCACTCGTCCGACAGGAAACTGGAGGCGTTAAAACGGATGCTCTTGAGTGTGAAGCGCTGGTCGCCCTCCGGTAACAGCTCCGGGTCTGGCTGGTCAGCATTGAGTGCCGGCACTTCAATGCGGTTTGCCCGGGAGCGCTCTTCGTCTTCTTCCTGAAGTTGTCTGGAGCGTTCGCGGTCCAGGTTCGGGTCAAACACCTGGGGGCGCTGCTGTAATTCCGGAGGCAGTGTCTGGGCCTGGGCCGGCGCGAAGAAGGCCACGGGCACTAGAAGACAACCCATGCAAACCGTGCGGATATCAAATTTCATTGTCCGCTCCATCCACGCCGGTTGAGCCGACCATTACGCCGTTCTCCATCATCGTTTCCCAGTCACGCAGATTCACACTCAGGCCAAATTCCAGAAAGGCGGCCAGGTCATATCCGGGCATCGGCATACGGCTCCGGGCGGCCAGAGGCAGATCAACCGGGGCGTTCATCCACTGCTGGGTTCGGTCGGCATAGCGGGCCGCGGAACTGCCGCCGTACATAACGCCGCCTTCACTCTCGTGATCTTCCATGTAGTTCGGAACCATGACCTGGTGGGTGTGATCACGGTGCAGTACAAACGCATTGGTTTGCGTAACGGTGTTGGTTTGGTCGAACCAGAAGGCTTTGTCCTGCTCGCGCAGTTGCACGTTGACGCCGGCGTATACCGGGTTCACGTTGTCTGCCAGCAAATGGGCAGAGGGTGTTTGCATGTCAAAGCGATCTATGTACTCGGCCTGATCAAACCGAACCTGTTCGCCAGAGACCGCCAGCCGGGTGTCTCTGACTCGGTACAGCTCACTTTCTACAGCATCTGCGTTGATGATGGCGGTCAGCTGTTCCGCTGGCTCTGCCACCCGGCCTTTTGCATTGAAGTCCAGGGAACCGGTGCCGGTGTGATCAAGCTGGCCGATGTTGATGTAGGCGGATGCGATTTCCAGCGCGGACCGGCTTCTGGCCTGGTCTATTGAGACGCTGTTGCCGCTGTCGAGCTGGATCCAGTCGCCGGCCAGCTCATTGATGGCCAGTGAACCATCAGAGGCGTAGTTCCTGCCGTCGGCGGTACCAACCCGGATATTCACCTCTTCGTTGGCAAGCGCCCGGTCAAGCGCCAGTTCGCTACCTCCAGTGGTTACATCCATCCAGGCGCCGGCCAGCAGTTCGGGTGTGACCAGGCTGGCACCGGTATCCAACCAGACCGAGCTGGCTCGGGATTGTATGCCGCCCGCGACTTTCAGATTCTCGCCGGTAGCGGCATTGATACGGTCAAGAGCAGTCATTTCTCCGGCCACCCGTAGGTCGCCGTCAACCTGGATGTCCATGGTGCCATTGGCCAGAACGTCTTCCCCCACGACGACATTGCCGGTGGACAGCAGGGTCAGGTTGCCGGTGTCGTAGATGTCGTACTCACTGTCAACATCGGCACCGGCGGACAGGAATTTTTCAATGTTGATATCACCGTCGGCCTCGAGATAAACGTCCCGCCCGGCGCGGAGTGATTCCATGTTGATGGCTTCACCAGAGGTGACGGTAATATCCCGCCCGGCCTCGATGGCACCGGTTAACACGATGTCTTCGCCGGTGCCGATGGTGAGATCCCGCCCCGCCCTGAGCGACAGGGAGCCGCCGTATTGGGTGTCGTCCACCTTCAGGCGGCCTCCGGCGACAATACCCAGATCCCGGGCTGCAATGGCGCGTGCGCCAGTGATATCGGTGCCGGCTTCCAGAAGCAGGTCCAGCCCCAGTGATTCGAGCTGGCCAAAGATGAGTTCCTGGCCGGCGACCAGTTCCATGGTGTCACCAGAGGTGGCGTTGCCGCCCCGGATATCTTCTTCCGCCCTGACGTTCAGCGCGGTTCCGATCTCAAGGTCGGCGGGCGTTAACGGCACATCGTCCTGCTCCGGGTGACCGAAAGAGACAGTTGCCGCAGATTCCAGATCCGCTTTGCCCGAGGCTCGCAAGCCGCGAATGGCCAAGTCACCTTCAGAGGATTCGAGGTAGGCATCGCCATAGGCCGTTGCCTGGCCAATGTCTATTTCATCAACGCGGACATCAAAGTGCCCGGTGTTGACGTTTTCCGCCTCAAGGCGGCCGTCACCGGCAATGCGAGTGTCGCCATTGGTTGCCATCAACCGGCCAACGGACCAGCCATCCAGCTGATGCAGCCAGATTGAGCCGTGATCGGATTCCACCGCGTCCATTTGCCCCAGCGATACCCGCAATGGCACGTCGGACTCACCGATATCGGACGCCGCCCGGATGCGGGAGCCCGAGACCGAAGCTGCCGCCATGATGTGGGCTTCGCTTGAGTCGTAACCCTGAATGGCGCCACCGCTGAGCAGTTGGAAGATGCCGGAGCCGGTTTCTATCCGGTTCAAGGCAATGTCGCCTGCCGCCTCAATATGAAGGCCTTCACCGGCGGTCACATGGTTTTTAATATCCAGCGACGGGTTATCCGTGCCGGTTAGTTGTAACCTGAAATCACCGCCGGTAGTGAAGCTATTCAACTGTGTGGTTGAGGCGGATTGCAACCAGGCACCGCCTGCCTTGGCGGAGCCTGTCAGCTCACCGGCACCTTCGTTAAAGGTATAGCGCAGCAGGGATGCTGCCGAGGCAATTGAGCCGCCCGCGTTGATGGTGAGATTGTCGGCGGTAATACCGGCGCCTGTGATATCGCCGGATGCTTGCAGGCTGGCATTATCACCGGCGGCCAACTCGGTGAACGCCAGAGACCCGTCAGCAACAAGTTGCACATGATCGCCAACCGTGCTGTCGCCCAGACTGATGCTGCCGGAACTTTCCACATCGGCGTAACCGGCAATATCGGCGGCACCCATGGTCAGCCCGGCGACCAGGGCTTCAAAGTAGCCTGACTGCCCCGCTGCTTGCGTGGTGCCGAGAGAGTGGATACCGACAGAGAGGGTGCCGACAGACAGGTTCTGGTTGCCAGTTATCATCACCGGACCGGCGTAGGCGCTGAGTGTGTCTGTCGACAAAGCGGAAGCCAGATCGAGATGCACGCCACCGCCCAGCGAAACCAATTCACTCAATGCGCCGAGGTTTGCTTTAAGCGCAGCATCTGCGTCGCCCATGGAGCCGCCGGCTTCGATGAAGGAGTCTTTGGTTGTGTTCGGAGCGTCGATGTGGACTCCCGCGCCTGTATCAGCACCGATAAGGCCCGCCACCTGTAAGCGAAGCTCTCCGTTCGGTGTTGTAAGCTCGCCAAGATCCAGTCGGCCTCCCACGGCCAGTTCCAGGCCTTGAAGGGCATAAACCGAGTCGACGGCAACGTCGCTCTCTGTCGACAACCAGGCACGGCCGTTATCACTGCGGGCGTTCAGCGTTCCATCATTGCCTTGCACTTCGAAGTTCAGTGCCTGCCCGCTCAGGCCAAGATTGCCGTGCGCGCGAAGGGTAATGTTATCGCCGGTAACATGGGTGCCATCCGCAAGGTTGCTATACAGTGCGCCACTGGAGGCTTGCAGGTAGACATCGTTTTCGGCGAACACCCGGCCAATTTCAAAGTCGCCGGACATCCAGTTCAGAGCAATGCCACCGCCGGCGGAACTGCCCAGCAGGGAGCCGCCCACGTCCAGATTCAGCGGTATTTGATCGGCCGGCCGACCCAGATCACCATCACCGGCCACCAGGCTCAAATCACCGTTTGTCTGTATACCGTGGTCCGCACCGGCCTGCTGCAGGATACTGTCTTGGGCCGCAAGGCGTGCGCTGCCTCCGGCGTGAATGGTGCTGTACTCCAGCGTGTCGTTCGCTTGTACAAACAGATCATCGCCCGCGTTTATGCGGACAATCCCTGTACTCTGGGTGAACAGCGGGGCGGTCTGCAGCACATTCAACGCCTCGGGGTTGCCCTGTTCATCCCTCAATATGGATACATCGCCCGGTGCAAAAGCGAGCGCCAGGGCGCCGGCCTGATTATCTGTAATGTTGCCATTCAACAGGCTCTGGTAATCAATCGTTACCGGTTCGTCCAGATGACCGACCTCCCGGGCAATGTCCAGATCCAGATGGTTGCCCTGGATAGTGGGGTCGGTTCGCCCTACCGGCGCACTGCCCGCAGGCTCCAGTGCGGCCTCGGATACGGCATGGCGTAGTTCGGCTTCGGTCCACACCGCCTCACGCATCAACCGGTCTATCTGCGACTGGCTCGCGCTGTACTGAAAACCCGGATTGTATTGATTAAACGCCTGGTCACTGGCCCAACCACCGCCGAGGGTGTCTTCCAGCTGACCGGTAATCACCTGATAGCGCTCGGCAGCGGCACTGGCCAGTACCTCATCGGTTAAATCTGTTTCTCCCCGAGCCTTCGCCATCATGCGATAACGCTCCAGGCTGTCCGCTTTCAGCTGGAACTGGCCATTGCTGACGTTCCCCATGGAGAGCAACTGCCAGTACTGGTGGTAGTTCTGCTCCACGCCATGTTCAAAGGCGGGTATGGTGTTGTTGCGAACAAAGTTTTCGGCGCCATAGCCGTCGGTGAGTTTCAGGCGGCTCCATACCGCCTGAATCTGCTCCTCACTGAGGGTGGACTGTGCGGTTCGCTGGTTTGCATCCTGTAACCCGCCATTGGTGACTGTGACCGAGACATCCCCCAGGCCTGCGTCAATCTTCTCAACCCAGAGATCCCCGGCTCTTTCGGTGATGCTGATGCCATCCGTTGCTTGCAGGTTCACGCGGCCACCCAGCACCCGGCCATCAGCAAGCACGTCTTCATGCGCTTCAATGCCCAGGTGGCCTATCCGGCCAGAGTCTACTCGCAGGTCAATGTTCCGCCCCCGCACATCGGTCGAGCGGTGACCACCTTCAAGGGAGCCAGCTGCCCGAACGAGCACGTCTCCCTCCGGGCTGGCGTCCAGGAGGTTCAGCCGGGCACCGCCATCAAGTGACAGGTTGACGGTGTCTGTTGCCTCAACATGCAGTGCACCATTGCGCCCAAGGCCCAGCTGTACGGCTTTATCACTGGCCCCGATGCCGCCGTTTTTGGCGATCATTTTCAAAGAATCGGCCCGGATGACACCGTCACGTGGATTATCAATAGCTTCTCCGGATTCGAGGGTTACCGCTCCGGTTTGGTTCAGTACGTCACCCTGCAACTGGAGGTTGCCGCCGCTTTTCACGGTTATGTCGCCTTCCAGCGCGCCCCGGAAATTAATGCCAACCGGATAATCCGCCTTTACCGAACTCCTGTACTGGATAGAGCCGGTGACTGGGAATTTATAGCGCCACAACGCCTCCCACTCGGATTCGCCGTTGTCGTAATAGGATGCATTAAAATCAAAGTTACAGTCAGAGCCTCGGCTGTCTCCACAACCGTTATAATGAATGGTGGAATAATCAAAGTCCCGGAAATCGCCGACGATTTCCTGCACGAATGCGGTGTCGCCCTTGCTCTTGTCCACTTCAATGGTTTTGCTGAAGCTGTAATCGGGTTTGTCACCACCAACCCAGCGCCAGTCGGTCACATATTCACTGGAATTGGCGGGTTCGAATTCTCGCTGGAAATGGGCGGTTTCTGTCCAGCTGTATCGCAAACCTTCCAGGGGCTGGTAGTCGGTGGACCGACCGCTCAGGCTGACAGCATTTCCGGCGTCGACAATGTCTGTATTCACTCCGTCAGCCACCAGACGTGTCAGGCCTTCATCGGTATTGTAGCGGAACCAGGTTGTGCGGTCTCGCAGGGTGTCCGCAATTTTGACAACGCCTTCGCTGCCCCGGCCGGTGTCAATCCGGTCCACGACCAGATCCAGTGAGCTTTTGTTGTTGATATCCACCTGACCGAAGCCGGTATTGACGTTGATCTTTGAGGCAGACTTGTAAGTATTCAGAATGTCGCCGCGCAGGTATACATAACCGCCGCCGGTCGCGTTAATTTCTTCCAGGTGAATCGTACCGGTCGCCAGATCAACACGCGGGGTATTATCCTGAGTGTAACCGGACCAGAGATTGGCCCTCCGGTGTTCCGTTTCCGTCCAGGTATGGGTGTAGGTGTCGGGCAAACCGGTCAGCCCCGTGCCTGTACCTGAAGCGGATTCTTCCCATTCCAGGAATTTGTTCCAATCCAGCAAACTCTCCCAGGGTTCCTGGGCACGCTCGACAAAATACTCATCCTCATACCGGCTCACATACAGAGTGTGATCGTGCGCTGAATACTCAAGCTTCAGGTCACTCTGCATGCCGGTGCTGTCAAATATGTGGCGAGGAACATCAACCATTCCACCGCCATAATAGGACGTAATGAAATCCGCGAGGCCGTTTTCATCAATATTTAAATCATCAAGCCCGATTTCCGGAGCGACTTTCAACAACAGACCGTCCTGGTCCACGAACGATGAGAGAGATGAAATCCCGCGAATGTATGCGGCCTTAAAGGCTTCCGGCTGCTCTTGCCAATAGCTGCGCTCTTCTTCACGCACTACCTCGGCAGTCCAGGTTGCGATTTGGGGAATCTCCACAACGCCTTGACCACCTTCCTCGGCCCGTTTACGCTCCAGCCAGCTTTCCAGAGCCCCGTCGCCGTTAAATTCCATCCAGTGATAAAGCTCTCGACCGGATTCAATAATGCCATTCAGGTCGATTTCCTTGGCCACGATCCCCACGGCTTCGCCAGCATTGATACCGGAGACTCTTGGATGCTCTATGTCGCCAAAATCTTCTATGCTGGTGCTTAGTGAAAGGTAGGGAATCAGGGGAATGCTGCCTATTTCGACACCTTTGAACCCACTGGTATACCAACCGGTGCCAAACTCACCAGCTTTGTCCTCTGTGCAAAGAGCATCTCCATTTGGGGAAGCGGGCCGACAACCTCCGAAAACGACCATGGTTTGGCCGTCCAAATCCCCATCATCGGGATCCTGAAACAACAGTGGCAGGTTGTTCTGCACTATCCGGTCACCATTGTTATAATCAGGATTAAAGTCGTACTCGGCGTTGACGACATACATCACCGCCTCGCCGACATCCTCGGTCAGTTCGTAGGCCGATGCCCAGATCTCGCGAGGGCCCTGGCCTGGCGACCAGTATCTGTCCGGAGAGTAGGAGATGAATGGCCCGTTGGGCACCTCAATCAGCACCTGTTGGCCACGGATGCTGCCCACCTGGATGTAGGCACCATTGGCCACTGTCATGTTGACCAGACCACCCGGATTGATCACATCCCCGACCTGGAAGAGAGAAGGGCCCGTTTTATCGTCGCCCAGACGCTGGTTATAGGTGTTCTGGATTCGTATTTCCGAGCTGTTATCGGCACCGGCTGTCTGTACATTGACGCCGCCATGAGCACTGGTAGCCCCGGTGTAATGCACTTCGCCGCCAAGATCGGCCGGAATCAGAGACGTCCCGAGCACCAGGTATTGGTCGCTGTCGTTGGTTACATGAATTTTCGGATTACCGCGAGCCTCAATTTTACCGTCGCCCTGAATACTGTCGGCATTGATTGTGACATTGCCGCCCGCAGCAAACAGGCCATCCAGTTTGATGGCGGCAACCTCTCGATCGGCGACGTACTGAACCAGAAGATCCAGCAACTCCTGGTCGTCAATATCATTCTCCACTTTCTCCCGGGGATTGATTCTTAATTGCTGGATCAAAGGGATAGCCACATCCCTTGACGTCACCTCATTGAGGGCCATGCCGTTAATAGTGATATCGCCAGATTCCGCAATCCGCAGATCCAGCGTGTTGAAGCGACCTGCTACTACGTCGCCATTGACCGTAATGTCTGCACTGGCGGTGTTGGTGCGGGTATCGTTACCCCCTTTGATGGGGATAAATCCCAACTGCTTGGCTTCGGAAAAGCCGTTACTGATCAGGCCATCGAAGCCTGCATAGCCACCCATTCGCACATCCCGGGCGGCGTTGATACTGGCGGAGTCCTGTACGGTAACCGCCTGATTGACCGTGCGAGTGACATCCGCATCCGCATCCCCAAGGGTCAGGACGCCACTGGTGTAGCTGTTGGCCGTTGATTTCAGATAAGCACTGTTGTATTCCACACCCTGCCGGTTGCTGCCCGCCGTGAGCCTGATATGACGATTGCCAAAGATGGAAGCGCCAGACTGGATGTCGATGCTCTGGTCGTCGGTCAGAGATACGCTGGTGTATGCATCGGAGGAACCGACACCCCCTGACAGGCGACCAGAGGCGTCTGCTTCGACAGCCGCACTCAGGTAGGTACTTGCGGAAAAGTCCCCGTTGGATTCCAGGCTGGCATCCGACTTGACGGTTACGTCATTGCGGAACATGGCATCGAACTTATTGGCAACACGGCTGACGGCAATGGCACCGCCGGTTGCCAGCGTCAGATTGTCCAGTATGTCGGTGACCGTGTAGGCATCCAGCGCCAGATAGGCACTGGCGGGATTGCTGGAAGCAATACCGGTTCTCAGGGTGGCGTTGCCACCAACCCGCACGTCATTATCCAGCGTGATGGACGTTGAATGCTGGGCTGCGTTCCCCGATGCCACGCCACCGGCGCCCGCGAGAACCGATGTTCCCTGGTGATTGTCGTCACCATGGTCACTGGTGATATCGACCGCTGCCGTGTAATGCTGATGCTCAAGGGTCAGTATTTCCGCATTGGCACCGATTACCGCTTCGTTTTGCCCCCGAACCTGGTCTTCGCTGATCGCGCCGCTGGCCTGAAGCGCCCCGGCTCCGACACTTTCGGCAAAGCTTCCATAACCAGGATTGTACTCACTCGACACGTTCACTTTTTGCGCGAGTATACGGCTTCCCTCGCCAATGGCCGCTTTGACCGTGTTATTGGTCAGGGTGTTGGTGTTGACGACATGGCCTGCAACAACACCACCACTGCCGGCCATGGCATGGGCGCGGTTGAGAGGGCTGGATGTTGCGGCAATATCCACGGCCCCGACGCCAAGGCTCGCCGTGCCGGATTCCCAGTGCCCAAGCGTTGCATTTGCCCCCAGCAAGGCTTTCGTTGTTGTGGTGTCATCAATATGGGAGATGGCTGTACCGGCAGCCGCAATCCCGCCAATCGTGATGCTGCTGGCATCGGACAGACCAGAGGCAGAGTTGGCCGCCAGCATATTCAGGTTGCTGCCACCCTTCATCGACAGGCCCGTGCCGGTTTCGGCTGTTACCGTGCTTGCCTGCTTAACCTCTGCCACCGAAGCATCCACACCCAATAGCAGGCCACCGGTCCCGCCCCAGGCCCTGGCCCGCACATCGCCTTCGTCGGTAAGGCTCCGGCGTTCAGCGGTGACAGACAAATCATTGCCGGAATCCAGCTGTACGTTATCGCCGGTTGATGCCGAAACATCCTGCTGGCTAATGGCGCGGGCAACCGATGCGCCCAGGCTGGCCCCGAGGCTGGCCGATGCCCCCATGGCCCGGGCCTCGTTAAGGCCATGGGTAAACGCATTGATATCGGCATCCGCTGCAATCAACTCGACGTTGTCGCCGATGCTGGCATGAACGCTAGCCTGATCCCGGGACTCCGCCACGGCGGCATTACCGGTTGCAACAATGCCAGCTGTGGCGCCCCAGGCTTCCGAGCTCACGTCGCCTGTCGTTGAAGCGTTAAGCTGCAGATTACCCGGGTTTTTGTCTTCTCCAACCACCGAGTTGTCAGCAACTTCGGTGGTAACTGTGCTGTCTCTTTCGGCAAACGCCGTGACAACGCCTGCAGCACCGACACCGGCATTGGCACCGTACCCCAGTGCCCGGATGTCAGAATCGTCCCGGGTGCTCATGGACAATGTACGATCAACAACGATGTCTCCGCTGACCGAGGATGTCAGGGTGTTTGCTGACTGGCTATCGGCAACCGCTGCCCCCAGGGCTACCGGGCCGGCAGAACCGGCAAAAGCTTCTGCTTCACGCACACCGGTCGAGCGGGTATCCATGAAAAGGCTTCGGGCCTCAAAGCTGTCCTGGTCTATCTGCGCCTTTACTTCTGCGGCCGAGCGGGTGTAGGCAAGCCCGCCGCCAGCACCCAGATAGGTGGTGCCAATGCCAACGCCGCCGGACAGATTCGTCACGTCGGTGCTTTCACGCGCATCGATATCGACAACCGCATTATTGGTCGCCCGGGTTATGCCGCCTTTGATGGTTGCTCCAACCGTGTCGGCTCTGGTTTCGGTAGCGGTGGTTTCCGTTCCCCGGTCGGCTTTTTCACGGGATTCGTCCGCCAGCTCAATGGCGCTGTTGCGCAAAGAACTGGTGCTGTCCCAGGCGGTTTTCATGCCGCTTTGCGAGCTGCCGGTATCGACGCCCCCAATCAGGGCCATGCCGACGCTACCGGCGATGGCACCGCCTCCCGAGCTGCCGGCCAGGCCAAGTGTCATCAGATCCATCGACCGGACTACGTCAGCATTCAAACGCAACCCGTTGGTCTTGACCTCGCTGTCGAGAATTTCTGCCTGCGTGGTGGTTCTCAGTATATTGGTGTTGACGGACATGCCACCTGCCGCCGCCACACCCAGGCCGGCGGAGCCGACATAACTGCCTATGTTGATACGGCTGATGGCATCGATTTCCACATCGGACCACCAGCTCATATTGGTGTTCAGCATGCGCGCACGAGTAACATCTTCCAATACCCGAACGGATACGGCACCGGCACCGCCCACGGACCCGCTTGCGGCCATGCCCGCAACGATGTCGGATTGCTGAACAACGCTGACGGCGTCCAGGCTGATTGTGTCATTTACTTCGGTTGTGGTATTGGCTCCAGCAGCGCCCAGCAACGCTTCTGTTGTTCCGGATGAAACGGTGGTTGCCACCGGCACGGCGGCAGCGGCCAGTGCGCCGCCGGAAAGCACGCCGACAGAGCTTCCGACATTGGCTTCATGCCGGGCCAGAACCGCAAGGTTTTCCGAGTGAAGCGTGGCACCGTAAGTTTCTGCGATTACTTTCGAGTCCAGCACATTCACAACAGCGCTACCGCCAAGGCCCAGCCCCAACAAAGCGCCACCAAAACCGGCGGCCATGCTGCCCACGGCTTCGCTGGCGCGGGCGTCGACATTGATATCACCCTCAACTTCAACATCGGTATTGGCCAGGCTCGCACGGGTTTCGCGGTCTGCCACGGTGACCGATGTGGCTCCGGCCGTTCCAGCAGCCGAGCCCAGGCTTCCCGCGAATGCCAGTGAGCCGACGGTCTGGTGGCTGGCCGCATTCAGGTTGAGTGACTGGCCATCTCCCGCCGTCAATGACTCGCCCTGTTCATTAATCAGGGACGTTTCGTTAACGCCGACATTGTCGATACTGGCCAGTGTTTGTCCGCCCAGCACGTTTACCGCCGCGTTGATGGCCACACCAGACCCACTACCCAGGAACGTTGCCACCAGGCTGGCACCGCCGGTTGGGGCGGAACCGAGCACGCCACCAATCAATTTCAGGATGGCGGTCGGGTCCAGCGAGGCACTGACGGTACCGCCGGCAGTATGTGCTTGCTGAACCGACATGGCGTTTACCGCCAGGCCGTTCACAGTCTTCATGCTTTTTTCAGGGCGGAAGTTGCTGAGTTGGTCGGCCAAGGCTTCCTGCTGGGCTTCGAAGCTGCGGTCTTCCTCTCCGGCGGATTCGTCCCTTGCCACGTTTTCAAGCGCACTGTCAGCGGCGAAGTTCTGTTCAAGTGCACCCGATGCCACTTGCTGGCCGTCATCGTTGTCACGGCCCAGGGCAAGCACTCGTGTGTTGTCGCCGCGAACCTGTGCTTTAACTTCATCCAGCAGCACATTCACGGCCCCGGCGATACCGGCTGCGCCGAATCCCAGCGAGAAGGCACCCGCACCAGCGAAAGCCCGGACCTGCTGGCTGCCCAGCGCGGTGATCAGCAGGTCATCCAACATGCGTACGTCCGCGCCATTGCGAATATCCGCGATGGTGGAGCCATCCAGAGCATTCACCACCAGAGAACCGGCTGCGGCAAAGGTGCCGGCGGCGGCGCCTGACACCACCAGGCTATTGATATCGGTATCGGACTCGGCATTGACCTTGAGATCATGCCCCTTGAGTACAGAGGCCGACGCGGTGCCATCGCCCTCAACGTAGGCGAGTACGTCAGTACCGATGCCATTGCCCGAGGCCACGATGCCGCCACTCGCGGTGGAAGCAACACTGCCACCGACACCGACCGACCAGATGGCCGAGGTATCTCGTGCATCAACATCAATCACCGTGGCCAGGTTCTCCTGGGATGTGCGGGATATGCCTGCTTCCACATGGTTGTTAATGGCGTTGGCAGACAGGACCCCACCAAGCGCCAGCCCGGAACCACCGGCGGCAGCGACACCCAGGGAACTGACAAGGCCACTGCTTTGGGCGGAAACGTCCAGGCGATCGTTAATATCCAACTGGCTGTCGATGACCCGGGAGCGCACGCTTGCATCGGACCAGCCCAGGGTCACGGCACCGCCAGCTCCAATACTCCCCGAACTAACACCGGCGGCACCCCCGAGCGACCAGGCATCGGCTGAGTCTTGCGCACGCACTTCGAGGGAATTCACCACCGCAGCACTGTTAGAACCGCCACTAATGCCGGAAACCCAGGCTTCTACATCAGAGCCAATCACGTTGACCGCAGCGGATATACCGCCGGCCACACCGCTGGTTCCCGCACCAGCCGCAGCAGCACTAACCGCAAAGCCCTGGCGCAGGGCTTCGACACTGACATCAGAGCCTGTAGTTTGCATATCAGAGTCAAGAAGTTCGGCTGCCGTGTCATGCCTGGTAACGTTAACGGATGCGGCGAGGCCCAGCGAGCCACCTTCTTTGCCAAACGCCGCCGCGCCGGCTGCACCCCAAAGTGACGACCGGTCGGTTGCCAGCAGGTTCAGTTCGCCGTCTTCAACGATAAGGCGGCTTCCGACAATGCGACTGTACGTGCTGCCCAGATCAAGGTTAAGGTTGAGGCTACCCGCCGAGGCAGCCAGTGACGCCACACCTGTTGCGGAATCCGAGGTGACATTCAGGCTTCTGGTATTGATATCGGAGGACAAAACTTCTGCCGCCACGGATGATTCAATCACATTAATGCCGGCACCAGCCGCGAGGGTGGTTTTGCTTGAGCTTACAACCAGATTACCCGCGCCACTGAAGATTTCGCGGCCATCTTCAGCGTTCACGTTCAGGGCGTTGGTTGCACCCTGCGCGCCGTCTGACACGACCGCTTCATCCACCGTTGCCCGGGTCTGGTTGGCTATCACGTTAACCGCAGTCGACGCCATGCCGCTGAAGCTGCCTGACCCACCCTGAACCCCGAGACCGGCGCTCAAGGCCATAATACGCGCACCATTATCGGCCCTGACGGTGACGTCTCCGGGCGTGGAGACCTCAACGTTCTCCAACTCGGCTGCCTGTTTTGAATAAATACCGTTATAAACGACCGTGGCGCCGGCGCTCATTTTCGCCGAATTCTGCTGCAGCAAGCCGGCTGCGCCAATAATTGAGCCGCCCAGACTTTTACCCGTGGTGGGTGAAAGGAAGTTGGGTTCTCGGGCCAGGCCATCCAGGTATTCTTCATTCTGCAGATCGGCGTCGCCTACGCTGACAGTGCTGAAATCGGGTAGCTGGGCACCAGTAATATCGAACCCTTCAGTCAGATTCCACAAGGTGTCGCCATCGGCACTGCCCAGATCGCCCAATCTGGTTGCCAGGGCCTGATTCTCGGCATCGCCGGAGGTGACAGACAGATCCCCGGCCAGGGATACGTCAAGGGGAGCGTCAACTGTGCTCTGGACACGTGCGCTGGTTGTGTTGGCGATGTTATTGATAACGAAAGCGCCAGCAAAGTTTGCTTGCTGGTCCTGCGAGCCAAGCCCTGCCACTCCGGCACCACCAAGCACCCGGGCGGGGCTGGCCGCGCTCACGTTCAGATTATTGAGGCCTTCATAAGAGCCATCAATAACCTCTGCGTGAGTCTGGTTGGCCAGCAAATTGAAGCTGACGGCCCCACCAATACCGGCGCGGCTACCGCCCTTGTAGAGAGAGCCGCCGCCTGTGGCGATGTTGTTGTGATCATACGCATTGACATTTAAGTCCGCCCCGGCACTGGTCAATTCAGTGTTGTCGATCAGTGCCCGGGTTTCGTTAAGCCCGATGGTCATGGACACCGAGGGGGTAACGGTTACGTCTGCCCCCTGAGCAATAGTGGTGCCAGTGCCAACGGCTCCCGACAATCCACCTCGTGCCGCTTCAATATTCACATCGGCGGCATTGGTTTGGGTAACTACGGAATCTGTGAGCCTTGCATCTACACGGTCAGCCAGGACGTTGAGGCCCAAGGCACCAGCGGCGCCCGCTTCGAACTCGGCATCCTCTGCGGTTTCACGACGCCAGGCCGCAGCGCCACCACCAGCGAACGTAATGGTTCTGCGGGTACCGCTGATATCAAGGCCTCCAATGAGTTCAACAGAGCTGTCGTCGACATAGGCACTGGTTTCTCCCAGTGAGACGTTTCCTGCTGCGCTGCCCGAGAGGTTGAAACCAAATTTTGCCTGTTGAGTCTGGGATGCCGTTCCTTCACCTTTGACATCACCCGCCAGGTTGTCGCTGTCTTTGAAATCTCCTTCAACCTGATCCCGGACTTTGTATGCCGCATCGTCGGTACCGGAATCACCCGTTGGCATGCTGCCGAGATTGCCAACCAGCGAGCTGAGCTTTTCGGTGGCGGAAAACGATGACAGTAATTTCCCTGAACTGCTGAGCGTCGAGCCGTCACTGGCCTGGCCCTGGTTCTTCAGTGTCTGTAGCCGGTTTTGCAGGGTGTCTGTTGCCTTGGTGACACTGCTTTTCAGTTTGTCTTTTATTCCGCCACCATCGTCAGTACCGCTTTTTTTGCCTCCACTTGTGGTACCTGCCACTCCCAGGCTCATCAGGCGGCCATCCGTTTTCGCGGAAACGTCTGCCGAGGCCGCCACAATCCGGCATTCGGGCTGGCCATCAGCGCCACAGGCACTTGTGCCAGTGCCGTTATCGTCCAGTTGGCCGGTATTGTCTCCGATGTAGGCCTGGGTGTTTGTATCTATCCAGTTAAGTGCCAGGCCAACACCGACTCCACCAGCCGTACTGTTACTGACCGCTCCGGCGGTGCTCCATACAATCAGGTCCTGGTCTGCGTTCAGATTCAAACCACCGTCAAGTGTGAGTGCCGCCCGATTGCTGATGCTAGCGTGAGTGCGGTTGTCCAGCCGGGTCAGTGCGAATGTGCCGTTCACGGCAAATGGTCCGCCGCTGGAGCCCATCTTGCCGGCCCCTGAGCTGGGGGTCAGGTTGATGATTAAGTCATTATTGTAGGACTTAATAGCCGCGCCACTTGCGCTGGTTACAGCAGCACCCGGAGCGATCCACGCCTCGGTGTGGGTGGAAAAGTCGGTAAAACTGAAGCCCAGGCCGACAGAGGCGTTATTACTTGTGGTGCCCGTAAGAAGAGCATTGATGTTTCCGGCGCCATTCAGTGAGTGCACATGACCTTGGGCCTGGACATCCAGGGAATCCGCCAGTTCCAATTGTCGAGACCCGGTAATTTCGCGGGTCAGTTCGCTGGCCCTTGCGATTGACAGGGAACCGTCCGGATCGGAATTTTCGGTGGCGATCTTTGCGCCTTCATCAATCCAGGCTTGCGCGTCATTTCGCTGGGCGAAATAGTTAACTGCCCCCGCAATATTCAGATTTTCCGCGGAGCCAGTCGCACTGGCGTAGCTTGTAAATAATTGCGGCCCCAGCAGTCCAACATTCATGTTGGCTTTTTGAGACAGGTTGAGGAGGTTGTCGGTGACAGCGGAAAACTCATCCCACTTACCCAGGTTCCACCAGGTCATCGCCATGGGTACATGCACATTGGCATCCACTTTCAGGGTGCCGGTGTTTATCTCGGCTTCTTTGCCGACCCAAGCCCTTGCGGAATTCTCATACCAGCCGGCGGCAATGGCCGCGCTCAGGCTATACGTTGCTGTGGGGTTCTCTTGCGTGGCTTCACCTTTTGCGGTGGATTCAACGCCGGAGGCAGCCGTGTTGTGCAAGCCAATGCCAGCAACTTTTTCCGAGGCATCGGGTGTGGACTGATAGTGAGTGCGGGCAGTAACGCTGGTGTTGCCGGTGGCGGTGATGCTTGCGCCATCGCTTACCCCTGCTTCGGTTTCAACCTTGCTGAGGGTGAAAGCCACCGCCGAGGCCAGTTTTGGCGTTGAGGTGCTGCCGCCTGATGGCGCAGTGGTGTTTTTGTCGGCAATGCCATTGGTGCCATAAAACCCAGATTTTGCGTAGGTGTTGATCGAACCAATAGCCTTGGTGAACATGTCGTATCGATTACCCGTCACCTTGTGCAGTGTTTTTAGCACCACACCACTGCCGGTTGTGCTGGTTGCTCTGGCAGCCATGGTGTCCAGGAAGCTGTCTGCGTTCACAACAACGTTTTCAGCACCGGTAACCGATCCCCCCAACAAAGCCCGGGTGGAGATGTCTGGAAACAGCAAACCGGCGGCAATACCCGCCTTGCCCGCCTGCCCGGCCATGGTTGTGGCTTTAACCGAGAGGCTGTTGCGAGCCAGGGCATTCACGGCCAGGTTGCCACTTTGAAGGTTCAGGGTTGTTCCACTCGCCACTTCTGCCCGGTTTTCGATATCGGCCAGACCTATGGATGCGGCGATACGGGCCGATTCGTTCGTACTGTGAATCATTGAATTCACCGACAGCTCGGACTGCTGCCGCGCATCCACGTTTATGTTCTCAGCGGTAAGCCGGGCACCATCGCCAATTTCGGCAACACTGCCACCGCTGACTTTACCGGCGATGAGATCCAGAGAAGCCCATTTACTGGCTCCCAGATTGTAGGACTGGTTTTTTGTGGTCTGGCTGGACCAGCTGTCCAGTGTAACGTCGCCCGTTGCGTTGATTTGTGCCGTGCCACCCACCTGAATGCTGGCATTTGCCCTGGCTTCCATGTAAGCCAATTCAAGTGGCAATTCAGACAATGGGGTGTTCACCTCACCGATGGTCAAATCAAAGTTTCCATCGGCAAGCTGCTCAAGGTAATCTGTGGTCAGGCCCACAGACGATTCCGCCGCTGCCATGACGTTCACGTTCGCCGCGTTTATCTGGCCATTCAGGTTGACTTCGGCATTGGTGGTGACGGGATCCCAGGCTAAATTGTCTGTTGCCGCTTTCTTATCATTTACTGCAATTTCAACGTCACCCGCGCCAGCTTCGACATTGTCGTCAACACGGGTATCAATATGGCCGCCTTCGTGCAGTGTGACCGATGAATTTGAGCGTACATGCGCATCGCCGCCCTTCGTTTCTATTGTGCCTGCTATATTCGTTGCGCCCTGACTGTCGACACTGACAGAAACGCCGGAGTCATCCTCCATCAGCGCAACCAGCTCGCCGCTGACTTCCGTAGTCTCGCTTGAGACGATGGAAATCACGCCATCCCGGGCTTGAATGTCATCGCCGGTAGCCATTCCTTCGACGTTCACGGAGGCCTTGAAAACGTCCAGAGCTGCATCATCAGCGCCCCCCTCAAGCCTGGCACCGTTTGCCACAACAACGGATGCACCGATGAGGCTTATCGCCCCTTTTGCGTTGATCTGCCCCTGGATCAGGATTTCTGCGTCTGCCGCCTGATCAAGCTCTCCCCGCATCAGCAGGCCGATGTGTTCATCCATTTCGATGCCACTGACGCCGGCATCGTCCAGGTTATCCAGGATTCGGCTCATTTCGTCGGGGGTTGGCGTGGTAACAACCAGACTGCCAACATTCACTATGCCGGCTGCGCCGACCACGAAGCCATGGGGATCGGCGAAGATAATATTACCGCCAATCCGGCCGCCCTTCATGCCATTCAGGGTGCCGTTGATTTGTGCCTGGGCATTATGGACAAGGTTAACCAGGTTGTCTGTTCCGGATGGCAGGTGCAGGTTTACCGTGTTCCCGGAAGCCACCTCGAATCGACCAAAAGAGTTGAACCCGGAGTTGCCCTTGACGGTACTCGTGGTGATATCGGTGACATTGCCATCGACCTGAACCGAAGTATCCGTCGACCCTTCCTTGGTGATGGTATTGCCAAGGACGATAGCTGGGGATGAAAGAAAAGACACGACCGCCACCGATAGCGGGTGACGACGAAATACCTTGGCTGGTTGGGCTGCTTGCTTCAGGCAACTTTGTTCAGAAACGGAATTGGAAGGGCGCGAAGTGGCCAGCGGCATTGGGCAGAACCTCCGAGATTGTTCTTATGGTGTAGACATCCATAACGGATGTTGGCCATAAAGCACTCCGGGCTTCTGGCCAAACCTGCTTACACACTGTTACTGACCACTTACCCTAATAGGTGTGCAGGCAAAACCAAGGAACAATTCGGAACAATATTTTTTTATTAAAAAACAACAACTTAAATCATCAATAATAATTCCATATCAGCGTTCCCTACCCGCTTGATGAAAAGCCTTGCGGACAGGCGACAAAAGATATTCAAGAACAGTGCGTTCTCCAAGCTTTATTTCCGCCATAACCTGCATTCCGGGAAAGAGATCATACGACTTCATTTCCGTAAACAGTTTCTGGTCATCCAAGCTAATCAACGTTCGATAGGTCAAAGGATTTGCATTGTTCGCTGCTTGTTCAGCGGAAGGCTGTTGACCGGCGTCCCGCGCATCTGCTGCAACATGCTCAACGTTACCATTAACCATGCCATATTTTTGGAACTGAAAAGCTGTAAGTTTCAGCTTTACATCCTGACCGGGACGAACGAAACCAACATCCTGATTCTGGAGCCATACTTCTGCTCGCAATGTGTCGGTCAGAGGAACCAGAGTCATCAGAATCGTACCTGGCTGGGTTACGGTACCGACAGTGTGCGTTGCCATATCTTTGACAACCCCATCCTGTGGCGCTTTGAGCTCCAACAATGAACGGCGGTGCTCTTGCTTTATCAGCTCTGCCTCGAGACGATTAATTTTCTCAGCCAGTTGCGCTCGCTGCTCCCTGAGCTGGCTCTCATTCTTGCTGAGCAACTGGCGTATCTTCCGTTGTGTTTGCTCCATTGCCGCCTTCTCACGGGCAATAATCAGGTCCTGAGCTTGGTATTCTTCCTCTTTTTCAATGCGCTTCCGTGTTTTATCAATGGCATCAAGCATGCCCACGTGAGCACTTTCCGATAATTTCAGGTACGCCTCTTCTTCCTGCTTGTACAGAGGTAAGACTTTTTCCAGCTTGTCTTTCGTTTCAACAGCAAGTGCAAGCTCTTTCTCTGCACGTTCCAATGCCGCCTGCTGTTCTGAAACAGCACTTGCTAGGGACTCCTTGTTCGATTCGTACTGGAGCCTAACCTCAGCAAATAGTGCACTGGGATCCCCTGGCTCCTTTACGAAATGAGCTCCTGTCAGTTCGGCTTCTATTCTTCGCAGGTTTAACTTTGATCTTTCTAGCTCCTCTAAAATCGAGTTGTAATCCGCATCTACCGTAGTTGTATCCATTCGCATTAAGGTTTGACCAGCTTTTACTCTCTCTCCTTCTCTTACGAGAATTTCGCGAATAAGCCCAGCCTCCGGAGGCTGAACAATTTTTACGTAGGTCGATGGAATAAGTTTTCCTTGTGCAACAGCAACAATATCCAAACGCCCAAATGCTGCCCACAGCAATCCGCATACAAAGAGCAATACAAGGATACCCAAGACAACTCGGGGGATCGGATGAGGCGGGGCGGTCTCCAACTCCAAGTGCAACAGCCGGGTTAATGAACACCTGGCGGTGCATCCTGTGTTCGCTTGATGAGATCCATAAAGACCTCCAGCGGCGGCTTGAACCCCAGTCGTTTTCGGGGCCGG
>Ga0208561_100082_pt1 | contig 27180 bp, 23 predicted proteins | sample Shrwel1BS1Day9_FD_187536 | JGI IMG/M metagenome (GOLD analysis project Ga0208561, IMG submission 187536) | Subsurface microbial communities from deep shales in Ohio, USA - Utica-3 well 1 S-1-Day9 (SPAdes) (version 2) ... | reverse complement strand
TTTCTTCAAGGTGGTCCATCCAGGCGGTGCAGCAGCCGCAGGTGGGCGACTTGTACACGTGAACGCTCGGCAGGGTAGCTTCGGTCGCCAGGGCGGTGGAGCTGAAACCGAGTGCCGCAGTGAGGCCTAGGGCCAGGGTGTGTTTTTTCATTGTGCTTTCCTCAATGGTGCTGATGTTCAGACGCTTTTGAATCGGAGCCGGAGAGCCAGAACCACCAGATGATGGCTCCCATCAGGGCAAGACCTCCCAGATTGACCAGTAAATCCTGCATTGGTTTCACTCCTTTTGCTTATCGGCGGTCGGTTGATGGCTGGTGCGGAACAACCGCAGCCGGTTGGCATTGGAAACCACCGTCACGGACGACAGTGACATGGCCGCGCCGGCCAGGATGGGGCTCATCAGGATGCCCCATAGCGGGTACAGCAGGCCGGCCGCCACCGGAATACCCAGGGAGTTGTAGATAAACGCCCCAAACAGGTTCTGGTGAATGTTGGTCACTGTCGCCCGGGAAATCTCAATGGCATCGGGCACGCCGTGCAGGGAACCGCGCATCAGGGTGATGGCCGCGCTCTCGATAGCGACATCCGTGCCGGTGCCAATGGCAAAGCCGACATCGGCGGCCGCCAGGGCCGGCGCATCGTTAATGCCGTCACCCACCATGGCCACGGTGTAGCCCTTGCCACGCATTTCACTGACCACCTCGGCCTTGTCTTCCGGCAGCACTTCGGCCCGGTAATCATCAATGCCGGCCTTGGTGGCAATGGCCTTGGCGGTGGCGTCGATATCCCCGGTCACCATCATCACCTTGATGCCAGCCTGGTGCAGTCGCTCAATGGCGGCTTTGGAATCCGGTTTGATGGCATCGGCGACACCGATCACGCCCAATACCTTCTCACCCAATGCCAGGAACAAGGGCGTACCGGCCTCTTCGGTAATGCGCCGGGCTGCCTCATCCAGGTTGTCCATAGCCAGGCCTTCGGCCTCAAGCCAGCGCCGGTTGCCCAGTCGCACCGGCTGGCCGTCGTGTTCGCCCTGGACCCCCTTGCCATTCAGGGCTTCAAAACCGGTGACTTTCAACGGTTCGATGTCATCCTCCTTGGCTTTCGCCAGGATGGCTTCGGCCAGGGGGTGTTCGGAATGCTGTTCCAGCCCCGCCGCCAGGGCCAGCAGTTTGCTTTCGTCGCTGTCGCTGGCCTGCACGTGGGTGACCGCCGGGCGGCCCTCGGTAATGGTGCCGGTCTTGTCCAGGATTACCAGATCCAGCTTGCCGGCGGTCTGCAGGGCATCGCCCTGGCGAATCAGCGCGCCGTATTCCGCGGCCTTGCCCACGCCCACCATGACGGACATGGGCGTTGCCAGACCGAGCGCACAGGGGCAGGCGATGATCAGAACGGTGGTGGCGGCGACCATCATGTGTACCACCGCCGGCTCTGGCCCGACGTTGTACCAGACCAGCGCGGCAACCACGGCAATCAGCATGACCGTGGGCACAAACACCGAAGAGATTTTGTCGGCCAGTCGGCCAATGGCGGGCTTCGAGCCCTGGGCCTTTTTCACCAGCTTGATGATCTGTGCCAACGCCGTGTCACTGCCCACGCGCGTGGCCTCGTAGATGATCGAGCCATGGGTGTTCAGGGTGCCGGCCGAGACGTCATCGCCTTCGCCCTTGCTGACCGGCATCGGCTCGCCGGTGAGCATGCTCTCGTCAATGCGGGTGGAGCCCTCGGCGATGACGCCATCCACTGGCAGTTTCTCGCCCGGGCGCACGCGAATTTGGTCGCCTTTCTGGACGTCCTCAACGGGAATATCCTGCTCTTCGCCGTCCCGGATCACCCGGGCGGTCTTGGCGCGCAAATCCAGCAAACGGCGTACCGCCTCGGAGGTCTTGCCCTTGGCCCGCAACTCCAGCGCCTGACCCAGATTGATCAGACCGATGATCATCGCCGAGGCTTCAAAATACACGTGCCGGGCCATTTCAGGCAGCGCGTCGGGGAAGCTGGCGACCACGATGGAATACAGCCAGGCCGTGCCCGTACCCAGGGCGATCAGCGTATCCATGTTGGCGTTGTGGTGCTTGAACGCCTTCCAGGCCCCGGTGTAGAAGTGGCCACCGGTGGCGATCATGACACCCAGAGTCAGGATGCCCAGGTTGATCCAGGTGAGCTGGTTGGCCTCGGTCACCATCATGGTGTCGATGCCCATACCCCAGATCATCAGGCCCAGGCCGAGGGAGAGACTCACCGCCATCTTTACCAGCAGGGTCTTGTACTGCTTTTGGTCTTCTTCCTGCTTGCGGGCATCCGCCTCGTCTTCGTTCTCAATCACGCTGGCGCCATAGCCCGAGCTCTCCACGGCCTCCACCAGCGCCTGCGGGTCGGCATCGCCGGTGGCCGTGGCGGTGTTATCCGACAGGTTCATGTGGGCGTGGGTGACGCCGGGCACCGACATCAGGGCCTTCTCGATGGTGTTCACACAGGACGCACAGGTGGCGCCAGTAACGGATAATGCGACCTGCTCTTCGGTATCCGTATTTTTGCGCTGCTGGTCACGAAAACTTTGCGCGGGAGTGGCCTCCGCGTCGGCGGTATCTTCTTTTTCTGCCGATTGACTGCCGTGACAGGACGAAGCTTTCTTTGACGCGCAGCAGCTCTCCGGTTTTTCGGACTGACCGTCGCTGTCTTCCTCATCCTCAGTCTGAACAGGCTCTGCTGGATAGCCCGTCTCCGTGACGATGCGGGCTGCTTCTTTGGCATCTACTCCCGCGGGGAGTGTCACCGTTTGGTTGTCGAGATCCACCTCAACGTTCTCGGTGCTGCCAGCCAGCGACTCCAGAGCGTTACGAATCTTCTTCGCGCAACCCTGGCAGGACGCGCCGGAAATGCTCAAGGTGACTTTCTTTTCCTTTGACGATGCGCAGCAGCTCTCGGCTTTTTCGGACTGACTGTCACAGCATTCGCCGCCTTCAGCCTGGACCGGCTCCGCCGGATAACCCGTTTCGGTCACGATCCGAGCCGCTTCCTCGGCATCAATTCCATCTGGCAAAGCCACAGTCTGCTTGTCCAGATCTACTTCGACCAGCTCGGTGCTACCAGTCAACGGTTCCAGTGCGTTGCGAATCTTCTTCGCGCAACCCTGACAGGTGGCTCCGGAAATCGTCAGCGTGGTTTTCAGTGTCACTGTTTTATCCATCGCTTGGCTCCTTATGGCAACAATCCTCTGAAGGATCGTCCCAGTGTTCAATTAACCGGCAAATGGTGTGTCCGTCTGGTGTGGCATCCGGCATGTCCTCCCAGGCCGACAGCGCGGATACCATCCGCTCCCGCAGCTGTTCCAGTTGGGCAATTTCCTGCTCCACCGCCGCCAGCCGTTTTTGGAACACGTCCCGGACCATGGGGCAGGGAGAATGATGCTCGTCCGCCTGCTCCAGAATTTCCCGGATCTCCGGCAGTGAAAAACCCAGTTGCCGGGCCTTGCGGGCAAACCGCAGACGGCGAAGATCTTCAGCGTCGTACTGCTGGTAATTGTTCTCCGGGTTCCGCGTCGGCTGCAGCAGCCCCTCGCGGGTGTAGAAGCGCACAGTATCCGGTTTTACGTTGGCTGCGGTGGCGATGTCTTTGACTTTCATGGCGTCGGACTTCCTAAAAGCATTTATGTTGCTTTAGCAGGCAATCGACTTTCCGGGGAGTGCGGGTGTGGGTGGCGCTTCCGAAAACCGCTGCGAGTACATCCATGTACGCTTGTCTCCGCCATCCATGGCTACGAACATTTTCGGAAGCGCCACCCACACCCGCACGGTGAACTCCCGGGCAGAATGCTACTTGTAAAAAGGATAGAACCTGTGAGTTACTCACAGGTCAAAGGTTCCGGGAAAGAAAAATCAGGAAGAGGATTTTTTGGACTGCAGAAACGTACCGCAGGCCCGGCATTGGTCTGGTGCCAGCAGTTTCGCCTGCCAGCCAATTTTTGCGCCACAGGCGGGGCACTTCAGACGCAATTGCAGCACGATAATGGGCACGATGAGGATGGCGAGCAGTACGCCGAGTGAGCCCCATTCGTCACCGGAGGAAATCCCCAGCTGGGAGCTGAACACCAGTACGACGATCAGCGCGAAAAACGCAAAGATAAAATAATTGCGGTTCCAGCGTTCCCAGCGGCGGAGCTGGGCGTCCTGTTCTGGAGTGAGATACTTTGCTGCCATGGTTAACCTTGAGGGTTCAGTAATGAGTTCGAGGCAGCAAGCGGGAAGGCCTTTCCAAAACCGTGCGGAGCCATGGATGGCGGAGCTCGAGCGCTACAGGGATGTATTTACAGCGTGTTTTGGAAAGGCCTTCCCGCTTGCTGCTCCCCCATTTGTTTCTAGTTTGCGGACTGACACCGCCAAAAACAATCAGGAATTGGCCGGTACGCCGGTTGTAAGAAGCCCTTTCTCCAATGCCTTTTCCAGATCCTGCGGCGGAATCGGCCGGCTGATCAGGAAGCCCTGGGCCATGTTACAACTGTGATGGCGCAGGAAATTCAGTTGCCCTTCGGTTTCTACGCCCTCGGCCACCACCTGGATGCCCAAATTGTGGGCCAGATTGATGACCGCCCGGGTAATCACCGCGTCGTCATGGCGATGCGTGACATGGGTGATGAACGAGCGGTCGATTTTCAGCAGATCCACCGGGAAATCGCGCAGGTATGCCAGGGAGGAATAGCCCACCCCGAAATCATCAATGGCCAGGTGAATGCCCAGCTTGCGCAAGCGGGACAGCTGATTGAGATTGTGCTCGATGTTCTGGATGAAAATTTCCTCGGTCAGCTCCACCTCCAGGCTTGAAGGTGCTACACCATTCTCATGCAGGGCATACCGTATGGAATCCACCAGGCTGTCATCGTCCAGTTCCAGCCCCGACAGATTCACGGCAACGCGCAGGTTCCGGTAGGGTGTGCCCTTCCAGCGCGCCAGCTGGCGACAGGCAGCCCGCACGACCCAGCGGCCAATATCATTGATGCGGCCGCTTTCCTCCGCCAGGGGAATGAATGCACCCGGTGCCAGCAGGCCCCGGCGCGGATGCTGCCAGCGAATCAGTGCTTCAACGCTGTGAATCTCCCCATTACTGAGATCCAGCTGCGGCTGGTAGTACAACACGAATTCGTCGTTTTCCAGGGCGTGGTCCAGGTCTTTATCCAGCTCCAGGCGCATGACCTCTTTTTCCTGCATGCCCTCGGTGTAGAACTGGTAGGTATTACGCCCATGATCCTTGGCCCGGTACAGGGCAATGTCGGCGTTTCGCAACAAGGTATCGGCATCCAGGCCGCTTTGGGGATAGACGGCGACGCCCATAGTGGCGGTAATGCTGTGTTTTTCACCATGAACTTCAAAGGGTGCATGGAAACACTGCTTGATCTGGCCCAACAGGTGAATCACATCATCCAGATCGTCCACCTGTTGCTGGCAGACCATGAATTCATCGCCACCGGAATAGGCCACCAGGATTCGCTCGTTACTCAGCTCATTCAGCCGCTCCGAGACCTTGATCAGCAGCTCGTCACCAAACTGATGGCCCAGGGAATCATTGAGCATCTGGAAGCGGTCCAGGTCCATCATCACCAGCGCCACCTGGCGCATCTGCCGGTCGGCAATGTTAATAGTGTGAGTCAGGTCTTCCATGAAGAACCGGCGGTTGGCCAGGCCGGTGAGCGTGTCGGTGGATTCCAGGCGCTCCAGGTCGGTCTGGATGGCCTTGCGTTGGTCTATTTCCTGCTCCAGTTCCCGTCGGGTTTTCAGCAGGGCCTGGTTCCGGCGCAGAATCAGTTGTACCAACAGGGTGGTCAGGCTGGTCAGCAGCCCCATCAGCAGCAGGCTGACGAAGGTGGCGTTGGGCCAGCCACTGCGCTGGGCAGCAACCCAGTCCTGATCGGGGCGCAGTGTCAGGCGCCAATCAAGATTGGGCAGATCGACGGGAAAGGTATCACTCAAACCTGGGGCGATATTGGCGGATGAATTCAGTTGATACGCCGAGTTCCGCCCGTACTGGATGACAATCTGGAACCGCTCCAGCGTGCGGCTGGTCAACAGTTGCTCGGCCAGGGTTTCCATCCGGAAGACACCGGCGATAAAGCCGTTATTGTCTTCGCCGACGCCAATCGGGTGGTAGAGCACCATGCCTTTTCCACCCTGACGCAGCTCGATGATGCCGGAGAGGTCGTAGTTGCCGGTGCGAATGGAACGCTCAAGGGCGTGGCGGCGCTCCTGGTTAAAGGCGACGTTGAAACCGGTGACGTCCTGATTGCCGGCCAGGGGTTCGAGCCAGCGAATCACAAAATCACGGTCAATCCATTCAAGCGCCTGGTAAACACCGAAATCGTCCAGGTAATGGCGGGCATCGGCACGCCACTGGCGCTCTGAAAAGTTCTCGGACATGGCCATGCGGCTTGCCATGCGACCGATGGCCTCGGCGTGTACCGTGAATTCGCGTTCCAGCGTGCCCGCCAGGGCGCGGGCTTCGTTTTCCAGGTTCTGTTCGATTTGCAGGGTGTTCTGCCGGACAAGACCACTGCGGAGCATCACGGCCAGGGCCAGAAAAACCACGAAAATCACCACAGGAAAGGCCGGGCTCATCGCTATTCGCGCGAACATTCTTAGGGACGTTTCGGGTTTTTCCACATTGGTCTCCGCAACCTCTGGGGTTGGCTGAGGTCTCTGGTTATGATTTTTTGTCGATTATGGCAGAGTGTTCTAATGGGGAACAGGCATACGTGTTAACCGAAACGTCTCAGTTCTCTCATAACCGGTTTACAGCGTGGCTGCCGGTGTCCGGATCGACAACCGGGGAATCTCCTGTTTCGGGCATGCGTCCATGATCACTTGCAGGCCCGCTGCTTCGGCGCGTTGGGCGCCAGTCTCGTTGATGACGCCGATCTGCAGCCACAGTACCGGAATTTTTTCGACAATGGCCTGATCAATCACTGTATCGGTGCGTTCCGGCGCGAGGAAGAGGTCCGCCATGTCGACCGGCTCCGGCAGGGAGGTAAGGTCGGCATAGACGGTCTCTCCGAGCAACTGCCGGCCAGCGAGCCGTGGGTTCACCGGAATCACGCGGTAGCCCTGGCGTTGCAAGTACGACATTACCTCGTGGGATGGGCGATCCGTTTTTTCACTGGCACCCACCAGGGCAATGGTGCGAACGGATTCGAGAATGTCGCGGATCTGAACCGGGTTCTTGCGGGGCATAACGCGCTCCTTGGCAATTTATCGGTTATTGCTGATCAGGTTTAGAAATTCGGTACGGGTGGCCTGGGACTTGCGGAACTGACCCAGCATCATGGAGGTTTTCATGCGTGAGTTCTGCTTCTCGACGCCTCGCATCATCATGCACATGTGCTGGGCCTCAATGACCACGGCCACACCCTTGGCACCGGTAACGTTCTCGATCGCCTCGGCAATCTCGCGGGTCAGATTCTCCTGAATCTGAAGCCGGCGGGCATACATATCCACAACGCGGGCAAACTTGGACAGGCCCAGTACCCGGCCCTGAGGCAGATAGGCAATGTGGCATTTGCCGATGAAGGGCAGCATGTGGTGCTCGCACATGCTGTAAAGCTCGATATCCTGGATCACCACCATCTCATCCATGGCCGACTCGAACACGGCGTTGTTGACCAGTTCGGCCAGGTCCTGCTCATAGCCCTGGGTCAGAAACTTCATGGCCTTGGCCGCGCGCGTTGGCGTGTCCTGCAGGCCTTCTCGGTCAGGATCCTCTCCCAGGCCATCAATAATGGCGCGGAAGTGTTCAGCAAGGTCTTCGACAGGTAATGACATGGTTGTTCCCGGATACTTAAGCCAGTAATGAAAGTGTGAGCCAGATAGAGGGCGAAGCTTAAGGGAATTTGCGCACTTTCGCCATGTCTGGCCCTCCAGTGAATTTTTCGACATGATGACGCCCTGCAACCGAGGATATTGAATGACGGCAATACACACGACGAAACCATCGCTGACCATTCGCGCGGGCAGGCGGGCAATGGAGCGACTGCGTCAGAAAAAACTGACGCCGGACGACATTCACGTGATCCCTGGCGCGGCCGGTGGCCCCAAGGGACTGGGCATCAGTGGCCTGGACCAGGCCATTTTTGGTGAATGGCTGCCGCGGGCTCCCCAGGAGCGGGCCCTGGTGGGGGCGTCCGTGGGCAGCTGGCGTTTTGCAGCCATTGCCTCTTCCGACGATCCGGTCGCTCAGCTGAAAAAGCTGGCGGACATGTACACCCGCCAACGCTTCGAAAAGGGAATGAAAGCTGAAAATGTCACTCGCAGCGCCATCGAATTCCTGGACGAACTCCTTGGAGGGCGGGAAGAGTACATTCTTCAACACCCCTGGTATCGCCTCAACATTGTGGTGATTCGCAGCCTGGGCCTGCTGGCGGAAGACACCCGGGGCCGGCTGGGACTGGGACTGATGGGGGCAGTCAGTGCCAACATGCTGGGGCGCCGGCATCTGGGCCGTTTCATGGAACGGGGCATCGTGCGGGACCCCCGTGGTAACATACCGGTTTCAGAGCTGGCGGATTTTACCAGCCACCAGATCGACCTGACCCGGGAAAACCTGATGCCGTCGTTGCTGGCTTCGGGGTCCATTCCGATGATCCTCTCCGGCGTTCAGGATTTGCCGGGTGGCCCGACCGGGGTTTACCGGGATGGCGGCATGCTCGATTACCACCTGGACTTACCCTGGCAGCAGCCGGGCATCGTGTTATACCCCCACTTTACCGACAAGATCGTGCCAGGCTGGTTCGATAAGGCGCTGCCCTGGCGCCGTGGCGATCCAACCCGGGTACAGGATGTGTTGCTGGTGGCGCCGTCACCCGAGTACCTGGCCTCGTTGCCCGATGGCAAGTTGCCGGACCGGAAAGATTTCGAGCGCTACGCCGGCGATAACGCAGGCCGGGAAAATTCCTGGCGTCGCGCCATTGCCGAGAGCGAACGAATGGGCGATGAATTTCTTGAGCTGGTGGAAACCGGCCGGGTGCTGGACCGGATACAGCCGCTTTAGGCGGGTTTACGGGCCAGGCTGTACACCAGCAGGAAACTCAGGAAGGCGGTCACCACGACTGACGGACCGGCCGGCGTGTCCAGGTGCCAGGACAGGGTCAGGCCGCCGGTCACCGCGACAAAACCAAAGATAATAGCCAGCCCCACCATGTGTTCCGGGTTCCGGGCCAGCCGCCGGGCAGTCGCAGCCGGAATCACCAGCAGGGCGGTAATCAGCAACACCCCGACAATCTTCATGGCCACGGCGATGACCAGCGAGAACATCAACATCAACGCCAGCCGCAAGCGTTCTACTGGAATGCCTTCGACCCGCGCCAGTTCTTCGTGAATGGTGCTCATCAGCAGACCCCGCCAGAGCACGGCCAGCAGGGTCAGCACAAAGGCCGCGCCACCGTAGATCCAGAGCAGGTCCTGTTGGTTCATGGCGAGCAAATCGCCGAACAGCAGGCCGGTCAAATCCACCCGGACATTCGGCATGAAGCTCAGGGTGACCAAGCCGATGGCCAGGGCACTGTGGGCCAGGATGCCCAGCAGGGTGTCGGTTGCCAGCACGCGGGTGCGTGACAGCATCACCAGTGCCAGGGCAATGACCACACAGGTGATGATCACCGCCAGGTTCAACGGGACACTGATCAGGAAGCTCAGAGCAATACCCAGCAGAGCGGAATGGGCCAGGGTATCGCCGAAATAGGCCATCCGGCGCCAGACCACAAAGCAACCCAGCGGGCCGGCCACCAGCGCGACCCCAAGGCCGCCGATCAATGCCCGCCAGAAAAAGTCCCCCAGCACGGCGTCAATGATGGTCATGATTGCAGGCTCCTTCGGCTCCGGTACGGCTGACCACATCGCCGTGAAGGTTGTGGCTGTGATTGTGGTGATGGTGATACACCGCCAGGGAATCGGCCACCTGGTGGCCAAAGGTATCGATGAAGGCCGGGTCCTGGGAAATGTCGGCAGGATAACCACTGCAACAGACATGCTGGTTCAGGCAGATCACTTTGTCTGTTGCCGCCATCACCAGGTGGAGGTCGTGGGAAATCATGATCACGCCACAATCAAGGTCGTCCCTCAGTTCCCGGATCAGTTGGTAGAGCGCGGCCTGGCCATTGATGTCCACGCCCTGGGCCGGCTCGTCCAGTACCAGCAGGTCGGGCTTGCGGGCCAGGGCCCGGGCCAGCAAAAGGCGCTGCTTCTCACCTCCGGATAGGTGGTGTACCGAGGCATCCAGCAGATGGTGCACGCCGGTACGCTTTAACGCGGCTTCGCATTCGTCGAGGGGCTGGCCGCTCAATAACATGAAGCGCCGGACACTTAGCGGCAGGGTGGCTTCCAGCAACAATTGCTGGGGCACGTAACCGATGACCAGGCCCGTCGCCAGCGAAACTTTGCCCTGATGAACCTTCTGGATGCCCAGGATGGCCTTGATCAGTGTCGTCTTGCCCGCGCCATTAGGGCCGATGATGGTGATGATGTCGCCCCGCCCGGCTTTCAGGCTGACGCGATCCACCACCGGCCGGCCGTCAAACTCAACGGTCACCTGTTCCAATTGGACCAGTGGTTCAGTCATGGCTGGGGGCTCCCGGGTTCGCCTCGGCACGGCAGCGGGGGCAGAGACCACTGATTTCCAGCGTGGCCCCTTCGGGTTGGAAGGCCTGGGCCCGGGCGGCATCATCAATGGCCTGGCTGACCGGTGCGGATTCAAGCTCCAGGACAGTGCCGCACTGATGGCAGATCAGGAACAGTCCGTGATGGTTTTCCCCGGCATGGGAGCAGCCGGTAAAGGCGTTAAGCGAGGCCAGCCGGTGGACCAGGCCGTACTGGAGCAGGAAATCCAGCGCCCGGTAGACCGTCGGTGGCGCCGCGTTATGGCCCTCGCTACCCAACTGCGCGAGGATGTCATAGGCGCCCAGGGGCTTATGGGATTGCCAGATCAGCTCCAGCACCCGCTCACGGATCGCCGTCAGACGGGCATTTTGCTCACGGCAGATGGTCCGGGCGTCGGCCAGGGCCTGGCTGACACAGGCATCGTGATTGTGAGGACGATAGGGAAGGGCGCGTTCGGGCATGGCTCGGGTTCCGGCAAATTTGCAACATTATAACACTTGCTGCCGGCGCTGCCAGATCCGGGCTGGCCCGACTACACCATCACTTTGGCGGCCAGGGATTCCAGGTGCTCAAGGTTGGGTATCCAGGCAATATCGCCGTCAACCTCCACCTGCATCAGGTCCGCCGGGCCGGGTTCGGCGTCCAGCTGGCGTAGCTGATCTTCCTCGAGGCGGGTCTGGCTGGGGATGCCCTGGGTCACCAGGGCCATGAACGGTGATTTCTGGTGACCGGGTCCGATGGTGTTCAGCACAATGATGCGGCCACGGTTTTCCCCGGGCACCACAAACTGGCCGTCGTTGGCGGCATCGTAGGAGATGACCGGAAGCTTCAGGCCCCGCCACTCGACAAAGCCCACCAGCCAGTCCGGTGTGTTCGCCCCGGTTTCAGTACCTTCGAAATCCACCACCTCGGCAATGGACACGTTGGGCAGCAATAATTGCCGACCGTGGACCGGAATCAGGACGCATTGCAGGGATTGGCTGTTTTCCTTCATTGTCGATTACCTCAGGCGGAATCCCGTTGATGTTTGTTCTTCAGCAGACATTGATTTTCAATCGTGCGCACCAGCTCCGCGGCCAGTTGCTCCGGGGTGCCACGGAAGCTGGCGCAGCCGGTTTCATTGACCGAGTCCGGCATGGAGCTGTTGCCACAGCTGGTACTTTCCTGAACCCACACCCGGCTGCCATAGGCGCTGAGCATGGGGGCGGCGATGGCGCCGTCGTTGCCCATGCCGGAAAAGATAATGGCATGGCAGTGTTTGCCGAAATGGTCGGCAACATTCAGCAGCACCTGGTCAATCGACGGTCCGTAGGGACCGGGCCAGGGCTTGTCCGTCGCCGTCAGGGTGCCATCGGCGGCAATCTTCCATTCCTGCTCCACCGGCATGAGAATGACATCGCCGTTGCACACCCGGGCGCCCTGTTCCGCCGGTTTCAGCGTGTAGTGGGCGTGGCGGCCGAGAATGCGGGTCAGGACGTCGGTGAAGTTGTTATCAATATGCTGGGCGTAGACAAACCCCACCGGCAGTCCTGGCGGCAGGTTGTCCAGAAAGGTTTTTACCGCTGCCGGGCCGCCCAGTGAGGCGCCGAGTATCCAGACCTCCCGGGCGGGCGTGTCTGGCGCCGCCGGGGTAATCCAATTGGACAGGGCGGGAGCCTTGCCGGCAGTGGCCGCCACCTGGGCCAGGGCTTCCATATCGGTGGCGGTGTCCAGCTTCTCGAGCTGGCCGAGTTGCTGCTCCAGTTTGTTCAGCAACCGGCGCTCCCAGCGGAAATAGTCCTTGGCCCCGGGGGCCGGGGCCGGGTCGACGCCGAACAGCACCGGGGCATCGGTGTTTTCCAGCAGATGGTCAAACAGCGCGGGATGGTCGGCTTCGTCCTGCAGGGTGACCAGCCACAGGGCGACTTCCGGAAACTCCGGATAGCCAATCAGCCGGTCCGGATCGCCGGAAAAACAGACCTCAAGGCCGAATTTGCCGGCCGCTTCCTGCAGCCGGTGGCGCTGAAGTACCACATCGGCAACGATCCCGATTGCCGGCTGGCTGGCCATTACTCGCTCCCGGACAGCCGCTTGATGGTTTCAAGCAGCTCGGTTTCCTGGAATGGCTTGCCGAGGTACTCGTTGACCCCGATGGCCAGCGCCCGTTCGCGGTGCTTTTCCCCGGTCCGGGAGGTGATCATGCAGATCGGCGTGTCGTGCAGCTTTTCGTCGTGGCGGACGAAACTGGCCACCTCGAAGCCATCCATGCGCGGCATCTCGATATCCAGCAGGATGACATCGGGGCGATGGTCCTGCAGCTGCGCCACCGCATCGACACCATCCTTGGCGGTGAACACGTTCATGCCGTTGCGTTCGAGCAGGCGCGAGGTGACCTTGCGCACGGTAACCGAGTCGTCCACCACCATGACGGTAGTGACCTGTTCGCGGTACCGGCTGCTTTCCCGGGCTTTTTCCAGGCTGGCCAGACGCTGGCTTTCGGCCAGGGCATCCGAGCGCAGCATGGCCGGCAGGTCCAGAATCACCACCACACTACCATCCCCGAGAATGGTTGCCCCGGAGACGCCCCGAACGGAGTTGAACTGTGGCCCCAGTGATTTTACGACGATCTCCCGGCTGCCCATCAGGTGGTCCACCTGCAGGGCGACCGGCTGCTCAGCGCCCCGTACCAGAATCACCGGCAGTGGCAGAGCCTGGCCCTGGAGCTTGGGCTGGTGGTCACTGTCCAACAGGGCGCCCAGGTATTGCAGGCGATACTGCTGGCCGGCGTATTCGTACATCGGCGCATCGGGCTTGTAATACTCTTCCAGCTCGTAGGTGCTGACCCGCACGATACCTTCAATGGTGTTGAGCGGAATGGCATAGAAATCCTCGCCCGTGGCCACCATCAGGGCGCGGTTGACGGAGACCGTGAACGGCAGGCGCACGGTAAACGTCGTGCCCTGGCCCTCGCGGGAGTCGATGTCCAGGCTACCGCCCAACTGTTTGAGCTCGCTGGCTACTACGTCAAGCCCCACACCGCGACCGGAAATCTGGGTCACCTTCTGGGCGGTGGAGAAGCCGGCGTGCAGGATGAACTGCAGGATTTCCCGCCGGGACAGGTCTTCGTCCGGCTCCATCAACCCCTGGCGGATGGCCTTTTCCCGGATTGCCTCCACGGGAATGCCCTTACCGTCATCGGCCATGCGCAGCACCACATCACCGCCTTCACGGGACAGGGAGAGGACGACTTCGCCGGATTCGGGTTTGCCGGCCTGTTTCCGTTCCTCGGGGTTTTCGATGCCATGGTCGATGGCATTACGCAGCATGTGTTCGAGCGGCGCTACCATGCGCTCGAGGATGTTGCGGTCCATCTCGCCTTCGGCGTTGCGGATGTCGAAATGCACTTTCTTGTGCAGCTCGCCGCTGATCTGCCGGACGATCCGGCGCAGTCTGGGCACCATGGAGGTGAACGGAATCATGCGGGTCTTCATCAGACCTTCCTGCAGTTCCGTGTTGATGCGCGACTGCTGTACCAGCAGGGTTTCGGTGTCCCGTACCCGCTCGGACAGGGTTTCCCGAAGGTCCGCCAAATCCGAGGTGGACTCGGTCAGGGCCCGGGACAGCTGCTGGATGGAGGAATAGCGGTCCATTTCCAGCGGGTCGAAGTCATCGCCGTAATCCGGGCCGTGTTCCTGTTCGGCGCGGAACAGGATCTGGGCCTCGGTCTCGATGTCCATGCGCCGCAGCTGCTCGCGCAGACGTTCGATGGTGGAAGCCATCTCATCAAGGGTATAGCTGAAGTCGCTGCTCTGCTGCTCCAGCCGGCCCCGGGTGATACTGGTTTCACCCGCCAGGTTAACCAGATCGTCCAGCAGTGGAGCGGACACCCGGATGGTTTCCTGGCTGGCCGCCTGGCCTTTGCCATTGCGGGCCGCCGGTTTCGACGGCTTGGGTTTGGACGGCGTCTTGGACGGTGACGGCGCCGGTTTGGCGGTTTTTTCCGGCTGTGGCTTCTCTGCTTCCGGCGCCGGCTCCGCGGGCGCATTCGGGGCTTTGGCTTCCGACTCGCCTTCTCCGGATTGATTGAGCTCGGCAATCAGCTCCTTGGCAGGCTCTGGCTGGGTGCCTTTTTCCAGCGCATCAAGCATGTCCTTGAGGGTGTTTTCCGCCTGTTCACTCAGCGCCAGCATCGGTTGCCGATCGCGCTCGCCATCCACCAGCTGGTTCAGCGCGTCGGCCCAGGCCTGGGCCAGGTCGGCTATGGCGTCCACATCCGACAGTCTGGCACCGCTCTTGAGTGTCTGGAGCTCCTGCAACAGCCGGCTGAGGGATGACAGTTCCTCGGGCTCTTCGCGCCAATGGGCCAACAGGTCGCCAATGTCCTGGTGAATTTCGCGGCCTTCGTCCAGGAACATTTCCGCCAGGGCTTCGTCACCGGCGTAATCTGTCGTATCCGGGGTTGCTTCAGTGGATCCCGGGGCCGGCGTTGCGGGTTCGGCAGGCTCTGGTTTTTCCGACGGTGACTCCGGGGCTTCAGGCGCAGCCGGAGCTGTCGGGAGTGGCTCGCCCCGGACAATCGCCTGCACCTGCTGGATCAGCTCGTTTGCCGGCGGACAGGGCTTCTGGGTGGCCACTTGCTCAACCATCTCAGCCAGTCGGTCGTGACAGGCGAAGAGCAAATCAAGCATGTCCTCACTGGCCTCCAGCTGGCCAGTGGCTACTTTCTCGAACAGGTCTTCGAGTTTGTGGGACAGCTCGCCAATGGCTTCCACGCCGGCCATGCGGGCGCTGCCCTTGAGGGTGTGGACTTCGCGCTGCAGTTCGGCGGCGACTTGGCGATTGCTTGGATCTTCACTCCAGGTGTGCAGGGCGCTGCCGGTGGAGTTCACCAGGTCGTAGGCTTCTTCCAGGAAAATACCCACCAGCTCAGGATCGAGGTGGGACAGGTCAGCGATATGCTCGTCCTGCTCCTGCTCCTGCTCCTGCTCCTGCTCCTGCTCCTGCTCCGGTGTGGCTGCCGGTTCGGAGGAGGCCTCTTCATCCACCGTCATCTCCGGCAGGGCTTCAGGCTCCTCTTCTGGCGGTTCGGCGGGGGCAGCGGCAGAAGACGTGGCACTATCAGTACCATCAACGTACGCGTGGATTTCCGAAATCAGGTCTGGTGCGGGACGCGGCGGCTCGCCGGCTTCCAGCGCATCGACCATGCTGGCCAGGCGGTCATGACAACGGAACAGCAGGTCTGACAGGGTGTCATTCACACTGAACCGGTGCTCGGTCAGGCCCTCAAACAGGTTCTCAAGCTCGTGGGAGAGATCCCCCAGTGCGGGAACGTCAGCCAGGCGGGCGCCGCCCTTGAGGGTATGCAGGTCACGCTGCAGCAACCGCAGGATATCCAGGTTCTCGGGGCTGTCACTCCAGTCCTGCAGTGCCTGGGCGGTGCTGTCGATCAGCTCTCCGGCCTCTTCCAGGAAGATGGCGATCAGTTCGTCGTCCATCTCCCAATCGTCGCTTGACTCCGGTTGCTCAACCGGCTCAGCCTCTTCTGGCTCTGGCTCTGGCTCTGGCTCTGGCTCTGGCTCTGGCTCTGGCTCTGGCTCTGGCTCTGGCTCTGGCTCTGGCTCTGGCTCTGGCTCTGCGATTTTGCTTGCCAGTTGTCCCAGTTGCTCAATCAATGCCTCGTTGGAGTCGGTCGCCAAGCCGGCGGCGACCTGATCCATCAGGTTGATCAGCTGCTCATGCCCTTCATGGACAATTTCAAAGAAATCCTGGTCCGGCGTAAGCTGGTGATCGGCCACAGCGCTGTAAACGTCGTTCAGCGCCGCCGCGAGGTCGGCAACATCGGTGAGGCCGGCATCCGCCGCACCCTGGTTCAGCTGGGCCAGCTCCCGGCGCAGGGTATCCACGGAGGAGCGTTGCTCGGGGTTCCGGGACCACTCTTCGAGGATGTCTTCGGCATCCATGACGATGTCCAGGCCTTCGCCGAGGAACAGCTGCACCAGACGGGCAGAATCCTGGCTCTGGGCTGGCTCGGCATCGGCCTGCGGTTGGGTCAGCAGGGTCTGGCGCGTGAGGCGGTCCAGCCTTGCCAGGAAATCGTCCGTGCCATCCAGCGGTGCCTGTGGGTCATCGTACAGTTGCGCCAGGCCGCGGGTCAGGAATTCACGGGCTTCGCCAATCAGTCCCAGTACCTGCTGGTCAGCCCGCTTGTTTTGCGCCCGAGCCTCTTTGACGAAGTGTTCCAGCGGCGTGATGACGGTCGCAATGGGCTTGATGCCGGCGGTGTTGGCGCTGCCCTTGAGGGTGTGCAGCGCCCGGGACAGGCTGTCGGTGTAGGCCACGGAGTGGCGGTCGCCGGCCTGCTCCAGATACTCATCGATGGTCTGCAGGTGCGTTTCGGTCTCGTTTTCGAAGATCTCCAGCAGCACTGGATCAAGCTCTTCCTCCACCTCCGGGAGCGAGCCGGTGGACGCGCTAGTGGCCTCCTGGGACGGGACGCTTTCCGTCTCTGGCTCGGGCATCAGGGTGGCGTCCGGAATTTCGCCATTGGCAAGGGCGTTGGCCCGGGCTTCCAGACTGGAGGTATCCAGGCGCGGTGCCGTGCGTTTCTCGAAGTCCTCGACCAGCCCCGGAACGTTCTCGGTAACCTCTTCCAGAAGGCGGGCAATGTCATCGTTCATGAAGATGCTGCCGTCAATCACGCGGTTCAGCATGTTCTCGACGGACCAGGCCAGCTCACCGATAACATTGGCGCCAACCATGCGGCCACTGCCCTTGAGGGTGTGGAAGGCGCGGCGTACTTCGGTCAATGCGCTGCGGTCGTCATGGTGCCGCAGGAGCATTGGCAGGTACTCGCGAATGGTTTCCAGTACCTCACCCGCTTCTTCGATAAAGATTTCCAGGATCTCATCATCGATCAGGTCGTCATGATCAGCAGATGCATCACCTGTTTCCTGCTCCTGTGCCGGCTCAGTGGTGGCCTGGGGCTCAGGTTCGGGCTCGTATTCGGTTTCTGATTCGGTGTCCGGTTCCGCGTCTGGGAAATCGTCCGTTTCGTGGACGGATGCGGCCGATGTTTCCTGTCCGGCGGTGGCTTCAGCCGTCTCGGTTTGCAGTGTCTCGGCGGTCTCGGTCTTGCGGGTGGTGGCCAGCGCCTCGGCACGGGCAATCAGGGCCTCAACGTCGCCGTTGGCTTCGCCGTGGCGGAACTCCTGAATCAGCGAGGGAATGCGTTCGTTCACCTCGTCGATCAGGCTGAACATGTCGTCCGTGGGTTTGACGGTCTGGTCGATCACCCGGTTGAGCAGGTTTTCCACTGACCAGGCCAGCTCACCGATGCTGCTGGCGCCCACCAGGCGGCCGCTGCCCTTGAGCGTGTGGAACGCCCGACGGACTTCGGTCAGGGCCGTGCTGTCGTCGTGGTTCTGGCGCAGCTGCGGGTAGTACTGGTTGATGGTTTCCAGCACTTCTCCGGCTTCCTCGACAAAGATCTCCAGAATCTCGTCATCCAGAAGTTCCGCGTCCGAACCGGAGGTGTCCTTTGAGGCGTCGGTTTCGCTCGGGGCTTCTACCGGGGCCTCGGTCTCCGAGGTTTCCGGTTGCGGCTGTTCTTCCGCTTGAGTGTCTGTCCAGGTGGGCTCCTGGCCCACCGGGAAGCCCAGGTTCTCCAGGCTTTCTTCGGCCACATGCAGGATGGCGTCGTTGTTGCTGATGCCCTCGGCCAGGCGTTCCAGGTAATACTCGATACTGGTGATGGCGTCGGCCAGGGTGTCCAGCTGTTTCCAGTCCGGCACCTGTTTGCTGCCCAGCAGCACGTCGGTGACGTAGCGCTCTGCGGCGGCCAGCATGTCCGCCACCCGGGGCAGTGGCACCAGGCTGAGGCCGCCACGAATGCTGTAGAGCAGGCCTGGAACGTGGTCAATCTCACGGGTGTCCCACTGGGAGGCAATGAAATTGACGATGGAGGATTTAACCTGCTCCAGCGTGTTGCGCGATTCCCGAACCAGGGCTTCACTGGCCTCGGTCAGTTCACGGGCACTCAGGTTGACCGGCTCGTTATCGTCGCCGTCCTGGCCCTGTTCGGGATGCCGGTCCTTGTCCAGGCCGGCCAGGCTGGCTTCGACGTAGAGCAGGGCACCGGCAATGTCCATGAGCGTGCCATCGTCGACGGTGTCGGCCTGGGCTGACAGGCGCTCCAGCAGTTCGACTTGTTCACTGACCACCTTGCGGGGTGTGCCCAGGCCAATCACGCCCAGGGTGTTGGCCACCTGGCGCAGGGACGGAAGCAGTTCTTCCAGTTCGCTGTTTTGCCGGGTTTCTGCCCGCACGAACAGGTCCAACTGATCTTTCAGCCGGGCCAGTTCTTCGTCCAGCGCGGTGACCACGGAGTGGATGGCGTCCCGGCCCGGACCGGATACCCGGGTGCGGGCATGATCAACGTCGTCTTCCGAGGGCAAAGCCTCATCGAGCTGATAGGCATCCCGCAGGGCTCGTACCTGTGGGGTGTCCAGGTCGCGTGCCCGGGCTACGTAGTAAAGGAGGTGCTTGAACAGGGCTTCGGGTACCGGCTGCGCCAGAGCATCGGAGTTGTCGGCCATCAGCAGCCGGATTTCAGCATCCAGCTCCCGGAGCAGGGATTTAACCGCTGTGTTGATCGGGTTGGCGTGGGCCTGGAGGGTTTCGACAAAGGCGCCTGCCGCCTTCCACAGTTCGCCCCTGGGGGTTTTCCGACAAAGCCGGGCCAGGCGCTCCACCACTTTCTGCATGTAATCGAAGTGGGTGTTCAGGTCCGCCTCACGCACCACACCGGCCAGGGCGAACTGATACATCTGACGCAATTTGCGCAGGTGTCCGGCGACTTTGGGGTCTTGCAGGCGAGCAGAGGCACCGGCGTCCGCCGGCTGTTGGGCCGGGGAAAGGTCGGGCTTGAACAGCGAGGTGTCCGACAGCAGATTGGCGCCACGGGCGGCGCGCAGGTCGTTGAGCAACGGCAGCAGAACCAGCGGGAAATCGTCGCCGCTGGAGTCCAGGTGCTCCAGGTACTGGGGCAACTGAAGCACACCCTGCATCAGTACTTCGATGGCTTCGTCAGCGTTGGCGACCTGGCCATTAAGCACCGCCTGGGTAAGCGCTTCCATTTCCTCGGTGAGCAACGCAGCACCGTCGAGCTCTACCATCTGCAGGGTGCCATGCACCTGATGGAGGTAGTTCAGGCAGAAGCGCAGGCGCGCGGTGTCGTCGCGGTTTTCGACGTACGCTTCAAGTGCATGCTGACTCTGGGTCAGCGTGTCTTGTATTTCTCCCCGAACCCAGTCGAGGGCGATACTGTCATGGTGATTGCCCATAACCACTCCGGTTATTCGTCGTTGCTCTGGCGTTTGGTCCACGCCAGCACATGTTCCGAGGGGACCCGCTGAAGGCTCGGGTGTTGCCAGTCGGTCAACTCTCCCTGGCCAAGCACCAGCAGCCCGCCCGGTGCCAGATACCCCGCAAGTTTTCTGACGATTTCCCGCCGGCGCCAACGACGGAAATAGATCAAAAGGTTCTGGCAAAAAATAATGTTCACGCCCTGCATGGGAACCCTGTCGAGGTTCAGCACGTTCAGTCTGGCGAAGCAGACCCGTTCACGCAGGCTATCGACTATGTCGACGGTGTTCCGTTCTGCCGGCCGGAAGTACCTGGCCCGCAAATCTTCGTCCATGCCCTGGAGGCTGCGCGCACTGAAACGCCCTTTCTGCGCCTTGATCAGTGCCGGTTGGCTGATGTCGGAGCCGGTAACGCCGAACAGAGGCTGCAGGCCAAGCTGGCTCATGCATTCGTTCAGTGTGATGGCCAGGGTGTAAGGCTCCTCTCCGGTGGAGCAACCCACGCTCCAGGCTTCCAGGGGGCCTTTCCGAAACCGTTCGCGGGGCCGGGTCAGCACATAATCCGCGACTAACCGGAAGGCATCGGGATCCCGGAAAAAGCGGGTTTCCTGAACCGTCAACCGGTCAACCAGTACGCTCCATTCGCGAATGGCCTCAGGGCCGGAAACAATGTGCTCGTAATAATCCTGGTAACTGCTGAAACCAATCTCCCGCATGCGGATGCTCAGGTTGGTTTCCAGGAACGAGCGGCGTTCCTCGCTCAGGGTTATACCGGTCCGGTGTTCCAGCAGTTTCTGCCACTGCTGGAACTGGGCCGCATCCATATCCGGAAGGCGGCGCATGGACCACAGACCTTCGGCAGGTGACAGTTGTTTGTGCATTGGCGCCATAGACCGTCATCAGCCCCGGTCCGGTGATCAGCCGACCACCGGAACCTCGTTGTCTTCTTCCTCTTCCTGGTTCGCAAGGTCTTCTTCCGGCAGTTTGAAGCCGGCAACCGACGAACGCAGCTCGGAAGCCATCTCGGCCAGGTTACCGATGGACTTGGCGGTCGCATTGGTACCGGAGGAAGTCTGCGAGGTGATTTCCTGGATGACGTTCATGGTGTTGGAAATGTGCGACGCAGACGACGACTGCTGACGGGCCGCGTTGGAGATGTTCTGGATCAGTTCCGCCAGACTGGTGGATACGTTCTCGATTTCTTCCAGGGCGATACCAGCATCCTGGGCCAGACGGGCACCGCGGACCACCTCGGCGGTGGTGTGTTCCATGGAGATAACCGCTTCGTTGGTATCGGACTGGATCGTCTTAACCAGGGCTTCAATCTGCTTGGTTGCCGCGGAGGAACGTTCCGCCAGGCGCTGAACTTCGTCCGCAACCACCGCGAAGCCCCGGCCAGCGTCACCGGCCATGGAGGCCTGGATCGCCGCGTTCAGGGACAGGATGTTGGTTTGGTCGGCGATGTCGTTGATCAGGGAAACGATGTCACCGATTTCCTGGGAAGATTCACCCAGACGCTTGATCCGTTTGGAGGTTTCCTGGATCTGCTCACGGATGTTGTCCATGCCGCGGATGGTGTTCTGTACCACTTCCGCGCCTTTCTTCGCGATCGCAACCGAGCGTTCCGCTACCGCAGAGGATTCGGCGGCGTTCGAGGATACCTGGTCGATGGAGACGGCCATCTCGTTAACCGCAGCGGAAGCGCCGGCAATTTCCTGGGCCTGGTGCTCGGAGGCATCGGCCAGGTGCATGGCGGTGGATTGGGTTTCCTGTGCCGCACCGGAGACTCGAACGGCGGTGGCACGAATGGACTGTACCAGGCTGCGCATCTGGTCGATCGCGAAGTTGATGGAGTCAGCGATGGCACCGGTGAAGTCCTCGGTTACCGTGGCCTCGGCAGTCAGGTCACCGTCCGCCAGGTCAGCCAGTTCGTCCAGCAGTCGCAGGATCGCGTTCTGGTTCTGTTCGTTCTGGGACTGGGTGGCGGCCAGGCGGGCCTGGGCTTCGCGGTACAGGGTCAGGCCGATGAAGATAACAATGGCCACCATGATGGCCAGGATGGCAAAGGCCAGGGTCGGGCTCAGCAACCGGGTTTCGGACTGGACCGTGAACTGATTGGCCAGATCGGACAGCTGGCTCAGCAGAACTTCCGAGTTCTGGAAGATTTCGCCGGCGGCGTTACGCACCCTGAAGAGGTCGGGAGAAGCTTCAAGGATGGCGTTAACGTTCTGGGAAACAAACTGGAACAGCTCGGAAACCGATTCCAGTGCGGCGATGGCGTCCTGGTCGGTTACCTGGGGAATGCCCATGGCTTCGTTGCCGTTGAGCTGGCCGTCCAGTACGCGGCCGAACAGGGCGGCGTCGCGACCGAAACGGTCGGCGGCGATAACCGCGTCTTCATCACCGGACAGTACCGCGTTGACCGAGCGCAGGATCCGCTCTGCCAGCAGTGACTGACGCTGGGCCAGGGCGATCTGGTCACGGGGAGCCTGGTTGTCCAGCAGGATCTGCACGATGTCTTCGTACTCCACCTGCAGCTGCGGAATGGTTTCGTTGAGCGTCTGGGCTACACCGTGCAGGTCCAGAACGCCGGTACGGGTTTCCAGAATGTCGTCGGCGTTCTGACGAACGTCTTTCCAGCTGCTCTGGACGCCGCTTTCCTGAGCAAGATCACTGGGTGGTAGGCCGGTGTCCGGGTTACCCTGGCTGACATCGGTCCACAGTTTCTGGAACTCGTCCCGGGAGCGACGCAACTGCCCGAAAGCCGACTCGGTACCACCGGCCGCTTCCGTTGCGTTTTTCGCAATCTCCTGGGAGAGCACTCGCATTTCTGCGGTACTGGCGATGTATTCCTGGTCGTTCTGGCTGTTCTGGTTGATCATGAACAGCACAACAACGAGCAGGACGGTCAGTGCAATCAGCGCAGCGATCAGGCCGGCAACCAGCTTGTTGCCTCCCTGTCCCTTACTGAATCTTCCGGCTCTGCTTTTCATTTTCTGGCTCCCGGCCTTTGTTCTCAAAATGACAAGTTGTTATAGCGGGGTTCAGGTGTCACGGTGGGCTTGCGCCGGTTTCACCACCCTTACCACTGTGCAACATCAAGAAAGCGCTCGTCGGCAATCAGATCCGCCGCCGAAAACACGTTCCAGATTTCCTCATTGCGTTCGTAGCTTCCTTTTACGAATGGCCGAACGCTGTCGGGCGACCTTCCCGGGTCATCCCTGAAACTCTCTGCCGCAAAATACTGCATGCCCAGTACCGTATCGACCACCAGGCCGCTGAAGACGTCGTCCTGTTCAACCACCAGCACCCGGCGTTCCCGGAAATTACGCGAAGAACGCGCAAGCCCGAAGAAGTTGGCCAGGTCAACCAGTGGGAGCAGGCGCCCCCGGACATTGGCGGCGCCCATCATGAACGGCTGAACACCAGGAATGTGCGTGAACCGGGGCACGTGCAGAATCTCGGTAACTTCACCCATGGGAGCTACATAGCGCTCGCCCGCGAGGATGAAACCGATGCCATTCCAGAGTTCAACAGCTTCCTGCTGTTCAGGCAGGCCGGCGGCCATTGCCCGGTTACGGTTAGCAATGTCCGTCAGTATGGAAAACGGAGTGGTGTTGCCAGACATGGCGGCTCCATGCTCGGGCATCAGGCAATCAGGTTGCTAATGGTCTTGATCAGGTCGTCTTCATCAACGGGCTTGACCAGATAACCTTTGGCGCCTTGACGGGTGCCCCACACGCGATCTGTTTCCTGATCCTTGGTGGTCACGATGATCACGGGAATCGAGGCTGTTTCCGGTGCCCGGGTCAGCTGGCGGGTCGCCTGGAAGCCGTTGAGGCCGGGCATGACAACGTCCATCAGAACCAGATCCGGTGTTTCAGCGCGGGCTTTGGCAACGCCGTCGGCACCGTTGTCAGCGGTCAGCACTTCGTGCTGGTGCTTTTCCAGAATGCTGGAGATTTTCTTAACTTCGGTAGGAGAGTCGTCAACAATCAGAATGCGGGCCATGTTTTCCTCGATGGTTCTTGGTGTCAGCAGGGTTACTGTTCAGCCTGTGGCATATACTGGCGGATGGTATTGAGCAATTCATCCTTACTGAACGGTTTGGTCAGGTACTGATCTGAGCCTACGATTCGGCCTTTGGCCTTGTCGAACAAGCCGTCCTTGCTGGAAAGCATGATTACTGGCGTGTTCTTGAAGGAAGAGTTGTTCTTGATCAGCGCGCAGGTTTGATAGCCGTCCAGGCGTGGCATCATGATGTCCACGAATATGATGTTCGGCTGAGTGTCTGCAATCTTCGCCAGAGCGTCAAAGCCATCGGTGGCGGTGATGACCTCGCAGCCGACTTTCTTGAGAAGGGTTTCTGCGGTGCGACGAATGGTTTTGCTGTCGTCAATCACCATAATCTTCAGATTTTCGAAGTTGTCATCCATTGTCCAACTGCCTTGCGCTCCAGCGACTGTCGTAAGTTGCATCCCGGGTTTTAACACAAACCTTCTGGTTGTTCTATAAACCCTGCTCAGTTAAATGGCTATCAATGGTCGTATACGATTAGTCCGTGTCCGGACGAATTGTACCTGCCTTTACCATCGCGAAAATTGATCTGGCCACTTCTCCGAATGCATTTCTGCTTCGGGTACAATACTATTTGGTGTCCAAGCATAGCAGCTAATGCCCGGCTCACTCTGCGTACCGGTTCGTGTTTTTGCTGGAGCTTTCAACCCCAATATTCAGGAGACGCTATGACCATCCGGCTCGGTATCGTGATGGATCCCATCGAGGATATCCATTTCAAGAAAGACAGCTCACTGGCCATGTTGTTGGCGGCCCAGAAGCGTGGCTGGGAAATCGAGTATATGGAATTGGCGGACATGTACCTGGATGGTGGTCGCGCCATGGCGCACACCCACACCCTGACGGTGCATAACGATCCGGAAAACTGGTTCCACTTTGGCCCCCACCAGGAGCGGGCACTGGGTGACCTGGATGTGATTCTGATGCGCAAGGACCCTCCGGTGGACCGGGAATTTCTGATGGCCACCTTTATTCTGGAGGCCGCCGAGCAGCAGGGTGCACTGGTGGTGAATCCGGCAGCGACCCTACGGGATTGCAACGAAAAGCTGTTTGCCACCCAGTTTGAAGACCTGACACCGCCGCTGTTGGTCACCCGTTCAACCCAGCGTTTCAAGGATTTCTACGCCAAGCACGGTGACGTCATCATGAAGCCGGTGGATGGCATGGGCGGTCGGTCGATCTTCCGGGTCCGGGAGAACGATTCCAACCTGGGCGTGATCATTGAAACCCTGACCAACTATGGCGCGCACCAGGCGATGGCCCAGAAATTCATTCCTGAGATCTCCGACGGCGACAAACGAATTTTGCTGATCGAGGGCGAACCTGTGCCCTATGCCCTTGCACGGATTCCGTCCCAGGGAGAGAATCGCGGCAATCTGGCGGCTGGCGGTCGTGGTGAGGGGCGCGAGCTGACCAAGCGCGACCGGGAAATCTGTGCCCGTGTGGCGCCGGTGATCAAGGAGAAAGGGCTGATGTTCGTTGGTCTGGATGTGATTGGCGATTACCTCACCGAAATTAATGTCACCAGCCCTACCTGTATTCGTGAACTGGATGCCGCCTTTGGTATCGATATTTCCGATATGCTGATGGAGGCAATCGTCCGCCGACTGGAGGCGCGTTGAAGCAAGTGACCGTGGCTAATCGAACACACACCAGGGAAGGGTAATGGCAGCGCAGGTAACGGATTTCGACAGATTTTCCTTCACGCTGTTCATGGCGCTGGCGTTGCACGCCATTTTGGCGTTGGGCCTTACCTTTGCGCCGGAGGAGCCGCCGGCGTCTGCCCAGACCATGGAAATCACCCTGTCGCAGTATGATGACGAACAGGCGCCGGAAGAGGCGGATTTCCTGGCCCAAACCAATCAGCAGGGCAGTGGTACCACGGAAGAGAAAGTTGAAATGACCTCGCCTCAGCCGGCAGACATGCCGCAGCCGAAGGTGGCGCAGGTCCAGCCGCAGCCGCAAACCACCACCGAGCCGCAGCCACAGCAGGCGCGTGCGGTTGTCCAGACCCGGAGTGATGCCAGCCGGCAGGTTCAGGAGCCGCGGGAGCAGACCGAGCCGAAGCCGGAACCCCTGCCACGTGCTGAAAAGAAAAGCCTGATGGAGCGCAGCCTGGAGATCGCCTCACTGGAGGCGCGTCTTGCTGACCAGCAGCAGGCCTATGCCCGGCGGCCCCGGGTGAAGCGGGTGACCGCGGTTTCCACTTTGCAGTCGAACAATGCCTGGTACGTGCAGAACTGGGTCGACAAAGTCACCCGCGTGGGCAACCTGAATTATCCCAGTCAGGCCCGTCGTGCCGGCATCTATGGCGACCTGCGCTTGCTGGTGTCCCTGAAGAAGGATGGCAGCATTCGCGAGGTGGCGATACTGCAATCCTCCGGCAGTTCCGTGCTGGATGACGCGGCCATCCAGATCGTGCGGATGGCGGCTCCTTTCGCGCCCTTCCCCGAGGACATGCGTGAGCAGTTTGATGTGCTGGAAATCATCCGTACCTGGTCATTCCAGCAGCGGGGGCTGTCCGCCGGATGACTGCCAGCCGTCGTATTCTCGCCTTTGATTTTGGTACTCGCCGTATTGGTGTGGCCACCGGACAGGAAATGCTCGGAACCGGCCAGCCGGTGGCCATGATTCCGGCCCGGGATGGCATTCCCGATTGGCAGGACATTGAGCAACTGTTGGCTGAGTGGCAGCCGGATGTCGTCCTGGTGGGGTTGCCGCTGAATATGGACGACACCGAAAACGACATGTGCGCCCGAGCCCGAAAGTTCGGCAAACGCCTGCATGGCCGGTATCATGTCCCGGTAGAGATGGTGGACGAACGGCTGACCAGTTTTGAGGCCAAGGGCGATGTGATGGCCGCCGGTGGCAGTCGGGACTTTGGCCGTCACGGCGTGGACGACCGTGCGGCTGTATTAATTCTGGAAACCTGGTGCCGGGAACAATCCGGCTGACCTGAAAAACGAGGTTTGAATGACCGCTTTGTTTGATATCAACCAGTTGCTGGATGAAATGGAAGCCGGCCTGCGTCGGACCCTCGAGCAGCGTGGCGTGACCGATCCCGCCCTGATAGGCATCCGCACCGGCGGTGTCTGGCTGGCGGATGTCCTGGGCAAGCGTCTGGGCAT
>Ga0208561_100081_pt1 | contig 27286 bp, 16 predicted proteins | sample Shrwel1BS1Day9_FD_187536 | JGI IMG/M metagenome (GOLD analysis project Ga0208561, IMG submission 187536) | Subsurface microbial communities from deep shales in Ohio, USA - Utica-3 well 1 S-1-Day9 (SPAdes) (version 2) ... | reverse complement strand
TATAAACGCTGTCATAGCAAGGCTTACGGGCGATTTAATATTATAAAACAACAATGATTTTAATAAAAACAATTTACACATTATGGGTTTATTGCTATATTTTTTAAGCTTTTTGTGGTAGAATCATATTATCTATCCCTTTCGATATTTTTCAGAAACGATTGATCCTCTAAAAATTTCAAAAAAATTATATGATGGAAAAGTAGCAAATATGTGGGATCTGCTGGAAGAAATCAAGCAGATAATAAAGAAAAAGTTGAATAAAGCTTTAGTGGGAGTAGAAATTAAAGAAAGCTTTAATACTGATGAAAGCTGGTACTGGCTGGCACCACTGCTGCTGGAAAAAGAATATCTTGATGATCAAGCTGAATTTTTAAACTGGACTGAAGACTTTAAAAAGAGTGAGTTCTTCAAAGAACGAGGAGCCGGTTTTAAAGAGCATTTTCAGCATTATTTAAATGCCTTTAAGGATTTGAATAATATAAAACTGGGATCTATGCCTGATGATCTGCTGGATGTTTTAGCAAAAATAGCTGCTGCAGCTCCCGGAACTGCTGTCAGAAGAGCACTGAGTTTGCAATTTGCTGAGTCAGAGCAGTTAAACAGCAGGACTTTGGAGATTGCCTATGCTTTTAGAAACTTATTTAACAGAGCAGAAAATATAACCTTAGTCAGCGGTCTTGACCTGCATAAACCCTACTGGCAGAAAGTTTTAGATTACAGTTTAGATGGAAACCTGCAGTCTGTGCTGGATGAGTACTTCCATATTTTATATGAATCAGCCGGTTTAAATAATATAGATCAAAATTCTGCTCTAACTGAACTTACAAAAAGTGTTATTTCATCTCTAGGTTTAAGAACTGTATCCCTGGATTATGATGAAGTGGTTAAAGAAAATAATAAATATAAGCTGCAGAAAAACAATCTTCGCTGTCATTATGCCCTTAAATTTGATAAGGCAAAAAACTATTATGATCAGGAGGTCGTGCGCGAAAGCCAGGTGCGAGAGGCCTTTAATTCTCCGTTCAAGCCTTTTATTTTGGCAACTACATCAATTGGTCAGGAAGGGCTTGATTTCCATCAATACTGCCGTTCTATAATCCACTGGAACCTGCCGGGTAATCCTGTAGATTTAGAGCAGAGAGAAGGAAGAATTCACAGATACAAGGGTTATGTGATCAGAAAAAATGTTGCAGCCAGATATAGAGATTGGATCTTTAAAAATGATAATAATATTAAATCTGACCTCTGGAAGCAATTATTTGAGCAGGCAGCTGCAGACAGAAAAGAAGAGATGAATGATCTAGAACCATTCTGGATTTTTGAAAATGAAGAGGGAAAAAATTATGCTATAGAAAGACATATCCCCTGTTATCCGATGAGCAGGGAAAGCAGCCACTTAGATCAGCTGAAAAAATCACTGGCAGTCTACAGAATGGCTTTTGGGCAGGCCAGACAGGAGGATTTAGTTGATTTTATTGAAGAGAATCTTTCTGATTGTTATATTGATAAGTTGATGGACTATAGAATAGATCTGGCACCTTAGTTTATACAAAAAAATTTATTTAATGAATAAATAAGACAATAAAAATCATATAATTTTTATTTTTATCATCTTACAATAAAGGAAAACTTAATTATTTATTGAAATAAATAGATAAGACAAATATTTTTGATTTTTATTATCATTAATTATTAGGAAGTGAAATCAAAATGAGTTTAAAAGATTTAGCTATTAAAGATATATATTGGAGTGGTGAAGATAATTTGCTTAAAGATTTTTATATTCCTTGTTTAAAAGAATCGATTATTTATGATAGAGCAGTAGGTTTTTTTAATTCTTCAATTTTGAAATATATTTCAGATGGATTATACCAATTCATTAATAATAATGGTAAAATTCGATTAATTACTAATGTTCATCTAACTGAAACTGATAAAGAAAAAATGAAAGAAGGTTATAGTACCAGAGATATTATTAAAAAAAATATTACTAAAGAAGTTGATGATTTATTAAAAGATAAAGAAAAAGCTAATGTCAAAAATTTAGCTTGGCTAATAAAAAATGATCGTTTAGATATTCGAATATGTTTAAGGGATAACAACTCACTTTTTAAGGATGATGCAATTTATCATGAAAAATTTGGAATATTTAAAGATAAAGAAGATAATATTTTAACATTTATGGGCTCTATTAATGAATCTATGCATGGTTGGATGTACAATGAGGAATCATTTCAAGTTTCTTATTCATGGGAAAATGCTTTTGGAAATAGAGTTTCAAGTATGTTAGATAGATTTAAAAAATTATGGAATGGTACTGCAAAAAAAATTAAAACCTACAATTTTCCTGAGGCATTGAAAAATAAGATAATTAAGCATTCTCCATCTGAACCTATAAATAAAATTGAAAGTAATAAATATATTATTAATAATACTGAACCAAAAGTTAAAGAAAAAAAGTTTGATTTTAAGCCTAGAAAATGTCAAAAAAATGCTTATTTAGAATTTAAAAAACACAATAAAATTTTATTTCAAATGAGCACAGGTTCGGGAAAAACTTTAGCAAGCCTATACTCTATTAATAAAAAAGATGATTGGGAATTCTTATTAATATTAGTACCAACTAAAGAATTAGTTGAACAATGGGAGGCAGATATAAAAATATTCTTTGAAAATACTTTTTTAATTAAAGCTATGTCTGATTATGGTAATTGGAAAAGTGATTTAATGGATGTTATTGAAGCTAAAATACCTTTTAAGACGATTGTAATTAGCACTTATGTTTCTGCTTCTAGTGATTTTTCAATGGATAAATGGAAGAGGATTAATAATGAACAATTTGCATTAATTGCTGATGAAGCACATAATTTGGGAGGTAACCAAACTAAAAAATTATTGAATCTTGATCCTAAATATAGGATTGGATTGAGCGCAACTCCCAAGAGAAACTTTGATGACGAAGGAACACAGGAAATTGTTAATTTTTTTAATAATAATAATTATACTTATACCATAAAAGAAGCCATTCAAGATGGTTATTTAGTTGAATATTATTATTATGTTTATCCTGTTTTTTTAACAGATTTAGAATGGGCTGAATATAAAAAAATAACTAAGGAAATCAAAAAAATAAGTTTTTTAAAAGATAAAGAAGTTAATGGTGGATATAATTCATTGCAGCATAAATATTTAAAAAGATCAAAAATTTTAAAAACTGCAGAAAATAAATTGAATAATTTTTTTGAAATAATAAAAGATATTCCCAAAGATAATCGAATATTAATTTATGCTGATTCAAAAGATCATTTAAGTGACTATGCTAATGAGCTTGAAAAAGTAAATAGAGATTATTTTATTTATACAGGTGATAAAGATACTAAATCTGAAAGGCCAGCTATATTAAAACAATTCAAATTAGGTAGTCGAAAAATTTTGCTTGCTATAAATTGTTTGGATGAAGGTATTGATATACCTGTCTGTGACAGTGCTATTTTTATTAGTTCATCAACATCAAAAAGACAGTTTATACAAAGAAGGGGTCGGGTTTTAAGAAAATCACCTGGAAAAAACCGGGCATATTTATATGATTATTTAGTTGTTCCACCAGTTGATTATTTAAATGATGATATAAAAATTGCAAAACAAATCATAAAAAAAGAATATCAAAGAATTAATATTATTTCTGATGATGCAATAAATGGTGTTGAAACTCAAAATAAATTAGATAATTATTTAGACAAATTAGGACTTGGATTATTACAATTTTAGGAGGGCTTCTAATGGATACTACTTTAAAAAAATTATGTAGTAAGTATAATGTCGATCCGGAGATTATTGAAAAAATAATTCAATTAGAAAAGGATAATGTACATAAAAAAACTAGAAGAGGAATTTTTGGAGATCTCAGATATATTATTGATCAAGCAGTTATAGAAGGTGATTTTAATGATAATTAATAAAATAAAATTTAAAAACTTTATGGCTTATTATGGAGAAATAGAATTTGATTTTCCAATACATGAGGATAAAAATGTTAGTATTATTTATGCTTCAAATGACACTGGGAAAAGTTGTTTTTTTAAAGGTATAACTTTTGCAATGTATGGTACAAATCGAGGAGAACAAATAAAGGATTTAGTAAATGTTAATGCATTAAATGAAAATAATTATGAAGCATTTGTTAGTATTTTTGGAGAACATAATAACAAAAAAATACAAATAACTAGAACTATAGATACAAAGAATAATCTGATTGATAATCCAAGTAATAATGACTTTAGAGAAGAATTAGAAGTTTTCGAAAACAACAGTAGTATAGTTGGAGATAATTATAAAGAAAAATATGATTACATAAATTCAATTGTTCAAGAAGACGCTTCGAAATATTTCTTTTTTGATGGAGAAAAAATCGAAGCATATAATATTGCTAGTAAAACTGAATATAAAGAACCAATTATGAGGATATTAGGAATTAAAGAAATAGAGAATGCAAAAGGTGATTTTATAACTTTAGAAAAAGAGTATGAAGATAAAAGAGATAAATTATTCGCTAAAAAGAAAGAATTAAGTGATACTATTAAAGAAAAAAATAATATTGAAGATGAAATTGAAACTTTAAACAAAGATGTTGGTGAATATAATAATAATTTAAGAGAAATAAAGAAAAAAATTGTTAAACTTGAAGATGAATTAAAAAAACACGATGAGGTTCAAAAAAAGATAAACAGAAAACAAGAATTAAGATCTGAACTTGATAGAATAAGTGGTGAAATAGCTGAAATCAAAAGAAAAAGAAATGAAAATTTCAAAGAAAATTCAACTTTGATCTTAGGAATTGATATGTTTGAGAATCTGAAAAATAAACATAATTTTAACTTTGAAGATGATAATTTTTATAATTTTAATGACAACATTAAATCATTTCTTAATTACTTAAAAAAGGGTGAAAAATGTATTTGTGGTAATAATATTAATAAAAAAGAAGTGAATAATATAGACAACTATATTAAAGAAAAAATAGAAAATGATGAAGAAATTCAGAAAAAACAAGAAATCAAAAATTCATTTGCAAAGTTAAGTAACTTTTCTGGTCATGCTGCTCTTGCTAAAAGTAATCACTTACAATTCTCTGAAGAAATTATTAAATTAAAAAAACAATATAATGAGTTTGATGAAGAGTTTATTAAATTAAAGAAAGAAGTGGGAAGTTTTGATAGTGAAGCTAATGCAAGGATCGGAGAGAAAATCACCCAGTTAGAAAATAAGCAAGATAATATTAAAGAACTAATTGCTGAAAAAAAAGCAGAAATGAGATTAAAGGAAGATAAATTAAAGAATATAAAAAATGAATTAAGTAAATATAGTTCTACTGATAGTAAGTTTACTAACGCAGAAGACAAATTAAATTTAGCTTCAAATGTAAAAAATATATTTTCTGAATATCTTGAAAAACTCACTAAGTCTAAAAAAGAGGAAGTTGAAGATAGATCTACAGAAATATTTCTAAACTTGACTAATAAAAAGAGGAAATATAAAGGACTTATTTTAAGTGATGATTATGAATTAAAAGTTGAGTTGAATGATGGTACTACCTATGAAATTGAGCCTGGTAAGCCTTTAAATCCTTCAACTGGACAGTCAAAAATAATAAGTTTATCTTATATTGCTGGAATTAATCAATCATCTAATTCTCAAGCTCCAATAGTAATAGATAATCCTTTGGGTTTATTTTCGGATGAACACAGAGAAAGAGTAACAGAATATATTCCAAAATTTGGAGAACAAGTTATCTTTATGGTAACAGAAGCAGATTTAAATTATAAATATAAAAAGATCATTGAACCTTATGTAAATTGTGAGTACTACTTACAAGATGATTCTAATGAAACTTGGAATAAAACTAAGATTTCAGAAAGGATTGATCATTAATGTCAAAGATATACGAAATTCCAAATAATATTCATATTCATACAGCTTATGGTGATTTTTATAGAAAGATGAGAGATGAAGGGTTAATAGACCAATTTCACCAACTATTCACATATGCTTGTTTAGTTGGTTTAAAAGAAAATAATAAAAGTGAGGATAAAAAAAATAATGATATTTTTCAAGTACACAATATAGAAGATAATAATTTGAAAGTAGTTAAAGGAATAGCATTGACTATGCTAGATGTTGATGATGGGAAGGAGTTGATAGAAGAGTTAATTAAATATGCTGATGGTGGAATAGAATTATTAAAGAAGGATTATGAAAATGATAGAAAATTGAGTTTAAATAAATATATTAATTAGAGGTGAAATTATGGCTGATATTATTGAAACTAAACTAGAGACAAATGATAATTATACAATGGGAACAATATTTAATAATAATTCGTTTAGATTTATAGTTCCTTTAAATCAAAGAAAATATGATTGGGAAGAGGAACAAATTGAAGATTTCTGGAATGATCTTCATAAAATAAGTAAAAAAGATAATCGTGATAAATGGCATTATTTAGGCGTTATTTCTTTAATAGAAAAAGAAAATAGTCAGATAGATTATAATGATTATAAGATAATAGATGGACAACAAAGAATTATAACGACATCTTTGTTAATTGCAGCCTTAAGAGATTTTTATTATAATATAGAAAATAAAAGAGCTGCCGAGAAAATTCATGAAAAATATTTACTTATTGATGCTACCAGAGGAGATATTAATAAATTAGAATCATGTAAAATAGATAGTTATACATTTAACAATTATGTTAATATTGCAGATATAATTTGTAATTCTGTTGAAAATATTGATTTTGATTTGAATGGTAAAAAGAGGAATATTACTGATAGAAAGAAAGATAAATATATTAATAAAAATATTGTAGATGCCTACAATTATTTTTATGAAAAAATTAAATCAAATTATTATAATCATACAGAAAAAAAGGATTATTTATTTAGAATTGAAGAAGCAATAAAAAAATTGCAAATAATTATGGTTATTAGCAAAAATAAAGAAAGCTTGTTTTTGTTTTTTAATTCCTTAAACAATAGAGGGTTACAATTAAACCAAATGGATATAATAAGAAATGATCTTTTAGAAATAGTACAAAAAAAATTCAGTGAAAACTCAATTACACAATTTAGTTATTTGTGGGATGATTTAGTAATAATATTGAATGAATTTGATTCAATAAAATTCCTGAAATATTATTTTATTTGTGTTAATGAAAAAATATTTTTTAGTAAACAGTTGCCTGATGAGTATAAAAAATATTTTAACAAATTTAATAATAAAATAAATTTGGAAAAGGAAATAGAAAAAATGATTAAATATGCTAATATATATGTTGACTTATTTAATACCAGTTTAGATGAAACTCCAAGTGATAAAGAATATGAAAGAAATATAAAGAGAATAAATTCACTTGGACAACAAGCATGCCATTCTTTTTTGATGGATTATTTTTATTATATAACGAGTGAGGAAAGAAGAAATAATATTACTAAAGAAATAGAAAGTATGATGTTTAAAAGAATTATAAATAAAAGTTCATCAAAAAAATTAGATGGAATTTTTCGAGACTTTATTAGTTCTAAAAGTAAAGATAATAAATATAAAGATAATATAATATTAAATAAAATTAGTTCTAATTCACCAAATAAAAATATTTTTGAAAAAAAGTTTATTAATAAAGAATGGAAAAGAGATAATATAACAAATTATACCTTGCGTAGATTAGAAAATAAACTTAATGAAAAATATGATGGTTCTGCATATGTTAAGTTATTAAAATCTAGAAAAAATGTTAATATAGAACATGTTATGCCTGAAGAAATTAATGAGAAATGGAGTAATTATTTAAGTTTAGACGATAATACATATAAATTGTATAGAGATAAAATTGGTAATTTAGTATTATTAGAAGAAAAAATAAATAAATCAATTAAAAATAAACTTTATAGAGAAAAAAAGATTCGATATAAAGAATCCTCTCTAAATTTAATAAATGAGTTATTAAATAAATATAACAATTGGACAAAAGAAATTATTGATAAGAGAACAAAAGATCTTAAAGAAATAGCTATTGAAATTTGGTATTAAAGTTTGTTATGTAGTTAAAAATTTTCTTTAAGAAAATTGAAATATCATTTTTTTTATTATATTTCCCAAAACTAATTCTCAATGTAGAACGAATTTGATTTTTATCAAGTCCTAATGAAGAAAGGACATGAGAAGGTTTACCAATTGAACAGGCTGATCCTGTTGATATAGCAAGTTCATCTTTAACTGATTTAATAAACAATTGATTATGAATACCAGGAATTGTCATGTTGATAATTCCTGGTATTTTATTTTTTTGATTTCCATTAAACATAATTTCAGGAATTTTAATTTTAATATTTTCTTTAAAATAATTTTCTAATTCTTCTAAATGATTATAGTAACTATTAATATTTTTATTTGTAATTTCTGCCGCCTTACCAAATCCAACAATATTATGGGTAGCTAATGTACTTCCTCGTAATCCAAATTCTTGTTCTCCACCATGAATTAAAGGTGTTATATTTTGTCTGATTCCAATATCATCTTTACTTATATAAGCAGCACCAATTCCCTTTGGACCATAGATTTTATGAGCAGAGAAAGATAAAAAATCAATCTCACTATTTTTAAGATTAATTTCTTTTTTTCCTACATATTGAGTGGCATCGACATGTAAAAATATATCATTTTCATTTGTGATTTTTGAAATCTTTTTTATATTATTTAGTGCTCCCAGTTCATTATTTGCCCAAATTAAAGAGACTAATATGGTATTATTTTTTATAGATTCTTTAAGATCTTCAATGTCAATATGACCATTCTCTTTTATGGGTAAATAGGTAATTTCGAAACCATTCTTTTCAAGAAATTTACAGCTTTCTAGAACAGATTTATGTTCTCCCTGTGAAGTGATTATATGATTTCCTTGGTCTCTATAATAATCTGAAACACCTTTAATAATAAAATTATTAGATTCAGATGCACCACTTGTAAATATTATTTCTTCATCATCACATCCTAACAATTCAGAAACATTTTGTCTAGCATTTTTAACAGCATCATTTGCATTAATAGCTGATTTATAAAATTTACTGCTAGGATTAGCAAAAATATCATTCAAATATGGTAACATTGCTTCTTTTACTTGGTTATCTACTTGAGTTGTTGCAGCATTATCTAAATAAATCATATATCTCACTCCAAATAATTATTTATTAATCAAATTTTTAAAAAATCTTTCAAAATTATTAGCATAATTATATTCTGATTCTAAAAGTTTAACCCCTTCTTCCAAATAAAATTTTGTTATTTCAGGAAAAAACTCTTCTTCAGTTAAATGTTTATTTAATTTTTGACTAATCATTGATTTAATAAGTTGTTCATAGTCTCCAAATAATGTTTGACGGTGAAATTCTAACCCTTTATTATCATAATTTATATCGTTGTTATCAGGAGAAATACTGTTTTGTATTGCTAAATTAATTGCAATTCTTGCCAAAATATTAGGTCTTAAATTAGATTTTTGTTCTAAATCTTTTAAAATTTCCATAGTTTTTTCAGTTGTTTTAAGTCTAGATGCCATCTATATCACCTGTTCTTTTCTATAAAAGAAATTTTTTTCTATAATTGATTTATGATTTAATTTATCTTTCTTGAAAATTAAATAGTCTCTTTCAATAAAAGGTGCAATTTTATCATAATGATATTCATTGATTTCTGAATCAGTTGATAAAATAATAATTTGTTTTTTTGATTTAGCAAGTAAAAATTTAATAATATTATCACGGTGTTTTTCATCAATCCTGCCTAATAATGTATCAAAAACTAACGGATAAATTCTTTTTGACATTTCTGAAAGAGACCAGAGAAGAGCTAAAATAACTAATTCTTGTTCTCCAGAAGATAGATTTAATAATTTATTTTGATTAGATCCATAAAGATTAATTTTATAGGTTTCTCTATTAATTTCAATACTAGTAATATAATTTTCTATGCTAAAAAGTTTATTTATGATTTCAAGAAATTTATTTTCTAACTCATCCAGTTTATTATTTAATTGTATATTGACAAATTGTTCTAATACTGAGTCAACCTTCTCACATATAACAGGTATATTTATTTCCTTTTTTAATCCTTTCAATTCATCATATTTATCATTTTTTTCTTCATTTATTTTATCAAATTCCAATTCTAATTCTTCTATTTGATCTATAATAGAATCTTGTTTTTCTTTTAATCTACCTATATCAACATTTTGTTTTTCAATATTTTTCAATAAATTTTTCAAATCCGAGTTTTCTTCATTAATTTTTAATTTCTGTTTATAATTATAAATTTCATTTTGAATTTCATTTAATGAATCAACTTTGACTAATATTTGTTCTTTATTAAAACTAATTATTTTGTTTATTATATTTAACAATCTTTCTTCCTCTGGATAAGAAAGATAGTGAATAGAAGTAAAATTATCATTAATATTCTTTGGTTTAAAAGTTGATTTAACTTCATCAATCACTATTTCAACATATTTATCAATATTAATATTTTCATTAAGATTGTTATTTATAAGTTTATTTTTTATTTTCATTAATTTTTCATCACTGATTTTATCATTAAATTCATTATAAGTTTTAAACCCTGATTCTTTTTCTAACTGTTTTTTTATCTCAATAAGTAAATTTTCATTCATGAAAAAAGGAAGAAGGGTTTCAGTTAATTTATTAATTTCATCTTTTATTTTTATTTTTTCATTTTCCAAATTGGAAATTTTATTTTTAAATTCATTTCTTTCGGTGGCGTAAATCCCACCTTCTTCATTAAATCTTTTCTCTAAGGCTTCTTTTTTAGATTTTTTATTTTTTATTTCTTCTTTAATATCAGTCAAATTATTCTTTTTTTCTTGAATTTTTTCTTTCAAATTTTTAGTTTTAAATTTTAGTTTATTATATTCCTTTTCAATTGAACTAATATTTTCATTTGAACGTTTTTGTTGTACTTTTTCCAAATCATTTCTAATAGTTTCAGGCAAATTCAGGTTAAGAACTGTTTTGACAGAGTTTTTGAAGATATTATTGAATTCTTTGGTATAAAACATATCATTTATTAATTCTCCGTCAAAAATAAAGAAATCAAAAAGGGAAGGGGGAAAAACATTATGAAAATAATCTTTAAAATCATTTTCTTCAATATTTTCATGATTTGATAAATTAAATACACTAAAAACTTCTTTGAAATTATTATTTGGTTCCCAAGATCTTTCAATAAGTAGTGGTATTTTATCTCCTTTATAATTTAAAGTTAATTTCATTTTTAGATACATATTTCTTTTATTTTCATTATCAGCGGAATAATTATAGTAATTTTTTATTTCATTTAGATATTGTTCAGTATTTGTTTTGAAGCCCATTGAAATTGATCCATAAAGGCAAATTTTTATTGCATTTAATAAAGTTGTTTTACCAGCACCATTTTCCCCACCAATTAAGATAATATTATTATCTTTTGTTGATAAATCAATTTCGATATTTTCGTAATAAATTCCAAAGTTATTTAATTCAAATTTATTTAATTTCACTGATATCACTTCCATTATTAATGTCTCTTATTTCATCGTAGTGGATCCAGTCTTGATGAAGAATTTTATTGATTTTTTTATAAATATTATATCGATAATTTTGTCCAGTATATTGGCTTTCGAGAGAGATTAGTCTTTTAAGTATTTCAATATTTATATCTTCTTTTTGACATAATTCTGTTATTAAATTAATTTCTTCTTCATCTAAAAGAAAATTATTATCATAAGCCCAAGGTAATTCTTTATTATATATTTTTTTATAAATTTTTGGCAATGAATCATTCCAATCACCTGAGTTAATCCATTCTTTTCTTATTAATTTAAGTTCTTCTGTTCTAATAAGTGGATAATCAATATGATCAGCTACTTTTTTCTCTACTTTTAGTAATTCTTCTAAAATTTCTTTTCTAGCCTCTAAAGTAAATGGACCAAGCCCTCGTAATTTTTTGCCTTCTCGTTCAATTGAATAAATAGCTCCATTACTTCTCTTTTTTTCTCTTTTATCTCTATCTTCACGCATTTCCATAATGTCTCTTCTAAATTTTGCTAAAGGTCTTAACCATTCTTCTCCAGCTTGAATAAAACCTTGAATCGATTTATCTTCTTGTACAACAGTACAGACCCAGCATCCAAATCTACTTTCACCACAAGGGGAGGTGTTTTTATCTACAACCATAGGACATTCAGAATCAGATTCCCTATATAATTCATACAGATCATTATTATCAGAATCCCAAGGTGAAATTCCATTATTATATCTTAGTAAAAAATGCCATACATCATCTACGTCAAATTCTTCAATTGGAGAATAAACATAAGCATTATTTAAAGATTGATGTCTTCTAAGAGTTTGTCCTTTAATTTTACTATTATTTAAAACCTGATCTCTACTTGCACTTTCACCTTTTCTGACCCCAAGGACAACGATAGCTTCATCATGTTCTGAAAGTTTGTTTTTAATAAAATCTGTTGTAGGTTGAATTTTAAGTCGATCAGTACACCATCTAAATTTTTGTCTAGGAGTTGGATAACCTTTGCCAATTAAAAGTGTCCAAAATGAATCCTTGTATTTTGGGCGAACTAATTGAGATTTAATTGGAAGTTCAATTTTTTCTGCCTTTTCTTGTATATCATTTAAAGTATCAGCTATAAAATTAATTATCATAGGCGTTTCAACAAGAGTATCTGCTGAAATGATATAAACATCTTTATTTAATTCTATATTTTGTTCTTTTAAGTCATTTAAAGCTAAAAAGATTAATTGAGTAACAGTGCTTGAATCCTTACCTCCACTGTAACCAACAATCCAAGGGCGATTATCTTCAAGATATTGTTCTTGGATTTGAGTTAAAATATCTTTAACTTTGTTACCATTAAAAAAATTCATAAGCTACCTCCATTTAATATGAAAGATCAAATTTTTTAATCTAGTTTAAATTTTAACTTTTAATTTATTGTTAACTAATGAGATGTTTCATGATACAACCATATCCTAAAAGGTTAAACTTGTTTTTTTACTATAATAATATAGAATTTCTATTTTATATTGTAATTATTCATATAAAATTTAGGTTAAAATTTATTTTTATTATTGTGATATTATATATAACGTTACTGGGATTTAAGAAGTTTATGAGACTGGAATAGTTATTATTAAAGTGATATAAATGAAAAAGAAGTGGGATCTTCAATCCCAAGATATAAGATTTCATATATAATATTAAAATAAAAATTATTATCTGATATTAAATAATGTTAATAGGATGATCGTGCCTGTTCCGTACGAACTGGTCTTAAAGTTTGTGTATGCATATCTGCAATTGGTTAAATTTTAAGCTTTATGAAAGAAGGTATGACATAAATTCCATGTTATATGAAATTGAATTATTTTATATATTAAATTTATTATAATATAATCATACTTAAAATTAAAATTTAAAGGAAAAAGCGATTGAATCTGGAAATAATTAATTATAAGTTTAATATATTTTAAATACTCAAAACTAATAATCAGTATAACATATATTTACATGTTTAGCTAATCAAAATAATTTAAAACAAGAACCGAAGAACGCTTGTTCATTTAGTTATATTGTATAACTATATCAATAAATTTTCAAGTTAAAATGGAGGTTTTTTTATGAAAGATAAAATATTGTCAGAAATAATAAAATTTCGAGATGATCGCAACTGGTCTCAGTTCCATAATCCTAAAGACTTAGCTATATCTATTTCTATTGAATCAAGTGAACTTTTGGAGTTATTTCAATGGAATAGCAGTAAAGAAACAGTAGAGAATAATCTTCAAGATTTAAAGGATGAATTAGCTGACATAATGATATATTGTACATTAATGGCTGACAATTTAGATATTGATTTGGAAGAGGCAGTAGAACATAAACTAGAAAAAAATAAAGAAAAATATCCTATTGAAAAAGCATATAATTCAAAAGAAAAATATGATAAATTATAATTTTCGGAAAGGGGGCTAAAAATGGTTGCTGAAGAAGAATATAAAAAAATTATTTTAGTTGTTGGGAGTGAAAACAACTTTCAAAAAACCATTAAAAATTATGTTGATATAGAAGATCTTTACAACAGAAATTTAATAAATGATAAAGAATATCAAGATCTATTAGAAAATTATCCTGATGCTAAAATGCAATGCTGGGGTTTTCAAGACAACAGAACCAAAAGCACCTGGTATAAAATGAATAAAAATGATTTGTGTCTTATGTATCAGGATAAAAAAATTATTATGACAGGATTAATTTCATATAAATTTAGAAATGCAGAAGTTGCAGCAGATATTTGGGAAGAAAGTGATGAACCATTTGAATACATATTCTGTTTTAAAGATGTTCATCTGCCAGATATACCTTCAAAAAAGGTTTTAATGGATGAGTTTGATTATTCAGCAGAGTTTATTATGGGAGCTAATCCTCTTGCAAAAAGCAGATTAGAGAAGGTTATTGATAAATATGGTACAGTAGATAACTTTAGAGAAGAAATCGAAAAAGGTTATGTTGATGATGTTTCATACAGCTCAAAAGATCCAAATATCTGGTGGGTCAACCAAGGTCAAACTATGGAAGCCGAAAAGAATGAAGGAATTCTCTGGGCACCAATAGAAAGCAAAGGTGGGACAACTCAATATCATTGGGAGACAATGACCGAAGTTAAACCCGGAGACATAATACTTCATTATGCTAATGACGCCTTAAGATTTATTAGTCAAGTTAAAGAAGAAGCAGTTAAATCAGAAAAACCGACAAGTATGGAAGCAGATGACTGGAATAGAGAAGATAGATTAATTAAAACTGAATATTATAAACTAGAACCTACAGTTAATTTAGGTCAATTCAATCAAGAAATAGTAGAATTAGATATTAAAAAAGGCCCAATCAATAAATTAGGTGGAGTTAATCAAGGGTATTTATTTTATTTTAGCAAAAAAGCATTAACAATTATTCAAAATAAGTCTGAAGAAACTAATTGGCCAGAATTTGCTCTTTTAGGGGAGGATCCAATGGTAGCAGAATCAGATAAACTTACAACAAAAGAAAAACTAACTCAAATCAAAAACTACATCAAAGCTCAGGGCTATACCTATCCTGACAATTTAATCGAAAACTTTTATCTTTCTCTAAAAACAAAGCCCTTTGTGCTGCTGGCCGGTATCTCAGGTACAGGGAAAACAAAACTGGTAGAACTATTTGCCAGAGCTATTGGCTGCAGTTCAGATAATGACCGCTTTAAGTTGATTTCAGTTAAACCAGACTGGAATGACAGTGCAGATCTTTTAGGTTACAGCAATATCAGAGGAGACTTTCAGCCTGGCCCGATCTTAGAAACAATCAAAAAAGCTGCTGAAGATCCTGCTAATCCCTATTTGGTCTGTCTTGATGAAATGAACCTGGCTCGAGTAGAATATTATTTCAGTGACTTTTTATCAAAGATGGAAACCCGTCACTATGATGGTGATCAGATAAAAACAGATAGATTATTAAATGAAAATGATTTTGATCAAAATGACAGCAATGATTCTCAGGCCAAATACTCAAATCTACATATTCCGGACAACCTATATCTCATTGGAACGGTTAATATGGACGAAACAACCCATCCTTTCAGTAAAAAGGTATTAGATAGAGCAAACACAATTGAATTCAATCAGATTGATTTAACAGCCTTTTTAGAGGAAGATTATTCAGTGCAGGCTCAGAGCTTAAAGGTAAATAATCAATTTCTAAAAACAGAGTATTTAAATCTAAAAGATCTGCTGCCTGCTAAAAAAGCTGAAGTCAGAAGAACAACAGAAGAACTGGAACTATTATCAGGCAAATCAGGAAAGCTTTAAGTATCCGGAGTCAGCAGAAAAAATAGCATATATGCTGCGGCGCTTTGAAGAAGATGGTTTTACTTCTTACTGGCTGTAAAAAAATATATTTTTTAAAAGAGGGGTTATTATGTTTTATAAAGCTAATATTGATAAATCTAATAATATAAGAGAATATGAAGAAACTTTTATCAAATTAATTCCTAAAATATCATTATTGGGGCAAATAGATTTAAATGAAAATCAAATAAATAATATTAGTGAGATTATGAAAGATAAAATAAAAATTTTAAATACAAATCCTTCTTATCTTAAACGAAAAGCTCCTATTACTACTGCACTCTTTTTGTTATATACCGGAATTAAAGATTATCAAGAGGGCAACTTCTGGGGACCTGTATATAAGGAACTTGAATTAGAAGAGGACAATACACGGTTGCATGAAAAACTAGGAGAAGTATTTTATTATACCCTTGAAAAATATAATTTAATTAAATTTGACCCAGGTAGAAATAAATATGTCAATCAAATACTGGCCCATGCTTTAATAGTTAATAATTATTTACAGGAGTATTTTGAGGAGTTTTTATATAAAGAATGTGGAGATTTCCTGGATTTTTCTTTCACTATAGAAGATGTAGAAAAAAGAATTGTTAATATTCGTAAGGATCATAAAGGACATAAAAATTTATGTGAAGATATCTCTACTCTTAAAAATAAAACAAAAAATCTCAGAGCAAAAATTAATGATTATCAGCTTGCTTTAGAGAATCATCAACAATTAATAAAAATAAATAAACTTATTAAAAATAGAAATAATATAACAGAAATTGATCAATTATTGGAATTACCATCTGATTTTTTAGAACAAAAAACTAACAACCTTACTGCTGTAGAAGATGAAATAAGTAATTATCAAAATAAAATAATGGAAATTGAATCAATAAAGAAAAAAAGTAATGAATTACTTAAATTACGGAAAGAAGAGCAGCGAAAAATTAAAAATCTAAAAAATAAGAAAGAAAAAATACAGGCTAAAATAGGAGAAGAAAGTAGTGGAATATTTGATCAAGAATTAGATTTAACAGTTGTAAAAGTAATAAAAAATATTAATTTTGATGAACTTTCAATAAAATTGTCTAATTATAAGAAGTATAATAATTTTAAAATTGATGCTGAAACTCTTAAAGGTATTTTTAGTAAAATTATCTTTTGGTTTAAAAATCAATATTTCATTTTAAAAGGCGAAAAGAAAAAAATAAAAAGTGATATCCAGGAAATACTTAAAGATTTACCTTTAAAAAATCACATATATAATGAACTACCATCAGTATTTTTTACTAAATTAAAGTCAATAAATGATTTAATATTAAAAAAAGGAAATATAGAAAATAAGATAAATAAATCAAAAGAAACTAATTCAACTTATCAAAAGAAATTAGAAGAGAAGCTTTCTTTTTTAGAGCCAGAAACAGGAATTAATTATTCGTTTATTGAAGCAGAATTAGCTAAAAAAGCAAAAATTATAGAAGAAAAAATTTCAGCTTTAATCTATCGAAAGCGTTCAGTGTTAGAAGAAATTAAAAATTATAAAATGAAATTAAATATCATTTCAGGAGATAAAGGTATTGAAATTGGGAAGAGTATTTTAGAAGAAGAAAGAAAACTGCGAAAGAAGTTAAATAAATTAAAAAAAGAATTAGATTATCAAGAACATAAATTAAATAATTTGCTAGATATTGTTAGTTCTAAAAATAAAAATGAAATAAAAAATTTATTAATTCATTTAAAATCTGATTTAAAAAGCAAAAAGAAAAAATTGAAAACTGATCAAAAAAAATTAGAAGCCTATCCTGAGCGACTATATTCTTTAATTGAACCCAGCCGTATTTTTCTTTTTCAAGCTGAAGATATAGCTGTAGATTTTGTATATAAATCTTTAATCACCTTAGAAAAAGTAAAAGATAATAAAAACCCTTCAGTTCTAGCAAATAGAATTAGTAAAAAACTAAAAGAATGGTGGAATGACTTTGATAAAGCAAATTCCCCAAATGATAATGATGGAATTTATAATAAGAATCCATATTTAGAATATATTAATGAAAAAAATGAATTATTAATTTCAGTACCAGAGCAAATAATAAAATATCCCCAATCCAATAAATTAAAACAGCCAATTTTAGTTATCAAAGATAAAAATAATGAAGTTATTAAAAAAATAAAACTTGATTTACGGGTTCATAAAAAAGATTTATTGAAAACTGAATTTAAAAAAATTAAGTTTCCTCAGAATCAGAAAATGATTTCTTTAGAAATTATTTTTAAGGAAGAAGTAATATTAGAAACTGAATTTGAACGAGAAAACTTCTATTTCTTGCAATCAAATAGAGTACTTTCGTTAAATCCTTTGGCTTATCAGAAATTAGGTTTAATTTTAAAAAATAACTTTAAAATTGAGCCTCAAAATATTGTTATGCAGAAAGAAGACTTATCTGGTAATTTTTCAGAATATTCCTATTATCAATTATATATAAATGATCTTGAAATTTTAAATATACTAAATGAAAATGGTTTTGTGATTGAAACCTTTAAGAAGACCAACTATATAGAGCCTCAATTAATAGCAGGAAAGATCAGCAGTAATTTAAAAAGCAAAAATAAAAAAGTATATTTAGAAAAAGCACCAATTTTATTGTTTACTATTAAAGAATTAACAAACTTAAGACTATGGCAGCTAAGGATATCAATAAATAAAGGTGAAAAAATTGTTAATATTAATTTAAGAAAATTAGAAAATCAGATTAAAATTAAAAATAAGATGGTATATATTTATTTAAATAATTTCTTCAATTATAAATATGGCTTATATGAAGTAAGACTAAGAAAAAGAAGTTCAAAGCACAGTATGATAAAAAATATTGACTTTTCTTTTTTAATTCTTCCTAAATTCAATATTAAGTATGATAAAGATGTTTATCCTCCAGTTATTAACGGAGAAGATTATGCTGAGATAAAATTAAAGTTACCTGAGAATTGTTATTTTGATTATGAAGATGGAGAAGTAGTCAGCAAAAATCAGCTGCTAAAAATACAATTTAATCCTGGAATTAAATTATTGAATGGTTATTTTATTTCTGAAATCAAAAATAATGAATTTAAAGTTTCCTTATCCCTGATTATTCCTATTATTAAATGGGAAATAAAGAGTCCACAATTAAATTTAACAGATCAAAGCAGAGTTAAAGAAATTTGGCATGAGGATCTATATAATCAGGAAGAAGCTCAACTTGCTATTAATAATATTGATAGATTTGACTTTGATAATGCAGATTTGATTTTAAATAATGATCAACAAAAAATTAGATCTAAAAAATTAGGAAATAAACTCATCTTTGATTTAATGAGATTTGCTGATGATATAAAAAATAGCAATAATTCAGTACAGGAGATATCTTTAAAAACAGGAAATGATAATGTTTATGATTTATTCAAGATTAGAACAAAATGGGAAATAATAAATCCTTCTGTAAAATATAGAAAAGAGGAAAATATAGTTAAAATAGGATGGCAGCAGTTAGGAAGAGATCACGGTAAAAATATAATATTGTGGAATAAGAAGAGCAAAGAAAAGATTTTTTCTGAAGAAATCAATAACAATAATAAATTAATAGTCAATTTAAAGAAAAAAATACTTCCTAATCAATACCGGCTTCAATTTAAAGAAAAAGATACCTGGAATTCAGGAGAGGCTAAATATCCAGCAGATAATACCTTGAATGTTTTTGATTTAACTATTGGAGATAAAAAGGATTTTATTGCAGTTATTAAAGATAAAGGACTTGTTATAACCAAAGTAGAAGACGAAAATGGAGATAAATTTCCTTTAAACTATGATTATAAAATAACAGAAATTAGAGATGCTTCTAAATTAGAATTTGAAAATGAGGAAAGATATGAGGGGAATTTAATAATTTGTAATAAAAAAGAAAACAATTTACAGCCTGAAAAATTAGAATATAACCCTGTAAGTTTTTATTATAAATTCGAAAATTCTGTATTATCTCTTTTTGTTGATCGAGAAAAAGATGGTTTTACTTATTGTAAAAAATGCCAAAAATTATTTTGGGATACTATTGATAAAAATCATTTTGAATATAAGCACAGCAAATATCATATATTAGCTGTTAGATACTATGTTGACTATAATAAAATTAGTGAGGAGTTGAAATAAATGAGTCTTGATCCTATAAAAAGCACTAACGAAATAGTAGGTAAATATATTGATTATTTAGCAACTACTTTTTCTCTAAAAGATTCAGAACTACAAACACAGTTGATAGATGAATTTAATAAGAGCAATAAATTTAGTAAGGGACCAATTTTAGAAGCAACACCACCTTTTATAAAAGGATGCTCAATAAGAGATTTAATAAAAGAAAATATTTTGTCTGAAGAATTTTATGATTTGAAAGTGGAAGAATTACCACTTGATAGGGCTTTATATTTACATCAGGAGCAAGCAGTTAGAAAAATTATTGATCAAGATAGAAATGTTATTGTAGCAACAGGAACTGGTAGTGGAAAAACTGAAACTTTTTTAATTCCAATCTTAAATAGTTTATTTAAAGAAAAAGAAAATAACACCTTAAATCCTGGAGTCAGGTCTTTATTGCTTTACCCGATGAATGCTTTAGCAAATGATCAATTAAAAAGATTGAGGGATTTATTAAAAAATTATCCTCAGATTACTTTTGGCAGTTATACAGGTGAAACAGAAGAAAAATACGAAAAAGCTAGAGAACGCTATCATAAAATGTATAAAGATGCTCCCTTACTTGAAAATGAATTAATTTCTAGAGAGCAGATGAAGAAAACACCCCCTAATATCCTCATAACTAATTATGCAATGCTAGAGTACTTAATGCTGCGGCCAAAAGACCATACATTTTTTGATGGTAAGCATTCTAAAAGCTGGCAGTATATTGTGCTTGATGAAGCACATACTTACACTGGAGCAAAAGCAATTGAAATGTCTATGTTACTTAGACGTTTAAAGGCTAGAGTTTCAAACCCAAAGACTAAAATTAAATGTATTGCTACCAGTGCTACTATCGGTAGTAGTGAAAATGATTTTAACGAGGTAGCTAATTTTGGTCAAAAATTATTTAATGAGCCTTTTGAGTATAAAGAAGATGAGCCTAAGCAGCAAGATGTTATCAAAGCAAGCAGAAAAAATGTTGAAATTAGTGAGATGAACAACTCCTGGGGCGGTATAGATCCATCTATTTATTTAAAATGGGAAAATATAATTGAAAGTGAAAGTGATAATGAAATAATTTTTGATAAAATTACTAAAATTGCAGAAAAAAGCAATATTCCACAACGTTTTATTGACACTGCAGTTGATTCTTCTGATGAGAAATGGCAAAGATATCTGTATTTTATTTTAAAAAGTGATAAAAATTTAATCCACTTACAGCAATTATTAGAAGAAAAAGCACAATATTTTGTAAAAACAGCGTCAATTATTTTTCCTGAGACAAAGAAATCTAATGATTATTTGACAGCATTAGTTTATTTAGCAAATAAGGCAAAATCTATGGAAGAATCGGTTTCTTTATTACCTGCTAGATATCATTTATTTATTAGAGCAGTTGAAGGAGCATATATAACTTTTCTTCCTGAAAAGCAGTTGTTTTTGGAAAGAAAAGAAAAACATAGATATCAAGATCAGGAGTTTCCTGTATTTGAAATTGGTAGTTGTAGACAGTGTAATGCTCTCTATTTAATTGGAAATATGGATACTATAAATAATGAAAATTATTTAAGCCAACCCAGCCAGAAATATTATAAAGATAACAACAGTTTATCATATTATTTAGTTGTTGATGATCAAGCTTTTAAAACTATAGATAATGAAGATGAAATTAAAGCAATAAATAAAAATAAAAATTATGAAGAAGAATATTTACTTTGTCCAAAGTGTGGTAATATAAGGGCTAATGGAAGTTTGTTTTCTGGTTGTGATTGTAATCTTAATCCAATTAAAGTTATAAAAGCTGCTGCTAAAAAAGGAAAAGTTCATAAATGTTCAGCATGTAGATCAGTTAGAAGTATCGGCTCTATAGTCTGGAGATTTCTTTTAGGAGGAGATGCAGTTACAAGTGTATTAACAACTTCTCTCTACCAACAGTTAGCTTCTGAATTAAAAATAGAACAAAAAGAGGTAAATGAAAACAAAGTTGGCTGGGGATCTAAAACCAATGAAACTGAAGCCAGAAAGAAAATACAATCTAATAACAACAAAAGCCAATTATTAGTTTTTTCAGATAGCAGACAGGAGGCAGCATTTTTCCCTACTTATCTTGAGAGTACTTATCAGCAGATTGTTAGAAGACAATTAATTCTAAGAACTATCCAAAAAAATAAAGAAAAAGTTTTAACTAATAAATGGAGAGTTAAAGACTTGGTAAATGGATTAAAAATTTATTTAAATCGAAAACAAATTTATCCAGCGAAAAGTCTTCAAGAGATTGAGGATTTAGCCTGGAAATGGATATTATATGAATTTTTAGTTTTAGATAGAAAAAATAGTCTAGAAGCACTCGGGTTATTGGGTTTTTCTCTACAAAAACCTTCATCTTTTTCTGCAGGACCACTGAAGAAATATGGTTTAAATGAATATGAAGCCTGGGAACTTTTTCAAATTTTATTACACAGTTTTAGAAAATATGGAGCAATACTATTTCCTGATAATATTTCTCCAGAAGATTCTTTTTTTGAACCCCGTAATAGAGAATATTATTTTAAAAAACAATCTTCAGAATATAATATTTATAGCTGGCTCCCTACCCGCAAGGGGATATTAAACTCAAGATTAGATTTCTTACAGCGTTTATCAGAAAAGGGATTAGACAATAAATTATCAAGAAAAGAATGTTTGGATATTTTGAGGCAAATTTGGGATTCAGGTTTAAATATTGATAGTGAATCAAGCATGTTTAATGATTATTTTTCCACTATTCATAGCCAAAATCTAGGTCAAATGTACCGTTTGAAACTGGATTATTGGCAGCTAAAACCTGCAATTGTTGATTCTTCAATTGATTGGTTTTATTGTCCTACCTGTAATCGAATTACTCTTCATAATGTTAAGGGCACCTGTCCAACTTATCAATGTTCTGGTCGATTAGAAAAATGCAGTCCAGAAAAATTATATAAAAATAATCATTACCGGAATTTATATTTAGATAAGCTGCCAGTTAAAATGAAAAGTAAAGAGCATACAGCTCAGTTAACAACTGAGGCTGCAGCAGATATACAAAGTCAATTTAATGATGGAGATGTAAATGTTTTAAGCTGTTCTACTACATTTGAATTAGGAGTAGATGTTGGGGAATTAGAATCAGTTTTTATGCGAAATGTTCCTCCAACACCAGCAAATTATATCCAACGTGCAGGCCGGGCTGGAAGAAGGACTGATTCTACAGCGTTTTCTCTGACTTTTGCTCGTAGAAGATCACATGATTTAACTTATTTTCAAAATCCTTTAGATATTATTAGCGGGAATATTGAGCCTCCACATTTTAAAATTAAAAATGATAAAATAATTAGAAGACATATTTATGCTGCAGCCTTAGCTAATTTTTGGAGAAAGTCTCCTGAATATTTTGGTACTGTAGAAGATTTCTTTTTTTCTAATGGCATTGATAAATTCTACAGATATTTAAAAGAAAAACCGATTGAATTGAAAATAATATTAGAAAAAATTATGCCTGATGCTTCAGAGATTAATTTAGATAATTGGAAATGGATCAATAAATTAATAGGCGAAAAAGGAGTTATGAATTTAGCTCGTTTAGAATTAGAAAATAATATTGAACAGTTAGAAAAGGTTCAAGCTAATTTAGTAGAGCAAAAGAAGTTTGGTAAAGCAAATGTTATCAATAGAGTTATTAGAACTTTAAAAACTAAATATTTGATAAATTATATGTCACAAAACAATATAATTCCTAAGTATGGTTTTCCAGTTGATGTAGTTGAACTAAAAATTGCTCATCATGGAGATCAGGCTAAAAACCTAGAGTTAACTAGAGATCTTAAAATAGCTCTATCAGAATATGCTCCAGGCAGTCAAGTAGTTGCTGGGGGGAAGTTATGGACAAGTCGTTATTTAAAAACTTTACCAAATAAAGATTTAATTAGACGTAAATATGCAATATGTGAACATTGTGGTCATTATCAGAGTGAAATAGCAGAAACTGAAAATGAATTAGATAGATGTCAAGCCTGTGGTGAAAAAATAGGGAAAATGAAGGGTACTTATATCACGCCTGAACTTGGATTTATATCTGATAAACCCGAAGAACCCAAATTGAGTAGACCAGAGAAAACTTATACAAGCAGACAATATTTTACTGGAGAATATAATCAAGATTCTGAGTTAATAAAAGAGTATAATTTTAATGGAATTGAGGCACAGCTCATTTCAGCTAAAAGAGGAAAATTAGCAGTAATTAATCATGCCGGATTTAATAAATTTTCAGTTTGTCAAAATTGTGGTTATACCGAAATTAATACTAATAAATCTATTAGCAAACATAAAACACCCTGGGGACAAGATTGTACAGGTAAAAGAAGAGTTTTTTCTTTAGGATATGAATATAATACTGATATTTTTCAATTGAAATTTAAAAACTCATATTTTGGTCAGGAAAAAGATGGATATTGGGAATCAGTTTTATATGGAATGTTGGAAGGTATTAGTCAAGCTCTAGGTATTGAAAGAAGAGATATTGATGGTTGCTTATATCCTTATACTGGAGATCCTTTAAATCCTGCTTTAGTTTTCTATGATACTGTTCCAGGAGGTGCCGGACATGTAGAAAGAATTATTAAAAAGAATAATTTTGAAAAAGTATTAAAGAAAACCAGAGAAATAGTAAGCAGATGTAAATGCGGTGGGGATGAAGGAGATACTAGTTGTTATGGTTGTTTAAGGAATTATAGTAATGAATACTGTCACGATATTTTAAAGAGAAAATATGTCATAGAATTTATTGATAATTTGAAGTTGATAGATTAAATTAAAAGTCAAAAAATTAATCAGCAGAAAAATAGCATATATGCTGCGCCGCAGAGCTCTGTTCCTGGCTGCTGGCTGCGATTTCCTCAGCGAATTCTCTTATTTCATCACCTAGCAGGCGAAAAAACTAGTGATTTATGATGAGTAAAGATCGGGCAGCAGTTGAGCAGCGCAGGACAAAAGAGACTGAAATTATTGCCAGTGTAAATCTGGTTAAAAAGAATACTTTTATAAAAAGTATTAGGTCTGGAAATTTTCAGGTTCTGGGATTTTATTTTTTTATAAATGTTCTTTTTTAAGACTTTGTGTTATAATACTGTAAAAACAGTTGGGTTAATTTTTAATCCCGATAAAATTGGAAAGGAAGGCGAAAACTATTATAAATAAAATTAAATTTGAGACTAAAATAATAAGTGACTTTGATAATTTTCTGGATAAAATTAATAAAGAAAAAATTAAAATCAGCAAAACTCAGGAATTTATTAATGGGGGCACATTACTGGAGTTAAATGAACTGATGGAGACAGATCAGCTTTCTGAATGTCATAATAGAATTCCTCAATATAAATATTTACTTTTAAATTTCTTTTATTATCTTGCACTTGCCGGTAAAGTTTTAAAAATTGATTACAGCCGCAGCACTAAGTACCTAATTAAGGGTAAAAACTTTGATGCTTATAAACAATTATCAGAAGCAGAAAAATATTTATTTCTACTGGAAACATTCTGGCTTGACTGTGATCTTGAAAAAATGCAGACTCCTAAAAATGATAATAATATTGAAATTAATCTAGAAAGATATTTAAATAAGTTAATGGCTAATGAAGATTTAAATGTCAATGATCAGCTTAAATTTTATCTGGGAGCTTTTCTCAAATATTTAAATTATTTGGCGCTTTGGCGGATAGATTTTATGAAACTCAGGTTAACTGAAGCTGGAAAATCAATAATTCCAATCCTGATAAATAATTGGTCCTTTAGAGATTATAATTTGCCTTTTTTAAGGAAGATGGGTTATGAATTTGGAATTTATGGTGCCAGAATGGCCTATCAAAATCCATTTTGGATCGATTTTGCTGATATTTTTCCAGAAATTAGCGGTACTATTTCAAGAGCTGCAGGTAAAAAGGTGCAAGGTAATTATATTTTTAAAATTAAGCTGGGGAAAGTCTGGCGCAAGGTGAAAATTGCTGCTTCCGCTGCGCTTGCCGATTTACATCAGGCAATTCAAACTGCTTTTGATTTTGATGATGATCATCTTTATTCATTTTTTATGTCAAATAAGCCCTGGGATGGTCCGGGATATGGTCGAATCGAAGAGGGTACAGGGTTTAATGCAGTAGAAAAAAAGCTTTCTGAGTTGGGACTGGAAGTAGGTCAGGAATTTTTGTACATTTTTGATTATGGAACAGAATGGAGATTTAAAATTAAAACTGAATCTTATCTGGATGAAGTAGAACTGGAGCAGGCGGAGATTATTGCTTCCAAAGGTGAAAATCCTGTGCAGTATCCTTTTTAAGGGGAAAATTTACAATTCTGTAATAATAGAGTGATATAATTTAATTTGGATTGTCAACCCTTTTTAAAACAATTTTTTATCGAACATTAAATATCTATATTCAATAGGTGTTAGATAATCTAACGACCCATGAATTCTGTGGTTATTATACCAGTTAACATAGTCAAATAGCTCATATTCCAGTTCTTCAAAGCTGTTGAAGATTCTATCATAAGCGAATTCAGTCTTAACTACTTTAAAGGCTGCTTCTGCCACTGCATTATCATAAGGACAACCTTTATTGCTTAAGGAACGCTCAATATCGAAGCTGTCTAAAATATCACCTTACATTATAACATAGGTTAGATTACTGACAACAACATCATAGTTGAAGCTCTGGATAAAGAACTGCTTGCTGAAAACACTGCCTTTGATAAAGAAATTTTGCAGAAAGTATTACCCAGAATTCAGGGGAGTTCAGCAATCATTAAAGAAATACTGCTGGAGTTATTTGATTTCTTTAGTGGAAGCAGCTTCAGTCAAGAAAACGGTCAGCTGTCTAATAGAGTCTGGAATTATTATCAGGCAAATCAGGAAAGCTTTAAGTATCCGGAATCAGCAGAAAAAATAGCATATATGCTGCGGCGCTTTGAAGAAGATGGTTTTACTTCTTACTGGTTGTAAAAAATATATTTGTTCTTCTCATAGCACAACTGCCGAGGAAAAAAATTAAATTTCAAAGTGTTTAATGCTTTG
>Ga0208561_100080_pt1 | contig 27676 bp, 27 predicted proteins | sample Shrwel1BS1Day9_FD_187536 | JGI IMG/M metagenome (GOLD analysis project Ga0208561, IMG submission 187536) | Subsurface microbial communities from deep shales in Ohio, USA - Utica-3 well 1 S-1-Day9 (SPAdes) (version 2) ... | reverse complement strand
AGCTCCGAGATTTGTATCGATGAACGATCAAATAATCCAAATAACTTTTCAGCAAACCATCTTGGGTGACGATCACCGGAAGACTTATCTTCGTCCCCGTGTTGTCTACTTTGATATTTGCCTCTATGCAGACGCTGTTCAGCACGCAATTTCCAATTGGTAAAATAGTATGTTCGTAATTCCTCTATATATGCATGTATGCTCAAAAAAAACCAGATTTCGATTTCTGGCATAGGTTTTTGATGCTTTTTAGGATATTTTTTCTATTCCACTAATGCTGCTGTTGAGTTCATCCTCAACGGCTAGCAAGTTAACCGGGTCGTTCGCAAACGTTTCACGCTTTTGGCCTGACCAGCGCCAAGCGCCGCGCTCCCAGGCCCACTCCAGGGGTACAACGTGATCAATCTCAACGTCGCTGGCTTGGTACAATTGTTGACCTGTGAATAGACTGTTCCAACGGCCTGATATGACACGGCAGGCTTTTAGCGGATCAGCAAATGTCGGTTCGCTGGTGGATTTGGAGATGAGCAGCTCCGCCCGCGTATCCTGACAGTCACCATCTTCGTCGATCCAATGGCGAAAGTAATCTCTGTCATAGGGTCGGTAATCGCTGGCCGGGTTGCGTTCGGCGCGAATGTCACGAAGACTGAGCCCGCTTGGCAAAAGGCCCCCAGAGTCCAGGCAGGTCTTAATGGAATCAAAGGCTTCGTAATTCTTGGTTCGCTCGTACCAGCTGCTTTCCGGTGGGTGGCATAGGCCGCTGCTGGACTTTTTGACCAGTTCTGCGGATACGGACGTACACACCAACAGCAGAATGAAGGCGAGGCCGACAGTCCTTTGTCTCGTCATGATGGATTCCTTCTCAACTTGATAATAGACCGGAAGCGCACGATGCGGATGGGACAGCGAGGTGACAGAATACGCGGGCAGTGGCAATCGTCCAAATTTGGACGCTACGGTCTCGCCACGAACGGATGGAAATCTCTAACTCTCAGCAACTTAGTACCCAGATTTCGATTCTGTAGTCGCGGAACGTAGTTCTTCAGTAATCAACAAAGGAGTATGACACTGACCTATGGCCATCCATTATTATGAGAAAGGCCAGTTATCTTCTCGTTTTCACGGCTGGCATGTGACCGCCACGCTACGAGGCAAACGGTACCAGAAGTATTTCAGCTTGATCCCTCCGAAGCCGACGATCCCGGCGGATTTCTGGTATCGCTACCAACGAACAAGAGCCCGGTATTACGACGCCCGCTGGGCGGCTCGCTCGGCTGCATTGCAGTACATTGATGCCCTGAAAACCAATCACCCAAACACACGTCCTTACCGCGGTGTTGGATTCCGGGGCATCACGATGGGGATCACCACCGGAGATCGCGTCGATCAGGAACGCTGTTATTTTTCGGTCAACCATCCTGGCAACGCGGTGCGGTTTTACATCACTGAAGAATGCCCGCTGACGTGTGCCTGGCATCAAGCGGTTGATCATTGGGGCGAAGTGTTTGGCATTCGGCCCAAAGACATTGAGCGGAAGCGAAACAACCCTGTCGCCCCCTCGGCTTTCAAAGCCCTTCGAAACCAACTCAACCATCACGAGGGCTTCAATATCTCAGTGGAAGCACTTCACGATGTCTATGCCGAACAGCGAGCGGAGATTGAGCGGCAAAAGGCTAAGGAACAAACTCAAGGCGAAGTCACTGAAGATGAATTGCTGGGCTGGTATGCCAGCTTGAAGCAAGAAATTACGGAATTCCAGAGTCGGTAGATTGAAGGGATAGAGGGGCAAAATAGTGGCAGGTCTCTCCCTGACCGGTCACACCACTGTGCAGGTGTCGCGTTTGCCTGACATCCGTTGTCGGACTTGGTCGAGCCAGCGGAGCTTCCTCGACCCACTGCAAGACTAGCACAAGAAGAATGGGCCGCAATAAGTCTCCCGCCAGAAGTGCAGATTCAGGCCATAAGGAATACGGATGCCTTGATCTGCCTCAACGTGGCGTTTTTCGGTTGTGTGTGATCCTGCGAGGGATAAATGGAGGAAGTGGTCATTGGACGATATTCATTACCGAATTGAGCGACAGAAAGAAGCGATCCGAGCCCTGCTCACTATTGCGCCATCTAACCGCCGGACCGGGATCCTTCATAGCCTGAGGATGGATGCCGTCAATCGATTGCAATCGGATCCGGATCTCACTGCTGAAGACCCGGACGATCGCGAACGCTCAATCGAGAATTTTTACGAGAAATGCGATCTGTTCAGTGTGACGGAAGCAGGCCTTCGACTAAAAGCACGACGCAAAAACTGGTTGTTGGTTTGGTGGTCGTGCACATTCGTCCTGAGCGCACAAGTCTTTCTCTCTCCGTTTCCTGTGTTTAACTGGATGAATCATGGTTCCTGGCAAGCCGTCGTCTTACCATTGATTTCCGCGACCTATTTAACGGTCTGGATTGGAATAGTTTGGGACAACCGGCAGGGCAAAAAGCTCAAGCGCGAAGACATTGATCTGATGAAATCTCATCGTCCGGAACTGCCACACATCATTGTGCACGCGGTGGATGAGTTGCTTGAGGAACATTATCAGTCTTGATGACGTCATTGGTTCTCGATGTCTGCGCCAAAAATATCCTCACAGCAGGTGCATTTCCGGACGCTTGGCTAGTTTGGCACGCCAAACCTCTGTTCATGGCAACGTGACTGCCGTCCAAATTTGGACGGATTCAATCACAGAGTACGGTAGTTGTGGACAATCCAGGCCTTCCTCACCTCAGGCCATAGATTTTGAATAGAAGGAGAGGCGCTGCGTTACAAGCCCGGTCAGCTGACCTTCCCCCGCTTACATACTGGTCCCAGCTACCCAGCGTTGACTAATAGATAGCCAAACCTTGCACGCCTCCCAAAGGCTTCACCTCTCTGCTTCCAGTGCAGACGCTTTTTCGTAGGTTTGGCTTCCCTCCTTCTAGTGAATAAGAAGGCATCACTGTTTCATCAGATATTCGATGGCTTTTACAGATTTTTGCCGCAACTCGCTGATCTCAGAACGTGTCATTCGGTATGGCTTCTGCGTAGGTGCCTCCTTGGGCATTTTTACGCGGGCTGATTTGGTGGCTGTGGGCTTCCTGGAGTCTTGCATCAGAATCCCCCTCTATGAGTTGAGTCCTGCATTATTTCATTGGTAATCGATGATTTCCTCCGGTTTATACATGCTGCCTGGTTCACCGACCGTTTGAGCTACAGCTTATGGACGAGCTTGGGGGAGGCGTCTAGACCCGAAATGTTGGCTAAGTAAGTTGGGCTGTTTTCACTAAACGGGAGGGGGCTAAATTTGCGAATAGGCGCAAAGCCTATCGAAAATCGGGTAAAATTTGCGAATTTCGTCGATTTCCACACATCGGGTTTTTCCTGTGGTATTGCTATGTGTCGTTGGGGAGGGCAAAGGTCCGCGCTGTCATCAAGGAATGCTTATGGCTACAGCTATTCCTAAGAGGAATATTTGAGTTGGTGCAGCCGGATTTTGGCGTCCAATCCCATGAGAAAATGGAATGGTGATTTCAGCTACGAGGTAAAAATCATGGATGCGGTGGAAGACCTCCTGGAGAGGCCAAAGCTTAAATTTGTGCGGATTGATCAGATTGACCCAGTAACGATCGACGAGGGGGCTTTGCTCGAAATTTTAACGGCCCCGGTTCCCGCACTGAAACGTGGCGAAGGGTTAACGAAGCTTGCCGTCGAACTGGCTACCTGGCTCAACCCACCTTTGCTTTACCCGCAGAAGGGCGCGAGGCGATACGGGGTGCAGGGAAATTTTCGCTCAGTCGAACTATGCCAAGGCCTTCCGGGTGATATGAAAATTCCTGCGTTGGTCACCAGCCAGCCTACCGGAGGCTTGTCGGTGGCCGATCTTTCAAATTTGACGATTTGTACGAATATCGTCACTCAAGGGCTTGATCTCTCACATTCTCCTCAATCACTTGTACAGCTAATTAAGTTATCGAACCCTGACCTACTGATGGCTCTGTCGCCTTGCTTTCGAAGCCGGACTGCAATGGAGGAGTGGCTGGGCGTTAACCGAAGGCTACAGCTTACGGATCCTAAGTTCGCATCGTCTCCTCTTGGCCAGCAAAGTTTTCTGTGAGGTAGTTATGCCGTCAATTTTTCAGGATTTTGTGGATCTTCCTGTAGCTGAACAGTTCGAACGCCTCGTTATTCCGAGAGAGGACTGGAAAGGTATCAATTATGTGCAACGAGCGCTCGAACGGATTTTGCCCGCGTTTGTTGAACAGGGTTATGAGTTTGTTGCTGCTGAGAATCTGGCCTCCATTTGCCGTGACGGACGAATGGGGGAGTATCTCGAGAAAAAATCTGCCTCGGATGCTGGTGGTTTTCAAACGGTGTACCCGCAGCATGGTGGCCTTTACGCATTGGGTAAAGATGAGTTGTTTGAGCCCCAGAGAATTGCTTTGGCCGTTTTTGTTATGGCCTGCGTTGAGCAGTGGCGACATTCCCTTAAAGATAAAAACGACCCGGCGGCGAGTAAGGATTTTAATAAACGACACGTGGTGGTTTGGCGAGCGATTCGTAAAATCTCGGGGCCAGCGCTGCATTATTTGCCGTCACTGGATCAGCCGGTGGATCGAATTCATGATGATGTAGAAGAGGCTATGCAGGGTTTAGATGAGCGCAAATTGGCAGATCACGGAGCACAGAAGAATTATTTAGGCTACTTGAGGTTGTTCCTCGAATCTTATCTAGGTTGGCGGAAATATGAGCCTCGTTCACAATCTAAGCAGATCGAGAAGGACTCTGCGGAGCAGTGGCTACTAGAGAAAAAAATCCCGGTGGAGAAACGTGACCCGGATTCCGAGATCATCTCAGGGGCCTCGGAAATCAGGCAAATTGAGTTTCGCCGCTCCGTAGAGGCTCTGAGATCGTCGGATCATTTCAAGGACGGAATTGCACCGGAGGAGCTTTCGGATAGTCCCTCGTTTCATCAAGCTGTTACGCCCATCCACACTAAGCGGGGCGGATCTCTCACGCAATCAGTTCGAACCCAGGTCAGTAGGCAGATGCACCGTCGTCGACTGGCCCAGCTACTACCCGAGCGATGGGAGGTGCTGAACGATGATGAGCTGCGCAAGCTCGGAATCCTATTACTCGACGACGGTCGCCATTTTGAGCCCACGACCATCCTGGCTCTGTCATTGATGTTGTTGACAGGCCGGGAGCTGGATGAGGTGCTGAAAGCTAGAGTCGGTAACAATCAGTGCCAGCTGCCGGAAAGGCCGCCATCAAGCGGCGTCTATGTGCTGGCCGAATCCGGCGAATGGCACACAGGTATCAAAAAACCAGACGATCGGCGATTGCGAAAGGGTAAATATAAACCAGCGCTTGAGTTGCATTATCAAAGCATTACCTTGCCGTTTCCACCGGTCATATGGGAGCGGATCAAGGCGCTGGTGAGAAAGCGGGCGAGTTCAGCAAAAAAACAATGCGCCTCGCTTTTTCGGAAAGCGGAAACCGCATCCGTTAGGTCGGAAGTGAAGGCGATTATCGCCGAGATTAATAGCAGAAGGAGAGCACGGCTGACGCAGTTCCGCATTGCGTATCAGCTGACAGAGGAGCTGCATCAGAAAGGTGGTGATTTAATTGAGGCATGCCTGGTTACAAACCGTGAACCGCCATCTGGTCCTTCAGCCGCCATTTATTATCATCATACGTGCCGCCAGAGATTGGTTGAGCGGTATGTTGAAGTTACATCTCGATGGCAGACCTTGTGGTGCCCAAATGAGCCCGTGAAAAACCAGCAGATTACCCTGCCGATTGATGGAAATGTCGGTTCAGACCTGGTGATTCAGGAGAGCCTGGTAAGGCAATCCTTCAAGGGTCTCAGGGAACAAGCCAAATTGGATTATGCCCGACAAGGTCAGGCCGGCGGTTTGAGATCACTGCATAACGCCATAATGAATTACCTGGTGATGATGATTTATTGGATGACCGGTTATCGGGCTGTTCAGGATCCGATCGCCAGGGCCAGTGATTTCAACCTCAAACGCAGAATCCTGTTTATTACAGATAAGACCGGAGAAGGAGCCAGTCATGCACGGATGGTGCCGCTTTGTCAGGTATTAGCGGATCAGCTGTCGATTTATAAGAAACACGCAGCTAACGTGCGTGCCCGCCTAAGCGTGTTAGATCGCGAAAGACAACCGACATTCCTGTTCTACCTCGATGAGGACCTCAATGAGGTGCAGGTTCGTCCGAAAACCATCAGCAACTATTTGTGGGCGTATAGCCTGCCGCTGAACTTCAGCCGCCATTGGCTACGCGGCAGCCTCAGGGAACAAGGAGTGCCCGGGGCTTATGTGAATGCATTTATGGGGCACTGGGGTATTGGTCAAGAGCCCTGGGGTAAACACTCCAGTATCGATCCGTTAGATTATTGCGATGTTGTGGGCAGCGCAATGGACAAGCTGAGCCAGAGGCTGGGGCTTGAGACGATCACGGAGGTGTATTAATGGAACCAAATGCCGCCGTGATTTGGAGTGGTTGGCTGGCGCCCATTCACAAACTACAGGCTAGCCTGGAGCGCTCAGAACAGAAAAAACCGTCTGGAGATCAACGTCGAGCGCTGGATAGAAAGTGGGAAAAACTGGAACAGATAAGAGCGGCGCTCGCTCGACTGGAACAGTGGGATGAAGAACTCTATCGCGGTGTATCACTCTGTGAGCGCTCACACGATGATATCAATGAGCTGGTTACAGTAGTCTGTGCGAACAGTGACGGTTATGTTTACCGCAACGTACACCGCTATTTAATCCAGGGTTTAGAACGGGGCATCAAAGCGCTGGATTGGAAACTGCCTCTGCCAGCACCGTTGTCCGTCAATAGAACGGAGCCGTCCAACCTGACACCGGAGGTCGGTCAACGACTGATCCAGTTTGATCGGCTAGAGGAGGCCTTCTGGGAAAGCCTGAGTGCCCCACGACCTCAGCTAGATCGGCTGGCTATGGAGTTCGATGCCGGACAACTGCTCTATTCATTCGTTGCTCATTCTGGCGTGCTTAATCAAAACCTGATTGAGCGACTTCCTGCGGCCATTCAGGCCGGGGTCAGGATAGAAGAAAATATCGTTTGGCTGGATCTGGATGATGGACGGTTAGGAGAGTCGTCCACTGTTGAAGGGGCACAGAAGCCATTGCTCAAGCGCCGTATTTTCCCGGCACCGGTAACTCAGCTTTTGCTAAGACGATGGCATGAACATTGGAAAAAACAGTGGCCGACGGTCGATAGGGACAGGCCGGACCGATATCCGCATTTCAAGTACCTTCTGAAACCTTATGTTGCGCAGTTGGCGCTTAGGGCTGATCTACCTCCGGCGGTAGCGCAAGATGTTGTCGGTATCGCTCAGGCCGCAGCGGCGTGCGAGCTGCCGATCTCGTTAGTTAATTATTGCCGCAACACCTTGCTCGGTGTGCCGGTCTCTCCCGAAAACTGGTGCCGGGTACTAACAGGGAAGCGGCAGTTGCCGGAGGCTGAACAAGAATCGACAGATGAAGATGTGCTGGGCCAAACACAGTGCATGAATGTTCAGCCAAAAACCGAGTTTTCGGATCAACAGACGTTATTGGAGAGCCTGAGGGCGGGCATCCGAACAACCAAGCGAAAGGCCTGCGTGGGTTGGATAGCGCAATTTATTGAGCAGGAGGATGTTTCTCCCATTCTGAAACTTATGGGGCATTGGGCCCAATACATGATCATCAGTGGTGGGAAGAAGAAAGATAGCCTCTTATTGATGTCCATTTCTGATTATCTCCTTTCAATTAAACCATTGCTTGACCATGCGGAGGTCTTTGTCGACCCATTTGGGCTGGATGCTGATACATGGCAATCGGTCTATGACAATATCGTAAATCAGTCCTACGGTGGTGGGGAGCGATCGTATCGGCTTGGGATGTTCCATGAGTTCCTCGAAACGGTTTACAACGTTCCTCCGGTTGATATCGATGGATCCGGCCGCATCAGCAAGGTTGACGCCAGAATACTCACTCCAGAGGAATACCGGCGTGCTCGCTTGCTTCTACAAAAAAAGGCACAGACAGACCGCTGGGCGCCTTTACAAGAAGTTTTGCTCATCATGGGATATCGCTGTGGTTTGAGGCGTAATGAAGCCTTGAGTCGGCTGTTTGCCGATTTTCCTGGTATCGACGATCCCGTTATCGACGATGTTCGTTTATTGGTTCGACCCAATAAAAACGGCCAGATAAAAAGTGATGCAGGGACACGCTCACTACGATTGCGTCATCTGCTGACAAGCCATGAGCTTGAGTGTTTGGCCCGCTTTTATGCCGAGCGTCGAGAGGTGATTCCCGGACACCCGGAGATGTGGTCCATTTTTTCTGAGCATGGTGCTGGGTCAGGCCCGGTCCAATCTTATTTGGTATTTAAACCCTTGACCCGGTTGTTGCAGGAGATCACTGGCGATCCGGCGTTCAGGTTCCACAATCTGCGGCACAGTTTCGTTAGTTGGACGTTGTTGCGGTTATTGGAAAGCCGCCCAGGAGAACATATGCCGCCACGGTGTTGGACAGGTGCGCTTCACCACGAAGAGCTTCTTGCGACGGACAGACCGTTTTGGAAAACCCTCGGATATCACACGCAAAGTCAGGCGTTATGGGCACTGGCGGCATGGGCTGGACATGCGTCGCCAACAATAACCCTGCAGAAATACGCCCATCTGGTGGATTGGCTGGTTAGATCGCACCTGTGGAATCGAAGAAATCCCGAACTAACGGTACAGGAGCAAGCGGATCTGTTGGGGAAATCCGTTGCAGCTGTAGAGAAACATCGATATCGCAAGAAAGTGGGAGAAAATTACCATCGTGCGAGTGATCTTGCCCAGAGCCTGATTGATCGCTGGCCATCAAAAGGCCAGCGGAAAAATCCGCCATTAAATGATGTTACTGAAGTGAGCATTGAAGGTGCCTTGGCGAGGGATGCAAGCGATCGGCATCAGGTTCGGTATCTCGATGCTTACAAATTGATGTTGGCAACAGAAGCAGATGTTCCTGTTGGTGAGGCTAAGATGGTTCCTCGGGGCTTAAAAGCCGCTGCAGACCTGTGCGAGGTGAGGTACCAAGACGCAATAAGGTGGCACTGCAATGCAGTTTACGTCATGAGCCTGCGAACCCATAAAAAACGTGCAAGGCCTGCATCCTCATTGGCAACGCCTGGGCACTTTGGCTCCAGGATGTCGCGAGAAGACGAATTGGTCTTGAGGCCTTTAAATGAAAAGGATATGTCCAAAGGTCCGGTCGAACTCAGGAGCTTCATCAGCCCTCCTAACACCCCTGACACAAGGTCTTACGCGCATCGATTTTTCTACAGATTACTCGATTGGTATGAAGAGAAACCGGAAGAGGCCTTGGATTGCATCTGGAACCTTTTAAGCAACAGCACGAGAAGTGACTCAAAGCCTCATTATCCAAACACGGAGGGGTGGCGTAGGCACTATCGGTTTCTGTGCGAACTGCAGCTTAAATCCAGATGTACGATTGACGTTCGGGTGAACAAGCAGGTTGACGAAAAAGCGACAATTAAACACTGGGCCGAGGTCTACGGCACAGAACCTCGTTATGTGCGGGTTATTAAGCCGACACGTAAAAAGCGGTATGAGAATCTGGTGATCGATTCGGTTTCGGTCCGGCCACCGGGCAGGCTCAATAAAAAACAAAACCTGCTATGGCGGGTGATGCGCTTTGTGGCGATGACCGTTTACGTCATCAAAGCAGATCCCTCAGAAGAGGCTCGACAACTCTATGAAGAGCAGTTTGGCCTGGCAGTGCCCTGTGATGAGCAATGCCAAGCCGAGTGAGATTCAGGCGGGGTCTATGAATTGAATATGGAGGTGTTTCGCACCTTTGCCCGAGCCCATTTTCAGAGCGGCATGAATTTTTTCGCCGGGTTGTGGGGCCCAGTCCGTTGGTACGCGAAGCTCATGAAGAGCGGCAACCGCGTGGCGGCCTTTGCAGTAGAGAACCAGCCGCCAGACCTTCATCCCCCGAAATCGTTTGGGTAGCAGCTCGACGCTCAGAATAGTGAAAACGTCAGCCCAATAGGCCAGACGGATACCGGCCTTGTGAGTGTCAGTCATGCTTCTCCTCCTCGATGCAGTTCAACGTGGATTCCAGCTGACTGACATACCAGCCCATGCTCTCCCGGGACGGATGCATGCGGTGTGTCAGCATTTGCTGACACACCCAGGTTTCCAAAGCCTCGAGGTTGGAGCGCTCGCCGCCCAACCCCAGATGAATGACGAGCTCTCGTCCCGGCGCAATCTGAAATGCTGCATTCAGCGCACCGGCCATATTGCGGATCATCCGGCGCTCACGAGGGATCAGGTTTGTTACCGGGATAAACGTCATCGGCAGAGTAGGATTCAGCTCAGTGCTCATCGGAGGTCTCCTCTGTGGGCGTCTCAAACTGGGTAATGAGCAGCCGCTCAAAAGCGGACCCATCACGGCGAGTCAGGTTCGGGACATAACGGCTGTAAATGCGGAACAGCATTTCGGTCGTCGTATGCCCCATCTGCCGAGCGATCCATTCTGGGTTTTCGCCGGCAGCGAGCCAGAGCGTTGCGGCGGTGTGGCGGGTTTGATACGGACGACGTTTACGCAACCCGAGGTGTGCCAACAATGGGTACCAGACACGCTTAGTGACGTTGTTGTGAGACAGCGGCGTGCCGGACCGGGTGCAGAACACAAAGTCCATGTTGCCCGTCGCCTTCTGTTGCTCCTTCAGGGCGTCGTAGACCAGTTGAGACATTTCAATGGTGCGGAAGGAGCCGTCGTTCTTGGTGTAACCCAGCTCTCCGTTGACCAGGGACTGGCGGATGAGAATTTGCCTGCGTTTGAAATCGACGTATTGCCATTGGAGACCATCGATTTCGCCGGTACGCATGCCGGTAAAGAAACGGACGGTGTAGTAGTTCTTGAAATCCGGCCGAACGGACTCAAGAATCAGCTTCACCTCATCGATGTCGAAGGGCTCAACGTCGGTACGAGGAACCTTCAGGGATTTGATCCCATGATAGGGTGAGCTAAAATCATACCGGTTGGCTGCCTCTCCCAGGATCATGCGCAAAGGCGTCATGATGCGGTTGATACGACTAGAAGAAAGAGGCTTCTCGCTCCGGGTGGTAACTTTGGCGAGTGATGCCCGGAATTCGAGAATCTCTTTCTTGGTGATGCGGCCAACCTCTTTTTCCCCGAATTCGGGGATCAGGTAGTTTTTCAAAGTTCCCTCCACGGTGGTGAGGTGCGACTTTCGCCACTGAATGCTCATTTCTCCGATCCAGGTATGGGCGAAGCTTTTAAATAGGGGCGTGTGTTCATGGTTCTCTAGCGCGCCTGTTTTCTCCTCCTCTTCCTTTTCCTTCTGAAATTTCGCGGCATTAGCGCTGTTTGGAAAATACTGCGGATAGTCAAAGATGCCGAGAGTGATTTCAGCCTCGATGCGGTCCATTAATGCTTGGAGTTTTTTACGATTTTTAGCTGTGTCCTCCAGAGCGGTCTGCTCACGGCAGCGTTTGTTTCGATACTTGAAGTCCAGAAAAAGTTTTCCGGTTTGCTTTCTGACGCGAATGCTACCCATTGATGATTCCTCCATTGGCCATGGGGATTGCAAAAGCTTCTTGCTCAGAATGAAGTCCCATATCCCGTTCAATGGGCTCCCACAGATACAGGATCTTCCGCCCGCCGAATGGGCGGATGTAGTGGATACCTTCAATGAGGACGTTATCTTTCAATCTTTCCCGGATAGTCCGAACATCGTATTTAATGCGTTCAGCTAGCTCTTGGGTGGTTAAGTAGCTCATAGTCATCACATGATCCTCTTTGGCTTCTTGTGTAGCGTGTAGTCATCATTCTAGTCCGGAGTTTGTCGGTGTCAAGCACTTTTAGTCGATTTTGCGCATCAAAAGATGAGACTGGCAGCCGAAGGTGCTAGACTGTACGGATTCGTAGGAGGGGAGTTCGGATGATCCGGTTTCGTTTAAAAGAGTTGTTGGCCGAGAAAGGCTTTCGGGAAGATCGGCGCGTTACTTTGGATGAGGTTTCGAAGGAGACCGGCATTCACAGGACGACTTTGTCAAAGATAGCTAACCAGCGCGGATACAAGACCAATACCGAGATATTGGATAAGCTTTGTGCGTATTTTGACGTTCCTTTGGAGGGGGTTGCAGAGTACTTGGACGAGGAGGAGGTCAAAGGCTGACGGGTTTGAAAATCGCCGGTAGGCTGAGGTTTTTCTTGCTCCCAGGCGATACAGCTTTTTTGTCCAGAGAGGTGTTGCCTTTGAAAAGTGGTGTTAGCTTTGGCATGACAGTTTTTTTATTTCCTGTCACCGCCGCCGCGGCTGTTGAACATAACGCCCGTTATTGGCAATTGCTCACGTCGATAGAATTGCCGGAAGCTGACCCCATAAGTTGTCCAATAAGCTCGCAAAGCGAACATGCATGATGGGCGAGCAACCCTGAAGTTAACTGGCGCCGGAGTGCAGTGAGGGAACCAAAATCGGTACGCTCTTCGTACCAGGTCGACCGTTTTGTTATGGCCAGTTTATCAGTTCCTATTGTTCCGGGCGCACCAATAGCCAGCTCAATAAGAGATATTAATAGAAGCCGCTGTCACTTTGGAATACGATCCACATCGCTGCGGCCAATGGTAGCGAACAAACTTCATTTATAAAGCCGGGGAATCTGCTCGATTCCAAGCATCCATAAAACCTATGGTGTCAAAAGGGATATCACCATTCCCAAAGTCTACAAAAACATAATGTTTATTTGCAAATCTCCTATAAACGTATTTCATTCCTGCATCAGTATTCAGCAAATATACTTCCCAATTCTTTTTTGGATTAGATGAGTCTGGGCCACACCCAACTAATGAATTAATATTCTGACCATCAACCCTAATAACCCTATTGGCCAGATTACCTTCACTTCCACCAGCAACTGAACAGTTTTTTTGTATCTTGAATGCTATCGAAGCGCCACCACTAGAGCTTGGGTTAACTTGAGCCATATGAGTTGGCGGCATATCATCTTTTCCATATCCTTTTGAATGAATCCACGTTATGGAATATTGTCGATTCGTTTCTTTAAACGGAACAGCCTTAACACCTTTGCCACCATTACGCTCAACACTTTTTACTAATTCAATCATCTTTTCTAGACTTTCTACATCCGACTTTTTTCTTTCTTCAATCTCACTGGCTGAGGCCTGAGCAAAAGATAAAGTCAAAAAAAACAAAAAAGCATTTAAATAAATATTATTCACAGCTTGACCCTATAAATCCAAAACAAAATTTTAATTTGGTTAATTATAACGATAAATTCTTTTTTTTAAAATATCAAGCAACCTTTAAATGAAAAGTTAGTTCTCGGTCACGCTCAACTGTTAAGCTTCCCCCGCTAAAAAGAAAATGCTCCGTAGTCCCTGCAGCTTCATGGTTCATTTTCAGAGGCTTGAGTGCAATTATTTTCTTAACCTTTGCTAAGAAGGAAAACGGTCGTTTGTTGCACGCTCACACTCACCCCTCAAAAATACCCGATTTCGGCTTGTTTAGCGTCCAGCAATCACGTACAACAATCTATGAACAGAAAAGGTACCTTTTATGATCATAGGTTATGCGCGGGTCAGCACAAACGACCAAAATCCGGAGCTCCAGGTCGATGCCTTGGAGAAAGCCGGAGCCGAACAGGTCTTCCAAGAAAAATTTACCGGGACATTGAAAGAACGACCCGAGCTGCCGCAATGCTTACGTATGCTGCGGAAGGGAGATGTTCTGGTTGTCTGGAAGCTGGATCGTCTAGCCCGGTCTCTGAAGGACCTGGTTGAGATTGTCCAAGACCTCCATGATCGAGGCGTCGGGTTTAAATCCCTGACTGAATCCATCGACACCACCAGTTCCGGTGGCCGTCTGGTTTTTCATATCTTTGGGGCCCTAGCTGAGTTCGAGCACGACCTAATTCGAGAGCGGACAATGGCTGGACTTCAAGCAGCCAGGGCTAGAGGCCGGAAAGGAGGGAGAAAACCCTCCATGTCGGATTCCGACGTCAGAAAAGCGGCAGCGATGCTGTCTGACCCGAACATCACCAAAAAAGAAGTAGCTGAACATTTTAGTGTTGCGCGAGGCACGTTGAACGCTTCACTTCAGCGTTTGGAGTCTCGCGTAGGATCGAATCGTGAGTAATCTCAAGCATGTAGGGGCGACAGAACAGCGTGCTTGCTTATCGACACAGTTGTTGAAACCACCTCTGCTTAATCACAGGGGAAAGAGAGAACCCATGATAAGAGAATGAAGTCTCTCGACCTGCTGGGGTTCCAGTTGTCAGGAATGATAATGGAGAACTGTCGAGTTTCAGATTCTTTCTTTAACAGATCCAGAACCCTGACCATTCGTTCAATCGCTGGCGCACCAAAAACTCCATTTGTGCAGACGGTTGGTGAATCAGAATTGTATTGAGTGTTTGGCCAAAGAAGCTCTGCAGTGTGCAAGACACCTGCACAGTAGCTATTTCTCATGTTAGAGGAAGATGGGGCAGAGAAACTGCATTGATCATAAGCTTGGTTCAAAGCGTTCTTGATATGATCTTTGTATTCCACTTGCCCATGCGAAACACCAGGAATTGAAAAAATCGTCAGCAACAATAGAGTGAGCCGAATCATGGATAGTTTCTCACAAGGTTGGTTGGCTATATTGTGATCTATGACTTCTGAGTAGGCCGTAACGCTGGATTGTTTTCTGAGGAACCCAGAAGTTCCTCTGCCTGCCCATCCAATTGTTCTTTAATAGACCGCCACTCCGGCATAAACCGATCCAGCAGTCCGTAGAAACGCGGGCTGTGGTTATGCTCCTGCAGATGACACAGCTCGTGCAGTAGCACGTAATCGATGGCCCGGGTCGGGGCTTTGACCAAATGCGGGTTCAGCAGCACCGCGCCCTCGGGTGAACAACTGCCCCACTGAGTCTGCATTTCCATAATGCGCCAGGGCGGCACGGCCTGTGCCCAGGGTAGGGCATCGACCATGAGTTTGAGCCGTCGCTCGAACACATCCCGGGCCTTGTCCCGGTACCACTGGCTTACCGCTTTCTGGGTCCGCTTTGGACTCAGATCCTTGCCCTGCACGCGCAGCTGCCCGCCGATCAGCTTGCAGGTGACCCGGCGCTGGTCGGGATCGTCGATCACCTTCAGCACGTACCGCCGGCCCAGGTACAGCTGGCTTTCGCCGCTTACCCACTGTCGGGGTTGGACATAGCGGGTGCGCTCTTCGATGTCATCCAGGTGTTTGAGTATCCACCGCGCCCGGCGCTGCACCGCCGCCTTGATGGCCGACAGCCCGGCTCCCTCCGGCGCATCCACTTGAACCTGACCGTTCGGGTGGACATGCGCCTTGATGGAAGCCCGCTTGTGGCCGGACAGGTAACACAGGTGGTACCGGAAGGCCCGGTCCCCATACTGGCACCGGTATTCCTTCGGCTTATCGTCCTGTGTCGGATCGACCGCCGTCATCCCTTCGCCACTCCGTTTCTCAGGATCTGCACAATCTCATCCAGCATGGCCTTGGCCTTATCCAGTCCGATGAGACTGAACAGCTTGGGCAGGAGCGTCTTGCGAACGTCCTGCTCGATGCCCACGGGATTCAGGGAGTTTTCGGCCACGGCCCGGTTTACCACTTTGTCGATCTCAAAGGCTTCCTGAATCAGTTCTTCGCCTTTCTCGGCTTCCAGCTCCGTGAAGTCATCTCCCAACACCAGCTTGAACGCACCGTAGTAGGCCTGAGCGTGCTTGTTACCGTCGAACCGGTCAGTGGGCAAATCCGGCACCTCCCGGTCATCCACCATGGCCTCCAGCTCGCTGAACATCTTGAACTGGGCGTGGTAGTCGAACATGGACTCGGCTTTCTCAATCGCATCCTTGAGCAGCTTTGAGAACACCTCTTTGGCATAGGGATCGTCGCCCAGCTGTTGCTCGATGGTTTTCTTTGTCCGGGTTTTGATTTTGTCGGTTTCGTTTTTGGTCTTCTCGTCCGACCACTCCTCCGGTTTGTCATCCACCGGGTCGATCAACACGGGCTCGTCGCCGGGCGCCACATCCACGCCGGTCACATACCGGTCGATCAGATCCCGGATCTGACCTTCGTATTCGGAGTAGTCGACGGTTTCCTGAGCGTCCATCCGAACGGTCTTGCGCAGGTCAGCAAACCACTTCAGGTCTTCCTTGTACCGGCGAATATCCGCCTCGGAAAACGCCTTGTCCTCGAAGAAGCTCTGGGTGGAAAGGGCGGTCTTCAGGCACATGCCAAACTCGGTCAGCGCTTCATAGAAGTCCTCGCGCAGCGCCTGGTGCCGGTCCACTTCCACGCCGTCCTCGTCCGTCTCGTACTTGGGCATGAACACCTGACGGTAGGGCTCTTGATCCAGCCGGTTCTCGATGTGAGAGAAAAAGCCCCAGAGCCGATCGTGCAGGGCAGGGAGCTTCTTGTATTCGGTGTCCACGTTGGAATACAGCCCATCGATGTCCTCGATGGCAAAGCCGCCCTGAGTCTGGTGCTCATAGTCCTGGTAGTCGCGGATCGCGGTGTCCAGTTCCTTGAGGATGCCCCGGTAATCGATCAGGTAGCCAAAGCGCTTTTGTGGGTGCAGGCGGTTCACCCGGGCGATGGCCTGGATCAGGTTGTGTCCCTTCAATTGCTTGTCGATGTAGAGCACCGCGTTCCGGGGCTCATCGAAGCCGGTCAGGAGCTTGTCCACCACAATCAGAATGTCCGGCGGCCCGTCGGTACCGAAGTGCTCGATGATGGTCTTCTCGTAGTCCTCCGGGTCGCCCGTGACGTTCTTTTTCCACCACTCTTGCACCAACGGCAGGCTGGTCTCATCGACTTCGGTGTGGCCCTCCCGGGTGTCCGGGGCGGAAATCACGATGGCACTGGTCACCCGGCCCAGATCATCCAACGCTTTCTTGTATCGGATCGCACTGAGTTTGCTGTCCGTGGCCAGCTGGCCCTTCAGCTCCAGTCCGGCTTTCTTGAAGTTCTCACTGAAATGCACGCTGATGTCGAAGGCGTTGAGCTTGATGCGGTCCTCGGCGGTGTAGATCTGGCCCTGCTTGGCATACTTGCGCTTGAGGTCGGCTTTCTGGTCGTCCGACAAGGACGCCGTGACCTTCTCGAACCAGGTATCCACAGCCTCCTGGTTCACATTCAACAGCGGCTTGCGCTCCTCATAGAGCAGTGGGGTGATCGTCCCGTCTTCCACGGCCCGCTTCATGGTATAGGCGTGGATGATGGCGCCGAACTTCTCGGCGGTCTCACTTTTTTCCTTGTCCAGAAGCGGGGTGCCGGTGAAGGCAATGAATGACGCATTGGGCAGCGCCAGGCGCATGCGCTGGTGGTTCTCGCCGCCCTGGCTCCGGTGGCCTTCATCAACGATGACGATGATGTTCTCGGAGGGGTTGTAGCACTCCGGCTGTTTGGCGGCCGAGGCGAACTTGTTGATGATCGTGAAGATGATCCGGTCGTTGCCTTGGCCAATGCGTTTGGCCAGATCTTTACCCGAGCGGGTCTTGGCGAGCGAATCGCCACTCTTCTTGCCGGCGATGTCGCCGCCAAAGGCTCCGCCGGTCAGGAAGGTCTTGGACAGCTGTTTCTCCAGATCCACCCGGTCGGTGACCACGATAATCCGGCAGTTCTTCAGCGCGTCGCTGAGCAGCAGAGCCCGACACAGATAGACCATGGTGAAGGATTTGCCGGAGCCGGTGGTGTGCCAGAGCACGCCGCCTTTGCGCTCACCCGAAGGTTTAAAGTCCGAGATCCGCTCCAGCAGCGCCTTGATGCCGAAGGCCTGCGGGTACCGAGCCGCGATTTTGCCGATCTTCTGATCGAACAGGATGAACAGCCGGAGAAATTCCAGAAAGCGGTACCGATCGAGCAGGCCCACCAACAGCCGATCCTGCTCGGTGGGCATCACCGGCTTCGACCAGAGCGTTTCAAAGTAGTCGCGGATCTTGCCGGGTTTGTCCTGAAACAGGGCGTCCTTGTCCGACGCAGACAGCGGCTGGTTCTTGATGCTCTGCACGTACTGGTCGTCGAACTCCTCGTCCTGCCACTTCGACCAGAACTTCATCGGCGTATGCGTGGTGCCGTACCGGCCGTCGTTGCGGCTGATCGCAAACAACAGCTGGGCGAAGGCGTACAGGTAGGGGATCTCATCGTTTTTCTGGTTACGGATGTTCTGGCTGATCCCTTCTTCCACCATGTCCTTGTTGGGGTTGCCGGAGGCCGCTTTCTTGGCCTCGATCACCGCCAGGGGAATGCCGTTTACAAAGCCCACCACATCCGGCCGTCGGGTGTGGGTGCCCTGAGCGGACAAGACTTCCATCTCTTCGGTGACATGGAACTCGTTGTTGTCCGGGTTCTCCCAGTCGATCAGATGGATCGTCGGCGTGGCCTTTTTGCCGCCGATGAACTCGGTCACCGTGATGCCAAGCGTCAGGTCGTCGTACACCGACTGGTTGGCCGCCATAAGGCCCTGGGCCATCGAAGGCGTTGTGACCTGCCGGATCACCTGATCCACGGCTTGATCGGACAGCGGATACCACTCGCCCTTGAACTCGAACTTGCGCCGGCGCAACACGCGCTCCAGCACCGGTTTCATCACCACATCCCGCTGGCTGCCCCTAAGGGCCTGACACTCCGTGGCCGGCAAAAACGTCCAGCCAAGGTTGATCAGGGTGGCCAGGGCCGGGATGTGACTGGAATGCTGCTCATTCCCTTGAGGGGTGGTGTTCATGCGGCCTCCGTTTCCACGTTCACCCGACGCTTGCCGGTCAGGAGTTGTTGCATCAGGGCTTTCTTTTCTTGGATGAGTGATTCAAGTCGACGTTGCAGCGCGGATACATCTTTGTCAGCGGTAGAGAGCACTTCTGCGATCGCAAGTTGCTCATCAATACTTGGCAAAAACACTTTGAAGCTTTGGAGAAGCCCCAGCTTTATATAGGGCATAGCGCCATGCTGCTTTTCTCTATCTATATCACGCATCAGCCAATACAGAATGAACTGGTGTAGATAGGAAACTACAATTTCATTAGAAAAATCGGTGAGAATGTACGTTCTCTGATAGGCCTCAAACTTGCCATTGAAATAATGTGTTTTCCCGATTATTCCATTTCCCGCAATAAGCAGGGCTTCACAGTCATATGAGTAATTATCGCTTCTGGTTGGTTCGCTGGCACATGTGAAGAACGGATACGCACCTTCAGGATTTCCTTCATTTACGTCCTTTTTGCCCGTCCTAATGGCGCACAGTGATTTTAGCTTCTCAGCTCCCCACTCCCCCTCAAACCCCGGCAACCGCTTCTTCCCGGTCAGCAACTGCTGCATCAACCCTTTCTTCCGCTGCTGGCTGTTCTCAAGCAGGCGCTCGGTGGCGGTGATGGCCTGATCCCAGGTGGAGAGGATCTGGGCGATCTTTTTTTGTTCTGGGAGGTTACTTGGTGCGATAAGAGGAATTTGTTCCAAATTCTTAACTGATAAGCCGGGCTGCGCTTGGCCCGTCGCGTACCTATTTAGTTTCAAATCTATGAGTTTGTAATACAGCCAGCCAGTGTCAATCTTTTCGGCCGGCGTCGCTACAACAGCATGCTCCGTCGCATGAAATTTCCCATTTACAAAAGTTATATTTCCACACAACTCGCCTTGCCTGCCGATTAGAGAGTAGCTTCCAGCATGCGTATGTGACCGCGTGTAGCCGCGCAACCCATTCCCGCCGTAACAAGGGTGGAACCCAGACATGGGTTCTTTTGATATTTCATTAGCCGGAACAAATTTCCCAGCTTTCATGCTGCAAGCTTCTGATAGGGGAATTCTGACCCAACCTTCAGGCACCATAACCCAACTCCTTCAGATACCGATCCATCTGCTCGTTCAGCTTCGCAATCTCCGCCTCGATCTCCTTCCGCTCCGCTTGCACCGCCATCAGGTCAATCTCTTCCTCTTCCTCGAAGGTGTCCACGTAACGGGGGATGTTGAGGTTGAAGTCGTTCTCCTGAATTTCCTCCAGGCTGGCCACGTAGGAATACTTGTCCCGGGTGTCGCGCTGTTTGTAGGTGTCGACCACCTTGGCGATGTTTTCCTCGGACAACTGGTTCTGGTTCTTGCCGGCCTGGAACTCTCGGCTGGCGTCGATGAACAGCACGTTGTTGTCGGTCTTATCCTTGCGGAACACCAGTACCGCTGCCGGGATGCCGGTGCCGTAGAACAGTTTCTCGGGCAGGCCGATCACGGCATCCAGTAGGTTCTCTTCGATCAGCTTCTGGCGAATCTTGCCTTCAGCTGAGCCTCGAAACAGGACGCCGTGGGGCACAACCACCGCCATGCGGCCGGTCTTCGGCTTCAGCGTCTCGATCATGTGCAGGATGAACGCATAGTCGCCCTTGGACTTAGGCGGCACACCCCGGCGGAAACGTGCATAAGGATCGCCGTCCGCGCCTTCATGGCCCCACTTCTCAAGTGAGAAGGGAGGGTTGGCCACCACTACATCGAAGTGCTTCAGGCCGCCGTTCTCGTCCAGCAGGAGCGGGTTACGGATGGTGTCGCCCCATTCGAGCTTATGGTTGTCGATGCCATGCAGAAACATGTTCATTTTGGCAAGGGCCCAGGTGCTGCCAATGGCTTCCTGACCAAACAGGGCAAACTTCTTGGAGCCGTCTTCCTTGCGAATCTGGTTGGCGCACTTGAGCAACAGGGACGCGGAACCACACGCTGGGTCGCAGATCTCATCGCCGGCCTGGGGATCAACGATCTCGGCCATCAGTTCGGAGACTTCCGGCGGGGTATAGAACTCGCCGGCTTTCTTGCCGGAGGTGGCTGCGAAATTCTTGATCAGGTACTCGTAGGCGTTACCGATCACATCCAGCTTCCCGATCCGACTCGGACGAAGGTTCAGTTCCGGCCGGGCGAAGTCTTCGAGAATGTGGCGCAGGATTTCGTTCTTCTGCTTTTCGTCGCCCAGCTTGTTGGAGTTGAAAGAGATGTCCTGGAACACATCGGCCAGCTTGACGATGTTCGCCTCTTCAATGGCGTGCAGGGCCTTGTCGATCCGCTCGCCGTTGCCCGGCTCATGGCGCTTGTCGTGCAGGTCGTAGAAGCTCGAACCCCGGGGCAACACGAAGCGCTCGTTCTTCATCAACTCTTCGATTAGCTCCGGCGTATCGCCGTATTCGGCCACGTAATTGTTGTAGTGATCCTGCCAAACGTCCGACAGGTACTTCACGAACAACATGGTCAACACGTAGTCCTTGTAGATGTCGGGGGATATAGTGCCCCGGAAGGTGTCACAGGCGTTCCAGACCGCCTTGTTGATCTGTTCCTGCTTTACTGCGTCGTTACTCATAGTGATTCCCTGTTGTCGTATCCGGACGAAGTATGTGGCGGGCAACCGCATCGGTCATGTGTTGCCGGTTCTCGATTAGCTGTTCCAAGAGTGCTTGTTCCCGCTGCGCGGCTCCGACCACCTTCATCATCAGCTTTTGCTGTTCGAGGGACGGCACCACAACGGGCAGGTCACCCAACTGGGTTTTGGTCACGCTCGGAGCCGCAGATCCCTGTGAACACATGGCGAAGTATCGCTGAGCGTCCACATGGTTCAGTTGCCAGGACAGAAACTCAGGCATCAGATTGAAGGCCTCAGGTTTTAGGCGCAGGTGAAAAAAGTTCGGGGTGCAGACGGTGTGATGGGGCAGCGCCCTGACCACCGCCGCGTCATTCCGGGTACCTCGGGCCATGAACAGGATGTCGCCGGGCCGGAGATATTCCGGTCGTCGCCGTCCGGGGAGGATCACCCGATCAAGAGTTTTACCGTCCTTGTCGTCCAAAGCCTCTCCTGCTACCAGATGGCGAAACTGTACCACGAACGCATTGCCGTCCTTGTCCACCGGCAGCTTTCCACGGAACGGATAGCCAGGGTGGATGGTAGCTACGCTGCGAAGTGTCAGTTGCTGCCTTGACTTTTTCTTCATGCAATATTCCCAATGATGCAAAACTGCTTTACTTAATCTCCAAAATAATGCATCATTGCCAAATATGCAAATTTCCCAAGAGGTCGCATGCACGTCGAATCGTGATGTGACGTCTTGCACCGAACGCGCAAGAGAAATCTTGCCACCCGACCAGTCGGGTTGCTGTCGCCGGATCGACTGGAGCTAAACTTCCAACAGGCAGCAAAGTCTGAACTGTCTCAATCCCGGCTCTACAAGAGACTGAGACAACGCAGAGAGGGTTAAGCCGATGGCGAAAACTACAGTTGCGGGTTCAGCACACCTACATCTTAGGATGTGTGCTTTTGGTGGTTTGTTTACGGCGCTGGCCGTGACATTTACACCGTTGACAGCCTTTGGGCTGACAGTGCTCGCATGTCTAGTTCTGTCCCAGATGTAGGGTGACCTGGTGCGTATTCAGTGAGGCTGGCGCACCAACTTATTTCTGATGATTTTCCTCATAATCACCGCTGCGCATAATCTGCGGTTATGGTAAACCGGGCCCACCAAGATGCAAACAGGAGCATTCGATCCATGGATGCGAACCACACACCAGCGACACCTCCGGCGTCTGATCGGAACACCATTACCGAACAGCCCCCCTTTTTCGACGATGCGGCACTCTTGGAGATCGCCAAGATTCGAACCGAGAGACGCCAGAAAAGAGCTCGGCCCAGTAAGTTTTGGCAGGGCTTAGCTCAGAGATTCGTGAGTTGCTTTAGAGGATAAGTCTTAAAAGCAGTCATTGTGTGTGCCAAGCGGCTTTTGTGCCGAAAACGGGCAATAGTCAGAATTCCGGTCGATAGTTTTTACGCTCGGAAAGGCTGGGCACAATTAGGGCACATCTAGGGCACAAGCTGAAATCTGACTTCAATTCGGCCGTGTGGCTAAAATTGGCAAAGGTCATACCGGTGAAGTGGAATTTAATCACTGATACTGACTGGATTTCGAGGCGTTGAAATTCTTTGAGGTTGGTAACCTATTGAAAATCCGGGGGAAATGGCCCGCCCGTCAGGATTCGAACCTGAGACCTCCGCCTCCGGAGGGCGGCGCTCTATCCAGCTGAGCTACGGGCGGTTTTCAACAAGTTTGGCATGTTTGACCGTTGCCTTCGGTTCCGGATTTTTATCCTGACCCTTGCCTCCGGAGGGCGACGCTCTATCCAGCTGAGCTACGGGCGGATGAAATTGTGCGCCGGCGGCGTCAATTTCGAGTGCGCAATGTTACGTTGGGCGGCGGCGTCTGTCCAGCCCCCGGGGCAAGTTGATTGGCGGGTTACGGCAATTTCTGAACGGGCATCAGGGAAACCACGGCATCGCCGTCGGTGAAGGTCACTTCGCCATCCTGAATATTGACTTGCAGATCCATGGAGCGTTGGGCCATATTGGCCAGTTCGGCTGTGTCTTCAGCGGGCAGGTCGATGACCTCAAGGTTGCTGAACCGGGCCAGTTTGCTGTGGTGCTTGTCCCACCATACCGGCACCGCCCGGCCGCCGTAGGTGTAGAGGACGACCTTATCGGATCGGTTGCAGGCTTTGCGTACCCGATCTTCGTCGGGCAGGCCCAGTTCAATCCAGAGTTCGATATCGTTGGTAAGCGTCTTCGCCCAGAGCTCCGGTTCGTCATCTGTGCTCAGGCCTTTGGTAAACTCCAGGGTGTCGCTGGCGTTCAGGGCAAAGGCGAGCACGCGGATCATCATGCGCTCGTCTGTTTCCGACGGATGGCGGGCGAGGGTCAGTGAATGGTCTGCATAATACTGCCGGTCCATATCGGCGATATGGAGAGTGGCTTTGAATATGGTGGCTTTCAGGGCCATAGAACGTCCTGTTAACAGTGGCTGTAAAGTAATAAGTGTAATGTATTTGGAAGGTAACGGGGCTTAGCCATGGTCTGGTTGTGGGGTTTTTTCGTTCTGGTGCTGTTTTTTCTGTTGGGCGAGGCTATCCGGGTGGTGGCTGGCCTGCCCATCAGTGGCGGTGTCATTGGCATGGTGCTGGTGACCTTGAAACTGATGATCCGTGGCGACATCACCGATAGCCTGGCGGCTGCCAGCCAGGGCCTGATTTCGGTATTGGTGTTGCTGATCACGCCCGGGGTGGTGGGGGTGTTCTTTATCGCCGATCAGTTTTCCGGGCAGTGGTGGATTGTGGCCGTGGCGCTGGTGCTTGGCACTTTGCTCAGTGTGGCGACCACTCTTTGGTTAATGAGCACCGTGGCAAAGGTGGACGAAAAAGGAGCCGGGCATGACTGAGTCCAATGATTGGCTGACACGCCTGATGGATGCGTGGCTATCCGGCCCCATGTTGTCGATCGGCCTGACCCTCGCCGCTTTTATTGCTGCCCAGTGGCTGTTTGCCAAATTCCGGCGTCCGCTCTGGATGCCGCCGGTGTTGATTGCGGCGGTGATCCTGGCAGTGATTGTCTGGGTCTCCGGTATTGGGCTGTCCGAATACCAGCAGGGCGCTCGCTGGCTCACCGTGTTGCTGGGCCCGGCAACGGTGGCGCTGGGCGTGCCCCTGTACCAGCAGATGCACCACATCCGGGCATTGTGGCGCCCGATTCTGTTTACCTTGCCGGTCGCGGCCACCCTGGCCGCCGGTTACGCCCTGGGCATCGCCTGGCTGATGGGGGCTTCGCCGCTGGTACTGGCGTCCCTGGCGCCCAAGTCGGTCACGGCGCCGATTGCGATTGGCATCGCCAACGAATTGGGCGGCTCGGTTTCCCTGACCCTTGGCGGGCTTCTGATCACCGGGGTACTGGCGTCCCTGTTTGTGGAATGGTTGACCCGGTGGCTGAAGATTACCGATGAGCGCATTATCGGTTTTACCCTGGGGCTGAATGGTCATGCCATTGCCACCGCCCGGGCCTTTGAAATCAGCCCCATGGCGGGTGCCTTTTCATCCCTGGGGATGGGGCTCACCGGGGTTTTCACGGCGCTGTTCCTGCCGCTGGCGTTCATGTTGGTGTCCTGACATCAAAAAAATGCACGCCAGGGGTTGCAAAGCGGCCTGCAAATGACAATACTTATCACTAACGTTAATCGGCGTCAGTGAGAAAGCATAATGTACGTTTGCCTCTGCCAGGGTGTGACCGACCGGGAAATTCGTGAAGCCGCAGAAAGTGGTGTCAGTTCCATGCGCCAACTGGGCAAGGAGTTGGGCGTGGGGCGCCAGTGTGGTCGCTGTGCCTGCACCGCCCGCGACATCCTGAAAGAGGCGCGCACACCAGACTATCTGGCACTGGCAAACATGCTGGCCCAGCCGGCCTGAGATTCCCGGCAGCTTGCCCGGTTGCCGCATCGCCGCTCACGCGCTTCCTTGCGCTGATGGGACCCTGTACTCTCCCTCCGGAGAGGAATTCCTTTCCCGGTGGTCATTTTTTATCGTCGCAAAACCGTCTATCCTTGGGTATTAAACCCTCGTTCTGAAAAGGAAACCGGTTATGAAAGGCGACAAGAAAGTTATCCAGTATCTCAACAAAGCACTCGCCAACGAGCTAACGGCGATTAACCAGTATTTCCTGCACGCCCGCATGCTCAAGGACTGGGGCATCACCAAGCTGGCGGACAAGGAATACGAAGAGTCCATCGATGAGATGAAGCACGCCGACCAGTTGATCGAGCGGATTCTGTTCCTCGAGGGCCTGCCCAACCTGCAGGACTTGAACAAGCTGCTGATCGGCGAAAACGTTGAGGAAATGCTCCAGTGTGATCTGAAGCTGGAAATTGCCGGCCGTGAGGATTACGTCGAGGCTATCGAATACTGCGAAAGCATCAAGGATTACGCCACCCGCGAACTGCTGCGCAGCATTCTGGCGAGCGAGGAAGAACACATCGATTTCCTCGAGACCCAGTTGGAGATGATTTCCCAGATGGGTATACAGAATTACATCCAGTTGCAGTCAGGTGCTGAGTAATTCGCCTAATTCGTTAAAGCGCCTGATGTTTTTCTGCGGTAGGGACTGGCTGGGCGGAGATCCGCCCAGCCGTCTGACACCAAAACTCAAAGCCAGTCATTCACCATAACCCCGATCCCCACCCGCTCTATGCGGTGGTTGTAGTCAATCAGGCTCTCCCCGTAACCGTTGTAGTACTGCACAAAGCCCTTCACCGTATCCCCCAGTGGGAAGCTGTAGCCAAGCTCCACCGAGGTGCGATTGTCTTCCGAGCGCAGGTTATTCAATAACTTCAGTGACAGCGTCTGGTCCTCGGACAGCCTGTACACCGCGTGGTAACTGGCATAGCCCAGGTAGCTTTCAATATCCGGATTGTCATCGTTCTCGGTGCTTTCCGGTAATCGGTACCAGGGTTTAATCATGAACAGCCAGCGGTCATAGCTGTATGCAATGCTGCCCTTGATGCGGTTCCAGCTCCGGGACCAGGGCTCGGATTGGCCATTGGACTGGTGGTTGAAACCCAGCGTGACACCGCTGAGCGTGCCGGGGCCAACTTTCCATCCCAGCCGGTGTCGGAAAAATATTTCGGGTTCGTAGTTGGTTTCCCGGAAAGGAGCGGATTCATTCCGGTTGTAGACCTGCCAGAACGATTTCTGGGTGTAGCCGAACCAGAGTGTGGTGCGGTCATCGAGCAAACCGGTTAGCAGCGGAATCTTGAAGCTCAGCTGGTATTTGGCTTCCTCGTTCTCCAGGGCGTAGTCGTACTCGATCGCGCCCAGTTGCGGGCTTTCGGGAGTGCGGTTGGGATCACGGACCCAGCTTACCGGCAGGATGTAGTTGGGCCGGTGGGTGACAAAGGCGTTGGTGAACGAAAAGATCGCGCGCTCTGCCGACAGGTTGTTCTCGATCAGTTGGTCCGTATTGACGGGCTCAGACTCCGAGGTCGGGGCGCGTTCGACCTTGGGTTCTGGCGGCGTGAGGGCGTCGTAGCAATCCAGGCGGCGGGTATCGTCCTTGATTAGCGCGCAGTTTGCCAGGGCTTCCCGGTTGGGCGTTTCGGCGCTGGCGATTGGCGTGACCATGGCCAGAAGGAGCCCGCTGACCAGGCAGAGGATAGGCGTTTGTCGGGTGAATGGCACAGGTATCTCCTTAACCGGCATCCAGGCTTAGCCAGGTGTTGATGATTCCGTAGGTCCACACCCCCAGCAGGGTAAGGGTGAGAAGGGCGAAAACAATGCGATGTCGGGTCTGGCGCTCTGGCGCGGCGGCGGCTACCCAGCGCAGGTACATCAAGCCGATAAAGCTGAGGAACACCCCGAGGCTGGCAATGGCGGGAACCAGGAGCCAGGCCGAGTTCAGGGGGTCACCCGCTTCCTGGCGGTTGCCAAACCAGGCCATTGAGCCAAGCAGCAGGGCCAGGCTCGAAAACTCGATGATCAACAAAGGCTTGCGCATAAGGTTTTCTCACGGTGCGGCGTTAAAATGCCATGGTAACCGGAAAGGGCATTGGTACGCTCGCAAGCTACGAAACTGTCATTAATCTGGTTGAAATCAATTTCTCTTTTTGGGCTTTGGTTTTTTTGCGCGGTTTCAGCCGGTATAATGCGGCGTCCCAAAGATTATAACGCTCAGATGCGAGGTGCATTGTGAAGATGAAGAGAGTCCTGGCTGTTGTTCTGCTTGGTTTTGGCC
>Ga0208561_100078_pt1 | contig 28326 bp, 57 predicted proteins | sample Shrwel1BS1Day9_FD_187536 | JGI IMG/M metagenome (GOLD analysis project Ga0208561, IMG submission 187536) | Subsurface microbial communities from deep shales in Ohio, USA - Utica-3 well 1 S-1-Day9 (SPAdes) (version 2) ... | reverse complement strand
TACATCTACCTTCGCCTAAGTGAGAAGTTCCATATCCGGCAACTAACTTACATTCTTCACCTGTGCTTTTAGCTTTAGCACCGCAAATCTTTCTATGAGCTTTGTTTCCCATATCACCACCTCTTTTCAATAAAAATTATCGCATTAAAATTATAATTAAATATAAATTCCAAGCAGAAGTACTTATTATCGGAATAATCCCTAAAATTTTAAGTAACCAATTATAATGATACCAGTTTTCTTTTAAATCAATTATTGTTTTTATCATTAAAGAATTGTTAATTACAAGTAATGATATTAACATAAGTAACAATAAATAATACATTTTATCCCTCCTATTTACTTATACAATTCTCCACTACATTTTCCGCAATAAATTTTCCCACTTCTGTTATCATTTCCGCAATCTCGGCAAATAATGTTGTCATCTCCTATAATGTTATATTTCTTCATGTGCCATTAAGTTAATTAATAAAATTGCTATAACAATTATTAATTTATGATACCAATCGATATCAAATTTAGCAATATCATATAAACTTAATATGCTTATTATATAAGTAAAAAATTTAGCAAATATCATCTCACTCCACCTCACTCTATAATGTTATCACTCCTTATATTAATTATTTATAATTTTTATCTTTATTCAGCCTAATGGCTTTAGCTATCTTTTCACCATTAATAGTTACTGAAATATTTAAATCTTTGTATTCTTGTTTTGCTTTGTATTTCCCAGCAAATTCAGCTATAATTTCAACTACATTTTCTTTTTCTCTAAAAGCTATAATTTGATATAAATATTTATTGCTTATATTTACCGCTTCACCAAGATTATAATTGCCTTTATCAGTATAAATTTTAATTTTATTCGGGCAATTAACATAATCTAAATTTGCAATATCATCTCTAATTATTTTTTGCATCTAATCCACCTCACTATAATGTGCCAACCCTAAATCAACTAGCCTGTGCTTGATTATATCGTTATGATAAATCTGCATAATAATCAATTTCTTCCATCTGATTATCAACTTTACAATTAGCAATCCACTTTTCCATATTCTCAAATTGGAATAAATACATAATTGTAGCTTTAAAGTTACCATCAACCTGTCCTGTCATAAAATTATTAGCTGCAATATTATCAATAGCTTGCTTAATCTCATCAACCGAAAAGTCTTCTAGCATATCTCTAATTTTACCTCTACGCTTAGATGTCAACTTTCTAGGTTGGAAGTAATCCTCAACAGCTAATTTGTAATATTCCCATATGTCGAATACCACTTTATTAGCCTGTTTGTTGAAAGCTTCATCATCACCATTAGGTTTTTTATTACTTAGTATAGTTCCATTAGTATTATTACTCGCTGATTGCGTCCGATTCGAATCGCTTGCAGCGTCCGTTTCAAAACGCTTGCTATAAGAGATTTGTGCCTCGTCAGCCCTCACGCCTAGTTTTTTCTCTAATTTAGTAATTTTTCTTGCACCTTTATTGAGTAAATTAACTATTTTATTAACATCTTTAATAGGCTTAAAGTATCTTTTTGGTGGTGCACCTCTCAACTCATATTCAATTAATCCTAATTCAATCAAATTTTCAATAGCATTTTTTTGAGCAGTTTTAGCAAGCCCAGTATCTAATCTCATATTATCAACTGTGTTAAAAAAGTATCCATCATTTGTTAATTGATTTTGTCTTTTAAAATACCTATATTTACCCATTAACTCCGAATACATCATTGCTGTATTGTGATTTGTGGCAAAAACTAAATTCTTATTAACAATTATACTCCCATCGCCTCTTAATAAATCAACAATTGTGTCAAAGTGTTCAATTTGTTTTCTAATAATAGCACTCCCTTTTAAATTATTAGCACTCCTCATTGTGCTTGCCCTTTAAAAAATATATTAGTGGGCACCCGAAAGGGTACGGGGTTCGGGAGCTACCCTAGCCCACTTAAAATTTATTTTAACCTTTCATTAATCACATCAATATATTTTTGTTCTTGCTCTATAAGTATATAGTTTCTATCTAAGTTTTTAGCCGCAACCCCTGTTGTGCCAGAACCTGCTACATTGTCTAATACTAAATCACCTTTGTTAGTGTATGTCTTAATAAGATATTTAAATAAGGCTACTGGCTTTTGAGTGGGATGTTGTTTGTGTTTACTATTCAATTCTTTAGTCCTTGAATTAATATTAATAATATTTATTGGAAACTTTTTATTTTCTTTTCTTTCTTTAACAACACCATCATTGTTACCATATATTTCACTAGAATTGCTTTTTGCTAACGGCCTTAATTTATTTTCATCTCTTTCTCTCATTTGTGGATTATAAGTTGGTTGTTGTTTATAAAAAACACATATATTTTCTACTGCTCTCAAAGGTTGCTTTTGGGCCAACAAAGTTCCGCTGCCAATAATTTTATTCCAAACCCAACTATATTTATAAAACTTTATATTGCTATCAATAAGTTTAGTTGTAAAAGGTTCATTAGCAGTTAATACAATAGCTCCATTATTTTTAATAACTCTCTCATATTGTAGCCACAACTTATCTAAATCTATAACACTATCCCAACTACAAGCTGTTGTGCCGTATGGAAGGTCAGCTAGTATCATATCGACGCTCTTATCCTCAATTCCATTCATTAACTCAAGACATTCACCCTTATTAACTGAATTAATGTCAAGGTGTAGGCTCGGATCATACTTACTAACATAACCTTCATCAGCTAACTTATATTCTCTAATTCTTTGTAAAGTCTTTTGGCCAACTCCTTTAACATTTGCTAGCTCTGATAATTTTATTTTCATTTAACCACCTTTTTAATTATACGGAATACGGATAAGCATAAACTGTCGATCCATCTGGTCTAGGATAAAGCTGTGTAATCATATACCATTTATCGCCACCATCACCACCAACCTTATAACGCATAATACCTTTATCATCACGCTTAATGTCGGTTATTTTGCCACCAGAATAAATACCACCATGCTTTTTAATCTTAACACTTTTACCAATTACTTTTTTCATTTTTATCCCCCTCAATTTGTGTTTCCCTTACCTTCTGATTACATTATATAGTATAAAACACAATAAGTCAAGAATATTTTACAATTAATTTAAATTGGTGACTGACAAGCGGAATTTATCCTCAACTAGTATTCTTGCCAGTCATAAAATTGGCAGTAAAGGTAGGACTCGAACCTACAACCTTCCGGGTAACAGCCGGCTGCTCTACCATTTGAGCTACTCTACTAAAATTAACTTAATACTCCACTCATACCTAGCTTTATTCTTTAATTTTCGCTAAGCTACGACTATCATTTTTAATTTTTAAACTTTTGGCATAAATGAAGTATTAAGTTAACAAGATCTACACAGCTATAGTTGAAGTTTTACTCCCACCAGCTGTAAAAGTTAACGAATAGAGGACACTCGGCAGATATTGAGTGTTACCCCCATTCTCCCACTTATTTTATTAAGCAACACCATCTGCCAAGCGTTGCAAAAGTGGTAACATATATATTATAAGTTCCTTATTACAATATACAAATTGCTATTTATCTCTTGCAGCTTTACAAATTCTTTTTTATTTAATTTTCTCAATGTATAATTGATAGCATTTGTTGTCGTTAACATATTTCCATTCTCATCTTCATAATTAATTGGAACAAATTCTATTTCTTCACAAATCATCTAATACCCAACTTCTTATCCAGCATCAACTGGTCAATTTCTTCTACTTTTATATCCTTATCTAACATTTCAGCATATAGTATCTCATCAGACTGCCCACTGCTTAAGAAGCCATCATATTGGATAAATACGCAGGTGTCTGCACGCTCAATCATCATATAGCACTCATGCATAATAGCATCTCTCATATCGTCTGTATCGAAGTATGAGAAGCTGTGTAAAGGTGATAAGATTAATGCGTTAGGGTTGTTGCTTCTAATCTCTTTTGCTAAAAAGTCAACTCTCAACCTGTTAGCTTTTGGATCATCAGCAAAAGGATGTGATAAGAATATTAACTCATAGTTTCTAAATTGATTAATTTTTCTTTGTTCATCCATTTCACACCAACTGGTTTCTTCAAACCATTGTTTGGTGCTATGTCCGCCGCTTTGCAACTCTGGAAGTGACAAAATCTCGGTAACATCTAAAGTATCGCAGTTACATTGTGCATGGTTATTGCATTGTTCACACATTTCATCATCCCCTTTTCAAATCTTTAGTTGTCCAGTGTTTGCAAGAAACCATTCTATATACTGTGGCTTCTGCAAATCCATATTTTTCACCTAAACTTTTATAAGATAAATCTGTTTCAAAATATTCTTTAATAATTTTTATTGATAGCTTTTTATTTCCTTTTGAGTTAGGATTATTTTCTCCGTATTTACCATACATTGGATTCTTCTCACCCGCCATTGAAATACCATACATTGGATTGTTTTCTCCAGAAACATCAGCATGATTTATTTTCATCTTTTCTCTAGTTTCCTTCGAATGTTGCATGCCATAAAACGGATTATCTTCACCTCTTAAAACATTGCCACCCGGTGTTAGGTTATAACCATTTCCTTTATAAGTATTAAAATGCTTTATCCAATATATTTCCCTTTCGTCTAATTTATCAACTTTTATGTTATCCTCTAATATTTTCATATTAAAATTTTCAATACCATGTTTATTGTAGCTGCTCTGTAAATGGTTATTATGATGATCTCCATTATTTAAATGTAGTAAATGTAATCTTTTTCTTTTTCTAAATTTAACTGTTTGGCCAATATACTTTTTATTGTTAATTTTATTTTCTATTACATATATGCATCCTTTTTTCATATTATCTACTCCTTAAATAGATTTCCTTGAAAAATATAAGCAGGAAGCAGCAAGGATACTGTGTTCGCCCCGTCGGGCTATCCTGCTATATAAAATTTACACCATAGCTCTAGCTAATCTGTGTTCGCCTTCGAGAACAATGTAAGGATATGTTGTGCTTGATGGTGAATAACCTCGTTTTTCTCCATAGCCCCCAAAATTGAGGAAAGCATTAGTGTTAATAAATAGTCTGTCCTTTTTTGTTGACTTCTTATTCCTGTAATCAGATAAGAAATAACTTTTTCTAAATGCGGCTGGTACATGAGTGTGTGAATGAATATAAATGTCAGCATCAGTTGTTTCTGCCATTCTTGCTACATAATTCATCTTACCACCTGTGCTTCTCGCACCTCCGTTGCCATGCTTACCATATATAGCATAGCAAGTTTTTCTGCTATCTCTACCTTGGTTTTTACCAAAACTAACAAATAACTTATAAGCTGGATCAGCGTATAAATCCTCTATCCATAATTGCATTGCTACAAACTTCATTATTGAGATTCCACTTTCTCGATAAGTTCTATTTTCATGGTTTCCATCGATAATAACTAGTATCTTATCTTTAACTGGCTTTAACAGCTCAACTGTCTTTTCAATAGCTTCCTCTGGCGAAAGTGTTTCTGAATATATATCAGACTTGCTGTGCTTAATTGCATTGTTAATTATATCTCCATTAACTATTAAATATCTATTATCTTGTGCAGCTACTTCTTCAAAAAATTCTTCCCTCTTTTTCTTAGCATGTTGAGCATCTCCTAAATGTAAATCAGATAACACATATAACCTTATCTGGTTAAAATGTGAAGGTAATTCGTGTGTTATATCCTTCATCTATTTCCCCCTCTCTAAATCTCTAGTTGACCAATGCTTAAGACATATTACATTCCCAATCGTCGTTTTGCCTACATTATACTTTTTAGCTAGTTCTTTTAAAGTTATATTTGTTTCTTTGTATTCTTTGATAATTTTTAAACTTTTCTTTTTATTTAGTTTTGATTTGATATGATTTGATCCTTTCATTCTATTATCTTTTTTATTATATTTTTTAGATTTTGTTGACCAATGTTTGCAATTTATAATTTTATTTATAGTGTATAATGATATTTTATATTTTTTAGCAAAATATTTTTGAAATTTATCGCTGTTGTGATATTCTTTATATATTTTGTTGCCTACTTCTTTTGTTATGTTTTTATTTAAACTTTTACTTATTTTGGATTTAGTCTTTTTAGATACATCATGTCCAGTTTTGCCTTTACTTATATTTATTTTGTGTTTCTCAGAAAGTTTTATTCCTTTTCTTGCTTCACTCAATTTTTTTCTAAACTCATCTGGATGCTTAAACCCAGTTAATGCTTCACTTATTTTACTTTTGGTTTCTTTTGAACATTTATGCCCTTGTAATGATTTGCTTATTTTGTTTTTAGTTTCTTCAGGGAAAGAATATCCATTTAGGCCCTCCCCACCTTCTGTAAGGTTATACCCTTTGCCATTAAAGGTATTATAAAATTTAATCCAATAAATTTCTTTATCTGACAATTCTTTTTGATCGATGTTTCTTTCTATTATTTTAAAATTAAATTCTTTTTTTCCATACTTGTTCCAACTATTTTGTAAGTGTATATTGTGGTGTTTGTTTTTGTTTAATAACTTTTGATGTGTTTTCCATCTTTGCGGTGGATTGGTTGTCATTCCAATGTATTTCTTTCCATTAACTTTATTTTCAATACAATAAATTACACCTGTTTTCAATTTGATTACCTCCTGCATAAGGTAGAGGAAGATGATGCAGCACCTTCCTCATAGTATTTTATTAAAATTAATATAAGTAGGGGCAACCAGTTTGTTACCCCTACTGAAAGGGGGATAAAATGTTTAACTATTTACATAGCTATTCACTCTATACCTTTATTATACAGTATAAACTGTAATTTTGCAAGTTAAACCTATCATGCGTCTATCATATCAAATAAAACATTCAATTTATCAAAAGCAGATGCTTTACTCCTATAAAAACTAGCTTCTTTTTTATCCCATTCCTCCATTTCGATTATTTCATTATCTGGTACACTACCTGGTGTCCACTTCCTCAAATAAGGTTCTAACTCTAAATTATACAACTGTGTGATAATAAACAACTCATCATCGTTTAAAGTTATTAACATCTTATCAACAGTATCCACAAAGTTTTTCTTCTGCTGCAAGTTGACTTCTTTATCTTTGAAAATATCATCAAACTTTTCATAAATTGTAATGTAATCGCAATAGTTGATATATTGCTTTAATACTTTATCGACTAATTCCTTATCCATCATTTTCACCTTCAATTATTTCAAAATCATCTATATAGTATATTAATGGGTATTCTTTAGTTTCAAATCTCAATAATGTTAATGGTCTTTTTTTAGAAAAAGTCACAATCTCTCCCCTTGATATAAATTTATATTTATTTTTTAAACATTTTAATTTGTCACCATGTTTTAAGCTATCTAATTTTAATATTAAATCAGGTCTATTTCTCACTTCTCTCACCTTCAAGCACTTCCATCACTTCTTCTGCCAACCAAGTTCTAACAAATCCACTTTGTTTGTTTTTACCAAAGAAAACTTCACCTTCAAATTTACAATTAGCAACACACAAAACTTCAACTAATGCTCCATTTTCATCTATAAATGTATCACCTTTTTTAATTTTTCTCATCATAATCCCTTCTTCCACATTTTTTCGCACAACTTTATGTTCTCTATCGGTTCAAGTCTATCCTCACATCCTTCACACTCTAAACTATCAACTCTATCATCTTTCACATTGCACCACTCCACTTGAAATTTGATATAGATATTAGCACACCTTTTGTGGCTTGTAATTGACTTGTGGAAGTGGCACAACCCTTTGTTAGTTGTTAAATCATCACAATTATCAGCTGAGCATTCTGTATAATTATTCATAGATTATTTCATCAATTGCATTTGGTTTTATAATTGTGGTGACACCTTTAAAATTTTCATCTATTCTTTTACAATAATACTCTTTATGTTTATAATAATCATCAATACCAACACAAAGTATTTTGTATTTGGCTGTGCCATATACAACTTTATCTCCAACTTTCAGCTCATCTTTCTTTTTGAGTGGCGATAGCCTGTCTTCTCTAACAACTGCCACTCTATGGTACCCTTTTTTTATAAAGGAAATTCCATATTTAATCCAATCAACATCATCTTTCTTGTCAGCTATACCCCAAATTTCAGCTTTATAATGAGTTCCGTCATAATATCTAAAATCTACAGGTTCACCAACTTCAAATTTATTAGCTGGTTTAGGATTTTTTGATACTGGTCTAAACAAATTCAAATCATACCAATATTCATCATTAGTTTCTTCTAATTTAACATCTTCTCCTCTTAACGCTTTTACAGTGTAAATAGAATTTTTTCTAACATTATTGTGGTTTTCCCAAAACCTTTCAACTTTCATTCCAACCTTACAATTTTCTGGTTTCATTATTTATCCTCCTTAATTTTAATATCAGAAGCTATACCCCAATCAGCTTTCATTTATATCTATTTTAGTTGCACCAATTATTGAATAAACACCAGTTACTAAATATAATATATTTCTAATTATATCGTATTTTATTAATTCACAAAAAGCAACTCCAACTAATGCCACTCCAGCAAAAATTAATAACCAAAAGAATATTAAATTAAATATCCGCTTTTCTTTCATTTAATCTTTCCTCCAATCTATTTATTTTTCCTTCATAATGTTTAGTTATTTCTTCTTCAGCAACTTCGCCGTAGAATTCTACCATTTGTTCAATCATAATTTGCACATCTGCTATTTCTTCATACATAGCATTTGGATTGCCTGTTCTATGCAATTTTGATACAGCTTGTATTAACTCCGCACACTCTTCCATTAACATTATTGATTGAGCGTTAAATCCCCACTTTTGTAATGCTTTATTATATATTTGCTTTCTTTTCATTTTTATCCTCCTTAGCTGCATAAGCTATAATTGAATAACCAGCAATATCTTTGTTAGGATCTTCATCCATCAAATCACCTTTAGGGTTACTAAATATTCTTGCTTGCTTATCTATTACCCTTGCCTGCCTTGCTATAACATCAATCATTTCTTCTGGTATAGTGTATGTTCCATCATTATTGCTGTAATGTTCTAGAAACACCTTTAATATGCGTTCTGTGTTGTTGATGCTATTTCCATACGCTTGGTTTTTCCTATCGACTAAACTTCCTATTTGAATAGCTATTTTTTCATATTTTCCTTCTTGTTGGTTCATTTATTCCCTCCTCCGATAATTTAACATCTATATCTTCCGCTAAACTAATCGCATAATCATGAATAAACATATTACCAGTTTGGTCTGCAATAAAGCTAGAAACTAAAAACATAAACCTTAATTTAAGTATTGTCATTATTATCCCTCCAATGATGCAAACAAGTATAAGCTATTGCTACCGCATCAGCTTCATCCTTCTGCACATCTTCAATACCATACTTGCTGCATACTAAGTTATTAATATCATCTTTGCTTGCTCTGCCATCGCCTGTAAATACTTTTTTAATATGTGCAGGAGCAAATCCTCCTACTTCAACTTTACCATTCATTAGCATAACTGCTCTGTATATGCCAAGAAAATTAGATGTACTTCTCAAAGTTTTTCTATTTGGACCGTATGGTTTCTCAAAACCAAAGTGTGTAAATTCTTTCTCACATAACTCTTCAAAAAAGTTAATCACATTCATATCTCTTTTAGTGCCAGTTCGCTTAAAAGTTTTGTTGCCACTTTCAACTAATTCATCATTTTCAGAAATTATCGCCCAGCCGCAATGATTACTTCTAGTTATGCCCGGATCAATTGCTAATATATTAATATAATCACTCCTTAATTAACTCAAATTTATTCATAATTTTAATAGTATCGTTATTATCTTCTCTTTCCTCTATTATTTTTAAAAAACCTTCACCATCTAGTTTATATATTTCGGTTCCATCTGGGTAAATTTCTTTTTCTATCCTTTCTGCTATATGCTTCAAACTGCTTTGGTCACCTATATCAATAGCTTCTTGTATATTTAGAGCTAAATTAGGATCAACACTTCCTATTGCTAATATTATTTTTTGTTCCTTCTCCTTAATAAATTGTCTTTGCATTTTATAAAAATTTTCATTTATTTCTGATGGATAATCTAACAAATTTGCGGCTGCTTTATTTTTTTCTGCATAAAAATTATTGATTTGTTTCTCTATGCTTGTCATTTTATTCACCCTTTATAATTTGAGAAGCAAGGCAATGTCTAACTGCTAGCCTCACAGTACCTCACTTCTCTGTCGGCTAAAAATCTAATAAAAATTAAATGTCGGTATTTAGTCTAATTAAAAACTATCATTAAAATCATCAAAGTCGTCAATTACTTCATTTGAATCTCGTTGAGTATCTTTAGCAAAATCTAAAAATCTAACATTATCAGCATTCACTTCTGGATTAATATATTTTCTGCCATCACTTTCTGACTTTCTAATTTGCAATTGACCATCAATGCCAACTAATCTTCCTTTTCCTAAATGTTTGGCACAATTTTCGGCAAGTCCTCTCCAAGTTACAATATTAATGAAATCTGTGTCAGTTTCGCCATTCTTTTTAGTATAATTTCTATCAACTGCAATTGTGAAGTTGCAAACTGGTGTGCCTGAATTAGTCATTCTCAATTCTGGATTCCTTGTCAACCTTCCGATTAATACAATTCTATTTAACATCTAATCACCCTTTCCAGTTATTATTTTAATTTCATCCATAACTTCCTCAGCCGTCAAATGTTCAGCCCAAATTTTAGCTTTGATTGATTTGTTGCCTTTTTCATAAGTAAATTCTACATATTCTTTATTATTCATTTTATTCTCCTACCTTACAGGACATAAACCATCTCCTTCACAGCTACTCCCTAAATCTCTCTCATCAACGCTTAGCTTAACTTTATCTTCCTGCTGTAAACTAGCATCACAGTGTAAACAAACACCTCTATGGTTAGATGTTAACTTACCACATTTAGGACATTCTACCATTTCAATTTCTTTGGACATATTTCGCCTCCTTACTAATATTATTTTCATTTTTAGTATATTTGAAAATAACTATAAATCACGCCCCATATTATTTTCCCAAGCTGAGTCTAAAATTTTCTGCATTTCTATTACATCTTTTTTAATTTCAATTAACAATTCCCTTTCTTCTGCACTTGGATGTTTTCCTAATAATTCTTCTATTTTGTATATTGTATCATATTTTTTCGGCAAACTCATATATTTTCCTCCCTCTCCGCTCTCTCATCTACCCACACAAAACACATTTCATGCATACCGTCAATTTCTTTTTCATCAGGCTTGATTTCTTGCTTACACTTTTTGCATATTTTCATAGTTTCCTCCTTTTCTATTTAATTTTATATTTATCTAAAAAATCAAATATTATAAAACCAGCTTGAATTATAAAAACTATTGCATATATTGAAGTTATTGTCATAATTCCGCCAAATAATAAATCGAACGCCCACTCGTCTAACTTATGTGCATACTTGTTAAAAAATATCCATAAAACAATTAAGCTAATAGTTAGTGAAATCATATTATAACCCCTTTCTAATTTTAAGCAACCATTCAGCAGGTTTGTCAGTTAACTTTTCCATTGCTTCAAAAAACTTGATTACAAAATTAGGCAGCTTTTTAGGATATCGCTTGCTGGTGATAGCTTGGTATTGGTCGGGATAGTCAGTTTTTAATTCTTCTTCAATGGAAACTTTCAACACTTTCATCACCTCCTAATTATATTATATAGCACATATTCCAATAAGTCAAGCTATTTTAACAATTATTTTCTCAATATTTCTATTTTATCCTTCATTCCCATATCCAGCTCATAACCATCCTCCCAACGAACAATATCTTTGTAGAAATACATCTTGCAGACACCTGTCCCCGATGTTCTTCCTTTCTCCTGTATCATCTCGCCTAATACTCTATTCCCTCTAGTTTTGTTCTGTTTTTCAATAGACTTTTCTTCTAAATAATCCGGTCTGTGCAACAACCATATTTCATCAGCTGTTTCCTCAATTTCACCGCCACCTCTCATATCGCTCATTTGTGGTCGCTTGCCTTCTTTGTGATTACTTCTTGTCAACTGCGAAACTAGAATAATCGGCACATTAAGCTGTAATGCAAGACTTCTAAGGCTTCGACATATACCACCTATTTCTCGCACCATATTAGCTCTCTTGTCATATCCTATATTTTGCAGATAATCTACAACTATCACATCGAGTTGGCCCATATCCTTGTTAATTTTTCTGCAAACAGCTGCGATGTCATCAACATTCATATTTCTTTTTTCGCTGATGAATAAGTTTTTCTCATACTTATCTAATATATTATAAGCATTAGCAATAGCATTTTGTTGAACCTCTGATAACTTTTGAGCCTTGTCATAATCATTAGCAGGCACACAACTTTCGCTAACTATTAAGCGATCAACCACTTCTTTTGCGTCCATTTCAAGCGATATCATAGCTGCTTTGCCACCATTGAATAATATATTTCTCATCACCTTAATCGCAAAAGCTGTCTTACCTACCGACGAGTTAGCTCCTAATACCGTAAGGTGTTTTCGCTTAAGTCCGCCCCACTTGTTGTCTATCTGATATAACCCAGTCTTAACGCTATCATCACCTTCACCCTCTAAACGTTCCACATAGTTACCATATGCCTTGATTAGAGCATCGCCAAGTAGGTAGTTAGTTTCATCATTATCTAGTTCTGAAGTAACTTTGAATATTAACTCTTGAGCCTTGTGTAGCATTTCTTCTGTTGATATATCATTATCTTTAGTTAATTTGTGTATTTTTTTAATTTTTTCAATTAAATTTCTTTTAGCATAATTTTTGTATAACAATTCAATACTGTCATCAAACTCGTGAAATAAGTCTTTTTCTGGCAGTTCGTCTGCGGTCATTCCTACATCACTAGTTACTAACTTAACTATCGATAAGTTTTCATTATTATTTCTCTGCTTAACTATCCAATTATACACTTCCTTCATTTTGCTGTCAGTAAAATAATTCTTGTTACATTTCTCTATCAAATCATCAGCTAACTCTGGATCGGCTAATGTTGCAGCTATCACATTTTTTTCTAACTCAATTTGGTTCAAACTTATTCCCCCTCATAATATTCGCACTCATCTAGATTATAATCAAATCTGCATCTACCTACACTACATATTCTACAAAATTCATCTCTAACATTTTTAGGTTCTTCACCGGTGAATTTTGACCTGTATTCTGTAAAAGATCCAAACTCTTTTTTGAAAAAATATAGTGATGGATATTCTATCATTTTTTCTTTAGCAAAATCAACTATACCTTTATAATCTAATATCCCATTTTTAATACACTTTAAAGTTACATAATTTATCTCATCAATATCAAATTTATCATGAAAATTGGTTGATTGTTTTTTAAGTTTATCTTCTCCAAAAACTTCAATTATCATATTATTCCAACTATCATATACTTTGTAGATAGTATGCAGGCTTGGATATTTATCATTATGTGCTGAAAAATCTTGAAATTTTACACTTGAAAAACTATTCATTTCCTTTTTAGCTTTTATAATGACTTTTGGAATATTATCCTTATTCCATTGCAAGTTATCACCTCCTTTCTAAGTATAGCATAAATTATTTATTTTGTCTAATTGTAAATTCTAATGCTTCTTTAGCGATTAAGTTATAATTATCAGTTATAAATTTATCAATAACTTCTTCATCAACGCCACAATCTTTCAACTTATTAGCCGTTCTTATAATATCTAATTTATAATCATCCCACCACTTATAAAACTCAACATGTACTTCTGGTAATTCCATTTTTATATCCCCCTTTAATTTTCAACTGGATTAATAACTTTATCATTATCAATAATAAATGGCTCACCCTGCTTATAATTGCTATATGTGCCGTGTATTACAAAACCCGCCATATAATTAGCGCCTTTACTTGCATCACTCTGACATATCTTTTTAGCTTCCTCAAGTGATATATTCTCATTACATAATCGCTTTGAACCTCTAGCCCCACGTTTGCTGAAAATGAATACATCATAAGTCTGCTGGTTAAGATATTTATTAATTATTTGTTTGCCAAAATTGCCTCTGACATTTGCAATATCTATCTCATCATCAATATTAATATAATTATTATCAATTGCCCACTTAATCAAAAATCTATCTGGGTCATTATAAGTTTCAGCTTCCTCTAAATAAGTTTCAACTTTAACTTTTGCTAACATTTAATCACTCTTTTCCTCAAATTTAATCCAATTAGCATATTTATTTTCAATGTAACCTACATTTGTTTCATTTAATATTTCACCTTCATCATTAATTTGCTGCAAAACTATGTGTTTGAGAGTGGCTGATGGAGTTTCATGATTTTTAAGTTTTAATTTAAATTTCATACTATATCAACTCTTTTTTAATTCTATTTTCAATAATTTTTTCTGCTTCTGCAAATGATAATTCGTTCATCGATAATTTTATTTTGCCTTTAATTTTTCCATAGTTCCCTAATGCAATATATTCTACATTATACTCGTTAACCATCAAATCATACTTTTCAACAGAGCTAACATCAATTATGTCAGCTTCTACACTTTTAATTAATACTTTCATTTTATTCCTCCCTCAAATCTGCATAATAGTCTATTTCTTCTTCGGGCTGGTTAAGTGTGTAACCTTTATCTTCTTTCATTCTAGTTTCCAACTTAACTGCCTGTTTCCGCAACTTACTTGCTGATAATATATTCTTATACCAAAACTCATCCTGCTGACACCAATCAATTATCTCCTTAATCTTATCCCAACTATATCCACTATCCCCACCAACTGTGCCTAGTCTATGCAGTCTATCCATTGCTAATGACCATTCTTCCATAGCTTTAGGTGAATCTTTAGGAGTGGGCTGGTTAGGTATGTTAGACTTAATTTTCTTTTTGAGATACATTGCTAACTGATAAGGTTTGCTGTTTTTATCAAACTTAACTTTGTCGTTCTGACTTTTAGAGTCGGAACAAGAAGTATTACTTTGTTCATTAGTTCTTTGTTCAATGTGTTCTTTATTTATATCCCCTTTTTCCACATCTGGATTATCCACACTTGGTTTTTCTAAGTCTGGATTTTCTAACTGTGGAGTTTCATAAACTTCATACTCATGAACAAACTTTCCTTCGTTATTTTTATACTTTCTGTAAACTACATAACCAGCTTCTTTTAATTCTTTAATACCACTTCTAAGAGATGTAATACCATCACTAGCGTGTCTTTTAATCTCACTAGTCTTAACCTCCCAATCTGGTGGCAAAGACAACAGATAGACAAGTATTCCTCTAGCTTTCCAGCTTAAATTATCATCTTGTAAAGTATTATTATCTAATACTGTAAAGTTATCATCTTTTTTGTTTCGATATACAGCCACTTTATCACTCCTTAACTAAATAGTTTACCAAAGAATCCTTTTTCTTCTTCATCCTCTACATTTTTATCAATGTTTTCATTCATAACATCAACTAAGTTTTCTAAATCGGTTATTCTATCAGAGAAAAACTCAAACTTCATTTCTGCTTTATTGTGATATTTTTCTAATTCTTCAACTTTATTATTTAATTCTCTAATTTTAGCTGATTGAGATTTAATAGTTTCTCTCAATTCTAAAACCTTGTCTTTTCGATGTTTGTCAATTGATTCTTGTTGTTTTTCAATACTAAAATTTAATTCTTTTTCTACTCCATTTGTTTCTTCTTTAAATTTATGATATTTTTTAGGCATAAAATCTATGAAATCATTATAATATTTTTTATAAAGAATATTCATTGGGCTTCCACTTTCTTGTATTTTTTTACCTGTTTTATCTTTATTTTTTCTTTTAAATTCAGAAAGTAAATTAGAAGCATATCCAAACTTTATATTAATTTTTTCTGAAATATCTCTTGCTGAATAGTAATTTTTACTTTTATCTTTTCGTTTATTTTTTTGCTTTTCTTTAGCATTAGAATTAAAAACCTTTATATTTTCGACATCCCCTTTAAAAAAGCGAAGAATACCATTAATTTTCTTGCTTTTTATTTTTCCTTCTCTACGTTTGTTGTAAATTGTAGAAGAAGAACAATTTGCTATTTTAGCTGCTTTTTCTACTGTTATCCATTCTTCTTTATCTTTGATATCATCAACTTTAACATCAAATAATTGTGCCAATGTTTCAATAACACTGTCATCTAACTCCATTTTGTCATTCTCCACCTTGTACAACCTCTGCACATCTTCAGTCCTGCTATTGCCACCTAATCTGATCATCTGACATAAATCCTCGCGTGTCAAATCATTCTTTTCTCTCAAATACTTAATAGTTTTACCAGTAGTTTCTTTTAACATTTTATACCCCTCCATTTGATTTGTTAATATTATAATAACATATTATCTAATTTGTTGCAAGTGTTTCTCAAAACTTTTTTAGCTTCCTTATAATCTTTTCTTCCTTGCTTGTACCCAACTTGTGAGATATATGCTTCTTCCAACTCATCACCATACTCAAAATAATTGTCTAGCATATTTTTCTGCCTCTCATTTAAGTTATCTAATAGCCTCTTAATAGCCTTTTTAGCTTTCAGTAGGTGTTTATACCTTCGTTCAGCGTGAAGCCTTAAATCGGCTATTTGAATAGCTCTAGCACCCACTCCATCATAAGTAGTATTCTGTTGCACATAAACTTTGTCATAATCTATACCTTTCATCATGTCGTAATCTTCATCAGTATATTTTTCTTTCCACTTATATCTGTAATCAGCAATAACTCTGTCTAATTGATTAGAGTAATATAATTTTAATATTTTTTCTGGATAAAATTCATCAACTACATTCATGGCTGCACCACCCTTATCTGCTCATAATAATCATAAAATTTAGATTCTATTTCCTCTATTCTGTGTTGATCGTCAACTACACACTTTACAAATTTTCGTGGTTTCTTAAGTAAATCGCAAGTTTGCTGGATAGAAAGGTGAGCCATTAACTCACCTCCTTATTTAACTTTTTAATTAATTCTTCAATTTGTGATTTGTCTGTTGATGCTATATGTTTCATACCTTTATAGCCTTCCTGCTTAAGCATTTTCTTAACCTTATCAGCATCATCACTTTCTAACCACTCATTAATAATTGCTATCTGCTTCTTAGTAGCTGTTTTAACCTGCTTATTACTTCGGGATGAGTTATTATTGGCACTTTTCCGACTATCTCTGCTGTTACTTCCATCTACATCTTCTTCACTTGCTAATCCTGTTGCAGCTGCTAATGAATAACGCCTGGCATATGTTATACTACTGCCTGCTCCTTGTACATCGCTCATAGACTTTCCAGTATCTTTAGGAAGTCCTACTGGCCCAAACGATAACCATTGTCCACTCTCATGAAAAATGTTAGTTGTAACAAGTATGTTACCTCTTTCATCATAGCCAACCTCTTGGTTGAATGATAAACCTTTACCACTCATAGCTTCCTTAACTACATCGACAACACTATCTAACTTTGCATATTTGTAGCCATAACCTTTGGTGTCTTTGACTGGATTGACAACTTCCTGCTGAAATTCCATAAACGCTTTCATAACCTCGTTAACTTCATTGCTCATTTTCATATTAATTATCCCCTTTCAATTTCATATTAATTGATGTTCTTAGATGATACCTCAATAACTCATCTTCCTCTAACAATAAATAAATTAAATTTTCAACTTGTTGCTCATTCATTCCATAATCATAGGCTAATTCTGATAGGATTAATTGCTTGTTATTCATCGCAAATCATCCATCTTTAATTTTCTAGGCTCTAAATCATTAAATAAAAATTCTAATCCATTAACTGTACACAAGCTATCCCATATTATTGCTTCTGCTACTTCTTCACATATGTGGTACCTTTGCATCAATGCATCAATAACTGCTTCCTTATTACCGGCTTTATCAGCAATTTCTAGTTCAAACTTTTCTACACCTTTCATTTTATCTCCTCCTATAAACCATTATATCAGCTTACTTAACACTTGTCAAGATTTCCTTTTTAACTTCTTCTTCAACTCATAAACTTCACGCAGATGTTTAAATAACTCAAATTCAGTTTCTAAATTATTCTGCTTTCTAACCTCAAATCCTTCATCATCTGTTCTGCCTATTCTTAAGATCATAACCTGTTCAACAATATATTTATTTTCTTCTAATAAGTTTTTATAAGCTGCCAACTGTATGAAGTGAGTGTCATAAATAGCTTTAGAAGTCTTCAAATCAATTAGTGTGTACTTTCCATTAAGTTTAGCATACAAGTCAATTGTGCCACCATATTTGTGCTTATCAGAGGACATTCCTTTTTCAACAAGTAAAGGCTGTAAATCATTGTCATCTGCCCAATCCCAAAACTTAATTAGAGCATTTTCAGCTGCATTAATTTCTTCATTACTGAAAGGTTCTAAATCAGGTTCTCCACCTTTGAGCTCACACTCTACCATATAGTGAGCAAGTGTTCCAATTTGTGCTGTTTTATCCACGTATTTTTCTACGTCAATCCCCTTCATTCCCATTTGCCAGTACCACTTTTTCAAGCCATAACCTTTATCCATTACGCCAAGAATAGTTGTAGTTCCCGGTACTCTTTTGCCATCTGCATAATACCTAGTATGTGCTTTAAGATTTTTATATTTTTCCATTAATATCACCCTTCACTTTTTTGAAATTATAAGAATTATATTTGCCTTCAATTCCCGCAAATTCTAAATAAATATTTTCCCCATTATAATAAATATTTTCAATTTGTAATATATCACCCATATTAATATTATCAAAGATATTAACCATTACTTTTACATAATCTCCAGGCCTAATTTTATCTTTTTCCATCTTTTAACCTCCTATTATTTATATAACAAATAACTTTTAGTTACGTGATTAGCTGTAATTTTTATATCTTCGTGATATTTATCAAGATAACTTATTAAATTATTGTATTCTTCGTTAGTTTTAGCATTAACCATTATTTGATTGTTTAATTCTGTAAAATCATACTTATATTTATTCAGCCACTTTTTTATATTTTCCATCTTTCGCCCTCCTCTTGTTATTCTTATCAAATTGATATATGCTACCATCTGGAAACCTAATTTGTGCTATTTTCATTTATCTGCACCTCCTCAATTTTTAATCCGGTCCACTCGTCTGGCAAATAATTTTTAGCTATCTCAAATGGATTTTCATTAGTTTGGAAATAAAACACTTCCTGCTTAAAGCTACTTGTGTATATTGCCCTGTAAAGCTTTCTATTAGCCTTGTATTCAGTTTTAAATTGTTCAGTAGCTTCTTGTACCTTTAAGTTAACTTGTGCCTCTATTTGTGCGTTTATATTAGTCTGCAACTTGTTGTATAATTCTACACCTGTGCCAATTGATAATCCCATCATTAAAAATATTAGTAATAAACTAATCAGATTTCTTTTCATTTTTATTCTCCTTTAAGCTATCTTTCCATGCTTTCCATTGACGCCACATTTCATAGTCTTTCTTTTGTTGTTTCAATTCTTTTTCATGCAACCAGTCTAAATTGCTATGTGGTATCATATTAACCTCCTAATGCTATTATAATTAATGATAGTGTTATCCATATCCCAACAACTGTTAATCCTGCCACAAATAATAGTTTGATATTTAACAATTCTTTTAGCATTTAATCACCACCTTATAGTAAATTGTGCAAACATTCCACCCAAAATTGTTGCTAATACATCTTTCAATTCCACTGTACCATTAGTTTGGCTATCATATATTTCTTTGCTAATCCCAACTACTATAACTGTTATCATCGGCTTTTCAAATTCTATCAAATCGGCTATTGAATAAGTTATAGCCCCTGCGGCAAAGTGTTGATTTTTGTCTTTCTCAAAAGCTAACGTGGGGGTTGTGACCATAATCAATATTAGTGTAATAACTATTATTTTTTTCATCAATACATTTCCTTTACATATTCCAATATGGCATCAAACTCATCATCTACATCTAATATTTGATGCATAGTTTCCTGAAAATCGCAAAACTTTCTTAGATGATACTTGCCAAACTGGTCTTCTTGTAGCTTCACAACTCTTTCATGGCCATCCCAATTTGTAGTTTGCTTTCTAATTTCTCTCATTTTATTTCCTCCTTTTTATAATGATTTTATTTTATTATAGAAATATTCATCATCTTCATCAAATTTGTCAATCGTGCCATTATCTATTTCATCATCTATCAATTGATTAAATTTATTGGAATCTATTATTAGAAATTCAATTTCATTTTCTCTGCCAGCTTCTACAAATAATTCATATCTGTGATTGCCATCTAATATCCAACCATCTTCATCTATAATTACTGGATAATTGCTATTAAAACCTTGTTCTAATATTTCTTGTGATGCTTTGTAATCACTATTCATGTTAGGATCTAATTTAATTTCAACATCTAATTCTTTAAGTTTCATTTTTGTTCCCCTTCCCTTATCTTCTAATACAATTATAACAGTTTTTTAATACTTTGTCAAGACTTTTTAAGAAATAATTTAAATTTATTTTTTGTTTCCCCTCTCATTACCTTGTAATACCATTATACATGATAAATTAGTGTTTGTCAAGTAAATATGTAAATAAAAATAAAAATCCCTACCAGCTATTAACCAGTAGGGAGGAGGGATAACTATTTATTTTTGTACATTTTTGCTTTGCAGTTCTTTTCCTAATTGTTCTAATATTGTTCCGATCACAGGCTCAAACTCTTCACCTGGTATCTGTTTCTTAACTTCATCAGCAATTCTTGTCCACAATTTGTCATCAATGTCTGTTTCCTCAATAATAGTCTTAATCACCTGTAAAATAATCTCATTCATAAAATTTTCATCTCCTTTTTTAAATATGCTTATTATTAAATTTGTCAACCACATCGGAATTTCATCCCTGTTCAACTCATCACCATATTTGTCCAACATCTCATTAGCCTTTGCAATATTTTCATCAATTGTGGGCTGTTCTGGGGTTAGGTCATCACCTCTGCTTATAGACAGCCCATTCATTTTCCCAACTTTTTCACAGCATCACCACCGATAATTACCACCGCCAGCATTTCAAAAGTTTCAACAGGAATAACATTAAATATTAATAATATGGTTATATAAATTAAAAATGTTAATGCTTCCTGTATTTTATTACTTTCAAAAAATGATAACCAATCATTGAAATGTTTTTTAATCCATTTCATGTTCTATTATCCCAATCTGCCTGCCTGTGCCTCACATCAAGATGAATAAACGTGTTATATAACCCAACGCCTGTAAAACCTATTTGCCTTGCTATACGCTTAATTTCCTCAATTTGGAGCGGTATAGTATGCAATGATATGTCAGCTGCTTTACCATATAGATGTTGACTGTTATCAGCACCTCCTACTTGCTTATTTCTTTCTGGACAACGATAAGCTGAATTAATCACAAGTGGTACGTTCAACCTATCTCGCAACAATTGCAACTTTTCAACTAACTCATCATCAACTCTAACGTGTCTGTGATTAGGATGAGTGCACTCAAATTCACTCAAATTAAAGTTTTTGCTTATTTGAAAATTATTAATTGACACTTAATCACCCTCTTTCATCTTCAATTATTTTTTCCAAGTTATCAATTCTATCATGTGCTTTAGCTGAATTATTTTCTACATTATACATTCTTTCTATTAGTTTGTTGTGCTTATCCTGCTTGTCTTCAATATAGCTTAGTTTTGTCCATACTATTCCTGCAAAAAATGCTAATGTTACTAGATTAACTCCTATCTGTAACCAAAATTCTGTTGAGAAGTTCAAATTTATCACCTTTCCACTACGATTTTATATTTATCTTAAAACCCAAACTTTATAATAAACAGTTATATTTGATGATGTTTTATTTATTATAGACAAAAAATCAGGCCGGCCAGAATCTCCTTTAGTTATTGTGGTACTTACTACAGCACTACCTACATAACTTTGATCAACAACCTCCGAATTAGAATAAACACTTTTTAAATATTTATAATGATTTTGAGAAGGTAATAAATCTATAATTAACGTGCCATCTGCGTTAACAACGCCAGATGAATTAACAACAACTTCTAAACTTTCATTCTGTAATGCATCAGAATTTGAAGCATGGGATACTATTGTAGCACCATTTTCAATATTTGTTATTCTGCCATCAACACTTGCTGTACCACCTTGTATTGTTCTCAAATCATTCTCATTAGTATCAATCTGCCCATCCATTTTGTCTAAATTTGTTGCGTTAACAGGAGTTGATTCTGTCCAACCAATTGGAGTGTATGCCATTATACCACCTCAAATTCGCTTTTTAATGTTTGATACATTGCTCGTCTAATTTTAACCTCATCTGGAAAATTAAATTTCCACTTAACTTCGGCATTCTCAAAAACTATTTCTGTGCCTGCATCAACCTCCATTAGTATCATTGGGGTTGTACCAGTTGTTGCGTCAGCATTGTATTCTGTTACATATTGACTAACCTCTGTACCATCAATTGTTATACTTCTTGTTGCTCCACCATCTTGTATTCTAACAGTTGCCATTTAATCACCTTCCTTTAATATGCCCAACTATAATCATTACGTGTAATCTGCAACGCTTCAGTTTCCTTTTTGATTAAATCATACGGCTGTTTGTTAATTAATACACCTGTACCTACCTGTTCTGTTGCCCTGAATCCACCTATCCAGCCAAAATGTGTTATAGTTTGATTAGCAGAATTAGGGCCAAGATAAGTTAGTGTATTAACTCTATTAGCTGTGTTAACATCCTGTTGTGTCCTCTCTTGCCTACCCAGTTCTGTATCGCCGTTAAACCAAGCTATGTGTGTTACCCTATGCTGTGGCTCAAAGTTAGGCGTATATGTGCCGTCTGCCTGCCATGTGCCATCTGCTTTAAGTTGCCTAAATATATTAGGATTTTCAGCATAAGTCCAAGTCTTGCTAAAATCAATAGGAATAATTAATATTTCAGTTCCACCTATTCCTTCGCTGACTACTAATTCAGCACGCTTAGTTAATTCCATGAAGAATTCTTCCCAAGTTTTGTGCTTAGGTCCTTTGACAGCTTCAATGTCATAGAATATTTGACCATTCTCATCAAAAGTATTGGTGCGTGTTATTAGTAGTTTTTCACCTTGATTAATTCCCATATTAGTGAGATTATTAACTGTGATAAGTTGCCCAGCTTTGAGTCCACTTCTTCTAGTCTGAAATTTAAGTCGCTTGCTGTCGACTCCATATTTTTCAATTCTACTGTTACCTATTTCAATTGCAGCTTCTCTACCTTCAACATTCCCAACTGTTATAGCGTCCTCAACTATTCCAGATGTGCCATCAATGTCAGCTTGTTTGCTTATCAGATTAGGGTCATAAGTTTGTGCTACAATCTTAAACTGCCCAATAAATGTACATCTAACTCTATCATTGCTGGTTAATCTACTTTCAGCGTTATCGTGTGTGATAATATCAGACTCTTTCTCCCAATACCATTGGAAACCATCATCAACACCTTTTCTACCAACAGTTTGAGTCTGCCAAGCACCACCATTAATTGATATTTCAATAGTCGGCTCCTCTGCTATTGGAAAACTAACAGGGAAAGCTTTTTTATCACCATCTCCACGCTCAACATCAACCTGCTCCTCTGTGATACCAATTGGGCCTTTGACAAGTTGTTGATTGCGATAGAGTGGATTGCCCGTCTTAGTTGTAGGAAGTCCTCGTATATACTGTGGCTCTAACTCCCAGTCAGCAGGCTCACTATCACGGCTTTTGAAATGCAACACTTTATCAGAGTCTATTTTCCACCAAAAGTTCATCTTATCTGCTACAGATGAAATTAATTGTTCTGTTGGCACAAAGTTAGCTCTAGTTTCAAGTATTTCTGTGCCATCTTCTATTGATTGATTGCCAGTTAACACTTCAATATTAGCTTCATCAAAAGTAGGTGTTATACTTGTGTCTGATGTGTTAAGTGTAGTTTTATATTTCAATTCTACATTAGTTAAATCATTCGGTAAATTAGGAATAGGTTGCCCATTTGTTGCTGTATCCCAAGTTACACCATCATCTGTGCTAGTTTCAACTGTGATAGAAGTGTTAGTTGGTGCGGTTTCCTGCCAACTTATTGTGCTACCACCATCTTCAACGGCAGGTGATAAGTCAAAAGGCTTACTTATGCGATAACCAGTTGTTTCGTAAGCTGATACTACCTCTACTTCTAAACTCTCTAATCTAGGTGTGACAGTTGTATCAGTAGTTGACAGCACCTGTCTCACATCAAGAATAGTTGGATTAGCAGGCAAATTAGGTATTGAGCCACCATTAGTTGCCGTCTGCCAAGTTGAGCCACCGTCAACAGAGGTTTCTATTGTGATAGTTTGAGAGTTAAGAGTTTCCTGCCAGCTTATACTGCTACTTTCAACATTCCCTACTGCTGATAAGTCAATTTGTGGTGATTGGCGTGTGCCTGTTGTTAAATATCTAGTAGTGTCAACAGTCCAAGTTGCACCATTAATTGTTCCATCGTTATTTCCTGCACTATCTGTTAGAGTTGTGCCAGAGCCTTCGTTCATTTTATAGTAATGAAGAAGCCCGGTTTCGTTGCCTATTAATTCTTTGTTTATGCTATTATTTATTTCGGTATTTGTTCTTGCGATACCCCAACATCTTGCTTCGTCAAGCAACCCATCCCAATTTGCATGCGAAGAACTTTCGTCATAACCAAAATAAAACTTATCATTTGATGCTATTACAGGATTTCCATAAGTTGAAACTCTAGAAATTTCTGTACCATCAATTAATAAAACAAAATCTGATAAAACAGAGTATTTCACAGCAACATGAATGTCTTGCCCTGTAACTGGAGAGCCAACATAACCTGTGTCAATTAAATTATTAGCACTATCATAAACCAAGCCCCGCCATTTATTAGTGCCAACATCATAATAAAGTAAGAATTGGTTTTGTACTCCGTCCCAACAACCAGCAATGACTTTATCTTCGGAATTAAAAGTATCAGCATTGACTGTTATTTCAAAAGTAAAATCACTTAAACTACTTAACCAATTTGAAATTTCCGCGTTATCATCAACACCATCAAAACTTAATGCATAACCATTCTCCAACTCCAACCCATCATTAACTGCCACTACATCAGTCAGAGTGCCTGTTGAGAAATCTGCTGTTGTAGTTTCAATGTCAGTTACATCAGAGCCGGTTTTATCTAATCTCAAACTATCATTTTCAGCAACTACATTTGATAATGTGCCAGTTGAGAAATCTGCTGTTGTAGTTTCAACAAAATTTAAGTCTTTACTGTAATACACACCTTCATCAACAAGTTTTTGGTCAACTATATCTTTGATTATATCTCCTGCTAATTTATTCCTTGCTGCATAGCTTATTCTTCTCTTATCAGCTAGATAATGCATATCAATACAAACTATATCGTGCATATATGCGTTAGCTTGCCTGCTTGATAAGGGGTACTTATCGCTAGTTTCAAGGAAACCTGCAAATATTTGCTCATCATTATTCTTGTCATCTATTATTGTAACAGGTTGACCTTTTTTGAAAGTATATTCATTTTGTTTGTCTGGGATAGAAAATGAACAGGTGGCACGCATCTCAATAGTGTCCTCTGCTTGAAAAGTGTTAATTTTGATGCTGTAAGTTGTTCCACCTATAATTGCTTTCATTAGAAGCGCGCACCTCCTGTTATTCTAATTGTGTCTACTAAGGGTTGTTTCACGGCTTGTGCGATGGTTTTTCCATCTAAGTTAACACTTATATTAGCTGTGCTGTATCCTCCACCACTAGAGCCTGTGTTTGAGCCTATAGGGGATACTGTTTCGCCTGCTTGCGCTAAGATTAAGCGTTCTTGCCCGATTGGGCCGGGTACTGTACCACCGTTGTGGAAAATACCACCAAAGAAATCACCGATACCTCCTAGAAGTCCGCCTCCACCGCCACCTGTAATGAATCCGAATACTTTTGAGGCAGCCATTTCAGCAAGTTTGTCCATAACTTTATCAATTACGCTAGACCACATATCGTCAAACGCTTTTGTTACACTTTTAGTACCTTTGAAAATTGCCGAGAATGTATTAGCAAATCCATCTTTAATAAAGCTAAACCTTTGATTAAACCTCTCAATAGATTTTTGATTATTTTCTGCTTCTAAAGCGTCTATTTTATTATTATAAAATTGTTCAATAGCCCAAGTCGCAGCGTTCTTTTCTTCTGCTTCAGCGATTGCTTTTTCTTTCTTTTTAATTAACATTTCCATTTCAGTTGCATTTTGTTCAAATAAACGTTGTCCCCACATTTTATTAAATTCTATTCTTTCTTCGTGTTTAGCACGTCTAATTTCAGACTTTCTATTTTGTATTTTAATCCATTTTGCTAATTGTTCAGCATTCATTTCTGATATATAGTCAGCTTGTGCTTGCATAGCTTCTTCAGTTGGTGACATTAAATCAATGCTATTTAAGTTGCCGTTAAATTGTCTGGCAAAAGCTTCTCCACCTTTTTTACCTTGTTCTTCACTTTTTTGCACAAAACCTTCAAATATTGTTCCTGTTTGAGTGAAGTCGCTAGAACCAGTATCGGTAGACTCTTCGCTGTCGCCACCTGTGTCAATTCCGTCTCCTAAATTTTTTTTAACTTTATTTCCTTCGGCATTAATTTCTGAAAATGCTTTAACACCTTTTCTCCTTAATTCATCTAAAGATTGAGAATATTCAGTTGTAGCATTGTTGTTTGTGACAATCGTTTCATATAAAGTTTTGCCAGCATCATAAGTATTCATAAAACCATCAACTGCATTGCTCCCAAAATCAGTAACGCTTTCTTTTAAGTTGCTAAACCCTTTTTCCATATCTAAAGTATTTTTCTTTATTTTGATATTTAATTTATCTTGATCACTTTCCATTTTGTTAATTGCTTCTTCAGAGCTATCTGCAATATTTTTAAACATATCACCGACACCGGGTAAACCTTCTAATCTTCTAGCTTGCGATAAAATTTTATCTATTGCTTTAGCAAAAAATAAACTCATTCCAATTGTGCCTTTACCTATTTGAGCAACCACAATATCTAATGAATCTTTAATTATTCCAAAAGAATCGGCTAATATGATTACTGCATCTACTCCAGCAGTCATATAAGTTTTTAATGCTTGATAAAATATATCTATTGCCTCTTTAGCATAACTTATATTTTCTGTAACAAAATCTAATCTTTCACCTAAACCTTCTATTTTTTCAATTACATTTGGCATATTTTCAACAAGATATTTAACTAACTTATCAAATGTAGGAGATAATTCTTCACCTACTTTCTCTCTAACTACTTCTATCGCAGAGCCTAATCGCTCTTGCCAAGTTGCTGAAGTGTCCATCATTGTGTTAAAAGCGTCATCAGTTGCACCTGCTCTATCCTGCATTTCATCTAAGTTTTCCGCAAATGTTTCAGCACCACTACCAGTTAAGGTTAATGCCGCTTGTCCACCTCTAATATTTTGGAATAAGTTTTGTACTTTAGTATTGCTATCCTCTGCTGCTTGTTCCATTAATACCATAGCTTCTTGCAGGTTTCCGCCATTCTCAATAAACTCTGTAAATGCTACACCCGCTACATCTTTAAATACATCATAAGCGTTAGTACCTTCTTTTGACAACTCGTTCATAGCTTGTCTAAGTTGAGTAGTCGCTTCTGTTGTTGGTACACCTTGAGCAGTCATTGTTGCTAACGCTGCACCTACATCTTCAAAATTAACTCCAACCGCTGCTGCAATTGGTGCTACATCAGATAGACTAGAACCTAATTCATCCATTGTAGTTTTACCAGTTTTTACAGTAGTAAATAATATATCTGATACATCTTCAGCATCGCCCACTTCTTTACCATAAGCATTAATAACAGTTGTTAATCCATCTACTGCTGTGTTTAAATCAGTAACTCCACCTCTAGCAGCTTTTTGTGCTGTTTTAAGAAACTCAAATACATTATCTTCTGGGACACCTGCTGAAATAGCATCATACAAAGCTGGTACTGTTTCGTCAGTAGTTGTACCCATTTCCATTTTGAATTCCTGCATATCGTCTATCATTTTCTCTTTAGCATCACTTGAAGCATTAGGTAACAATGTAAATACTTCTGACATTTGTTTTTCCATGCCAGTAAATTGTTTAATGCCATCTGCTGCAACTGCTG